>Ga0182749_1000913_pt1 | contig 24542 bp, 24 predicted proteins | sample eDN3rd37CKraftMG_FD_128875 | JGI IMG/M metagenome (GOLD analysis project Ga0182749, IMG submission 128875) | Enriched Miracle-Growth compost microbial communities from Emeryville, California, USA - eDNA 3rd pass 37_C Kraft MG (version 2) (version 2) ...
CTTTCCCGTCGTTTTAATAGGCGCGCGCTATTAAGACATACTCCTTCGCGGCTTCTCCCGTGAAAAGACACGTTCCCACAGCCTTTTCCTGGGCCAAGGGAGCATTGCGAATCGTCAACTTCAGGGCTTTCAGCCGGTCCGCGATGGCCTCCAGGGCCGCGCCCTCGGGCCGCGACCAAGGCACGCGTGCCCAGCCCTTGAATGCGCCCGCATCGTCGTCCCCGCCTGCCGGTCCGAAATAGGCCGCGAGTTCGTCGAACGACGTGAGATTCGTGACGATATTGCCGTCGAGACGCGCCTTGGCGTCATTATAGAGCGCGGCTTGGATGTCCTTCAGCAGTGCCGGCGCACCGGCCACGAACTCCTCGCGCGCCATCGTATTTGAAACGACCTTGTCCCCATCTCGCAAGCGGTCGCGGCGCATGAACGTCACGTTGCCGCCGCTCGCATCGCGGCCGCCGATCTCAATGATTACCGGCGCCCCCCGGCGCACCCAGTTCCAGCGCTTCTCGGCAGACTTTATCGGCTTACTGTCAACGAGCGTCCGAATACCCGCGGCCTTCAGCTCTTTCTCGAGCGAAGCGCAATACTCGACAAGAGCCGCGTCCTCCGGCTTATCGCGCAACATCGGCACGATCACGATCTGGCGCGGCGCGATCATCGGCGGCAAGCGCAGCCCGTCGTCATCGCCGTGTGTCATGATCACGCCGCCGATTAGCCGCGTCGACACCCCCCAGCTCGTTGTGTGGCAGTAGGTAAGTTCGCCTTGCGCGTTCTGGAACTGGATGTTCTGCGCTTCAGCGAAATGCGTGCCGAGATAATGCGAAGTTCCGGCCTGCAACGCCTTGCCGTCCTGCATCATCGCTTCGATGGAATAGGTGTTGTCGGCGCCCGGAAACCGCTCATTCGCAGGCTTCTCTCCAGCGATGACCGGCATGGCGAGAACGTCTTCCGCGAACGTGCGGTAAACTTCGAGCATCTTGAGCGTCTCGGCGACCGCATCCTCCCGATCGGCGTGCGCCGTATGGCCTTCCTGCCAAAGGAATTCGGCGGTGCGCAGGAACAACCGCGTGCGCATCTCCCAGCGCACGACGTTCGCCCACTGGTTCACCAGCAGAGGCAGGTCGCGATAGCTCTTGATCCAGCGCTGGAAGGCATCACCGATGATCGTTTCCGACGTCGGCCTGACGATCAGTGGTTCTTCGAGCTTGGCGTCTGGATCGACAACCAGCTTGCCGCCCTCGTTCTTGAGCCGGTGATGCGTGACGACCGCCATTTCCTTGGCGAAGCCCTCGACGTGCTCCGCCTCCTTGGCAATGAAGCTCATCGGGATGAACAGAGGGAAGTAGCAGTTGTCGTGTCCGGTATCTTTGATGCGCGCGTCGAGCTCCGCCTGGATGCGCTCCCACACACCCCAGCCCCACGGCTTGATGATCATGCAGCCGCGGACCGGGCTTGTCTCGGCCATGTCCCCGTCGCGGACGATCGCCTGGTACCAATCCGGAAAGTTCGCTGCGCGAGTAACGTCGAGGGCGCGCTTGCTCATCGGTACGCCTCCAGCAAGTGCCGCTGCACAGAAGAATGAACGCACAGGATGAACGTCGAAGGGCGCATGGAGAGTCCGCTCATTGACTTTGCGCGGACGAGCCGCGCCGACTGATAGGGTTGCCGGAAAATCGAACCCAGAGACGATTGGCGCAAGAGGCCAACCCAAAGGGGTAGCGCCGAAATAACTCGTAACGCCGGACGTGGCAATGCTCGCGACCTGGAAGCTAACGGTCCTTGATACGTCCGCTTAGGTGGCCTCGGAAAAATCCCCGATCAATACCGTCCAAAATTGGCGATGATGGTGTAAACGACCACGAAAGCGATTGTTGTGACGATCGTATTGACGAAAAAGACCTTCCAAATTCTGATCTTGTGAGGTGCGCTTTCCGGCGTACCCGGCACCACGTCGCCCGCCTCCTCCTGCGTCTGCGCAAAGAATGGCAAAACGGCAAAAAGTGTGATGAACCAAAGGACGAAGAACGTCGCGCAAGCTACCGATGTTTGCATCGTGTTTCCTTCCGCCATTCGGACGCGGATTAGCGGCCGGATTTAGACCTGCTCGAGTTCGACGAGGGTGCCGCAAAAATCCTTCGGATGCAGGAATAGCACCGGCTTGCCGTGTGCCCCGATCTTCGGATTGCCGTCGCCGAGTACGCGAGCTCCTTGTGCCCTCAACTGATCGCGCGAAGCGAGTATATCCTCGACTTCGTAACATACATGATGAATGCCGCCATCCGGAGCTTTTTCGAGGAATTTCGCAATTGGCGAATTTTCGCCCAGCGGCTCAAGAAGTTCGATTTTCGTGTTCGGAAGCTCGATAAAGACGACGGTAACGCCGTGTTCCGGCTGCGCGGTGGGCGCGCCGACCTTTGCTCCGAGGGCGTTTCGGTAAACCGATGCTGCCTTTTCGAGGTCTTTGACCGCGATTGCGACATGGTTCAAACGTCCGATCATACCGTCTCTCCAGTGTGGCTTGAATTCGAGCGGCGCGCCGGTCTCAAGCGCGCCTCAGCCCCTAGCTTCCACCACGGAGAGCAGTACCTTGACAACCGGCTTCTTGCCCCAGACTTCGTTAATGGCCGCTCTGACGGCCCGTTGAACGGCCTCCTGAACCATCGCAGTGTCGCTTCGCCGTTTCGGCGGAATGGAGCGGAGCGTCCCGTCGATGGCGTCGAATACGATCTCCCGCATGGATTCCCCATCGCTGTCCGCAAGCGGAATGCCTTCGAGCACGAGACCCGGTTCCCCAAGCACCTCGCCTCGACGCGAGAGGACCAGCGAGACGACCGCCACTCCGACGAAAGACAGCTTGCGTCGTGCCTTGACCGGACCTTCGGCACCCGGAACGATGAGATTGCCGTCTCGGTAGAGCCGCCCGACGGGTGCCTCGTCGATAATGCCGGCAGGATCGGGCCATATCTTCAGCATTTCGCCGTCGACGATCGTGAACGTCTGATTGACACCGCACGCGCGCGCGAGCTTGCCGTGCTCCTGCAGGTGACGCGCCTCGCCATGCATCGGAACGGCAATTTTCGGCCGCAGCCAGGCATACATGTCTTTCAGTTCGTCTCGACGCGGATGCCCGGTGACATGCACCAACGCTTCCGCATCCGTCACGATATCAACGCCGCGGCGCGCGAAAGCATTTTGAACACGTCCAACAGCCTTTTCGTTTCCGGGGATAGTGCGCGACGAAAAGATAATGATGTCGCCCTTATCAAGCGAAATATCCGGATGCTCATCCTCGGCGATGCGCGCGACGGCCGCGCGCGTCTCTCCCTGACTGCCGGTGCAAAGAACGAGAACCTTGTTACGCGGCAAATCCTGGAACCGCTGCTGATCGAGATAGGTGAAATCCTCCGGCAGATAGCCCGTCTCGATTGCGATCTCGATGATGCGATGAAGCGCCCGCCCGGCGACGACAAGCGTGCGGCCCGACTTATGCGCTGCCTCTGCGACCGAAAGAATACGCGCGACGTTCGAAGCGAACAGCGTGACGGCGACACAGCGCGGAGCGTCCGAGACGATCTTTATCAGCGTTCGCGCCACATCCGCTTCCGAAGCCGAGCGGCCCTCGCGCATCGCGTTCGTTGAATCGCAGACGATGGCGAGCACACCTTCCTCGCCGAGAGACTGAAGTTTTGCGACGTCGTGGGCCTTCCCGACGACAGGCGTCGCGTCGAACTTCCAGTCGCCCGTGTGAAACACGAGCCCCGCCGGCGTGCGGATGGCAATGCCATTAGGTTCGGGAATGGAATGCGTGAGGCCGACGAATTCGATGTCGAAAACACCGGCCTTGAAACGCCCCCCGAGAGGAACCGTGCGGATGGGCAGAGCCGTCTTGCCCGCCTCCCCGGCTTTGGTTTTGACCATGCCGGCCGTAAACGGCGTCGCGAAAATTGGACATTCTAGAGACGGCCAGAGATCAAGCACCGCGCCGATGTGATCCTCATGCGCGTGCGTCAGCACCAGACCGACAAGATTTTTGCGATCGGCGACGATGTAACGTAAATCCGGCAACACCACATCCGCGCCGGGTTCCGACTCGTGCGGAAACGTGATGCCGAGATCGACCATAAGCCAGGAACGCGCATTCGGCGGCCCGTAGCCGTAAAGGTACGTGTTCATGCCGATTTCGCCGAGACCGCCGAGCGCCATGAAAACGAATTCGTCGGCTTTGCTTCTTTCCGATTTCTGGATTGGCCTACTGCGCTCGCTCATGCATCCCCATCATCTGCGGACGCAACACCGAGCGCCACATCGCCGTGATTGATCTCGCGAACCACTCCGTCGATTTCGGCCAGCAACGCTCCCGTCTCGGAAAGTCCCCGGTACGAGCCAGACACGGGCCCATCAGTCAAATTGACGGTAATTGGCTCGCCGAGCGCTCCGGCCCGCTCCATCCAGGCATGCCGGATGGCGGCGAAATTCTCTCCACTATTCCATAGTTCGAGCCAATGCTGAGTTTGATCCGCAAGCGCCGCCATGAGCACGTCCGGAGCAGGGGCCTCGGCATGACGGCCGAGCGCAGTCACCGCACGGCCGAGATCATCAGGCGCGCTACGAATATTCAGCCCGAAACCGATGATGGCCAGAAATCCGGGATTCCCGCGCGCCGACGTGCTCTCGACCAGAATGCCCCCCATCTTGGCGGCCCCCATCAAAATATCATTTGGCCATTTGAGGCGAAGTCCAACGTACAGCGCAAGATCTGTCGTTGCACGAATGGCCTCGAAAAGCGAGATTCCGGCAATGAGTGACAATTGTCCCGCTTTTTCCATTGAGGCGGAACAGCAAAAGGCAACGCTGGTGTAGAGATTGCCCTGCGGCGACACCCATGCCCGGCCCGCGCGGCCACGTCCGGCCGTCTGCTGATCAGCGATCACCCAGAGGGGAAGTTCCTCGCCCTCGAGCGCAAGCCGCATCGCGTCTGCGTTCGTCGAGCCTGTCTCGCTGACGTGGATGATGCGGAAAGCCGTCGGCCCGGCCATCGTTCTGCTATAGCGTCTGCAGCGGCGCTAAAACGGCCGCCGCGGCGCTGGCAGCGTCAACCAGCGTCCCGCCAACGTACGGCAGGACGAATAAAAGGACGAACGCCGCCGAAAGGCCCATCACCACGGAGGTTCTGTTCTCGCGCGGCAAGAAAGCTTCCCCCGCCTCGTCAAAGAACATGATTTTCACGATCCGCAGATAATAGAAGGCGCCGACGACGCTGGTCACGACGCCGATGACGGCAAGCGGATAGAGCCCGGCTTTGATCGCCGGCAGAAAGACGTACCACTTCGCCCAGAAGCCCGCGAGAGGCGGAATACCGGCTAGCGAAAACATGAGCATTCCAAGAATGAAGGCGTAGGTCAAATCGGTCTTGGCGAGACCCGAGAGATCCTCGATGTTTTCAACATTGCCGCCCTTGCGCCGCATCGCCAGGACACAGGCAAAAGTGCCGAGCGTCATTGCCACGTAGATCGCGAGATAGATCAGCACGCCGGCCGTGCCTTCGGTGTTGTTCGCCGCAAGACCGATAAGCGCGAACCCGACATGCCCGATAGCAGAATAGGCGAGCAGGCGTTTGATGTTCGTCTGCCCGATCGCACCAAATGCACCAAGCACCATTGAGGCGATCGAAAGGAAAATGACGATCTGCTGCCATTCACCGGGAATGCCGGGCAGCGCCGCCTGCGTGAAGCGCACGATCATAGCCATCGCGGCAACCTTGGAGGCGGTGGCAAGAAACGTTGTCACCGGCGTCGGCGCACCCTGGTAGACATCAGGCGTCCACATATGGAACGGAACGGCCGCTATCTTGAACGCGATGCCGACCAGCACGAACACAAGACCAACCATGAGGCCGATGTTCGAGGCCATTTCCGGAACTTTCGACGCGGCCGCGATCGCGACATAGCCGGTCGATCCCGTCACGCCGTAAAGCATCGATGCACCATAGAGAAGCAATCCGGACGCGAGCGCACTCAGCACGAAATATTTGAGGCCCGCTTCGCTCGACCGGATGTTGTCGCGCCTGAAGGCGGCGATCACGTAAAGCGCCAGGTTCTGCAATTCGAGGCCCAGGTAGAGCGCGATAAGATCATTCGCCGAAACCATCATCAGCATCCCGACCGCCGCCAGGATCATCAGCACCGGGTATTCGAAAAGCATCAGCTTGATGCGCCCGAACTCGTCGAATGTCAGCAGCAGCGACAGAACGGCGGCCACCAGGATCACGATCTTGAAAAAGCGGGTCAGAGGATCGGAGACGAACGCGCTCTCAAATATGCTTGATACGCCGCTCTGCTCTAGAATGACGATGATGGCGGCGACGAAGACGGCAATCCCCAGCCAGCCGACGAGACGGCCCGCCGCCTCTCCGTTCGTGGAAAAGACGCCAACCATCAAAAGCACAAGAGCGCCCACAGCCAGGATCAGCTCGGGCAAAATCGTGTGGAGTAACGCGCTATCCATCGATCAAAGTCCTTACGGTACCAGCGCCGCGGCCGACGTTAGCTGTGCCGATTGATAGTTCTGCACGAGGTTCTTCACCGACGTTGCCGTCACGTCGAGCACGGGCGCCGGATAGAACCCGTAGAAGATGGTGAGTAGGATAAGCGGCGCCAGAATTGCAACCTCGCGCGGCGAGAGATCGAGTATGCTTCGGAGATTGGCCTTCTCAAGCGCCCCGAAGATGATCCGGCGATAGAGATAAAGAGCGTACGCCGCGGACAGGATGACCCCGGTCGTCGCCAGGATTGCGACCCACGTGTTCGCCTTGAAGGCGGAAAGCAGGGTCAAGAACTCACCGATGAAGCCGCTCGTCCCCGGCAGCCCGACGTTGGCCATCGTAAATACCATGAAGGCGACTGCGTATTTCGGCATCCGCTCGACGAGGCCGCCGTAGGCCGCGATCTCGCGCGTGTGCATGCGATCGTAGATCACGCCCACGCACAGGAACAGCGCCGACGACACCAAGCCGTGCGACAGCATCTGGAAGATCGCGCCGTCGAGCCCCTGCTGCGAGCCCGTGAAGATGCCCATCGTCACGTAGCCCATATGCGCAACGGACGAATACGCGATGAGCTTCTTCATATCCTCCTGCACGAGCGCCACGAGCGACGTGTAGATGATCGCGACGATCGATAGCGTGAAAATGAAGGGCGCGAGATCCGCCGAGGCGTTCGGGAACATCGGCAACGAAAACCGCAGAAAACCGTAGCCGCCCATTTTCAAAAGGATACCGGCAAGGATGACCGATCCGGCGGTCGGCGCTTCGACGTGCGCGTCCGGCAACCACGTATGCACCGGCCACATCGGCATCTTCACCGCGAACGACGCGAAGAACGCAACCCAAAGCCACGTCTGCATCTCCGGCGGAAATTTCGTTTGCAACAGCGTCGGAATGTCTGTCGTGCCTGCGTGCCAGTACATCGCCATCATGGCGAGCAGCATCAGCACCGAGCCGAGCAGCGTGTAGAGGAAGAACTTGAAGCTGGCGTACACACGCCGCTTCCCGCCCCACACGCCGATGATGATGAACATCGGAATGAGGCCGCCCTCGAAGAACAGATAGAACAGGACCAGATCGAGAGAGCTGAAGACGCCAAGCATCAGAGTTTCGAGAACAAGGAACGCGATCATGTATTCCTTGACGCGATCCTGGATCGATACCCAGCTCGCCAGGATGCACAACGGCATCAGGAAGGTCGTTAGGATGACGAACAGCATCGAGATGCCGTCGACACCCATTTTATACTTAAGCGGCCCCAGCCAAGCGTGCTCCTCGACGAACTGGAAGCCAGCCGTCGTCGTGTCGAAGTTCCACCAGAGAAGAAGCGAAACCAAGAACGTGACGAGCGTGGTCCAAAGCGCGATCCAGCGCACGTTTCTCTTTGCTTCCGCATTCTGCGCCGCGATCAGAAGCGCCCCAACCAGCGGCAGGAAGGTGACGACCGAAAGGATGTTGTTCATTTCAGCGCCCCGCCGAAAAGCCCGTTATAGGTGAGCCACGTCAGGATCGCCGCGACACCGACCAACATCGCGAAGGCATAGTGATAGAGATAGCCGGTCTGAAGCCTGACCACGCGTGCCGTGACGCGACCGACGCCTGCAGCCGTCCCGTCGATCGCACCATCGATCACCGCTCCGTCACCGCCCTTCCACAAAAACCGTCCGATGGCGAATGCCGGGCGCACGAAGATGAAGTCGTAAAGCTCGTCGAAGTACCACTTGTTGAGCAGGAAAAGATAAAGCGGCCTGAAGGCGCGTGCCGTTGCGGCCGGTAGCCACGGCGCCGCGATGTAGTAGACCCAAGCGATCACGAACCCGATCAGCATCGCAACAAACGACGACAAGCCAACCCATCCGGGCACCTCCTCCATGTTGTGGAGGATATGATTGTGCTCGCCTCGGAAAATCGCACTGCCCCAGAACGACTGCTCGTTCGAGCCCACGAAGTAGCTCATGAAGACGAGCCCGGCGAATGTCGCGCCGATCGACAGCACCGCCAGCGGCAGCATCATGGTCGCGGGGCTCTCGTGCGCGTGCTCATAGGTGTGATGATCGGCTCGTGTCTCGCCGTAGAACGTCATGAAGATCAGCCGCCATGAATAGAATGCCGTCATCAGAGCGCCGATAACGAGAAGCCAGAACGCGTAATTGTTCGGCGTATTCGCGGCATAGGCCGCTTCGATGATCGCATCCTTCGAGTAAAATCCCGCAAAGCCCGTGACATGCGGAATGCCGACACCCGTAATCGCCAGCGTGCCGATCACCATCGCGGCAAATGTCCACGGAATCTTCTTCCGCAAACCGCCCATGGCCCGCATATCCTGTTCGTGATGCATCGCGTGGATTACCGAGCCCGAGCCGAGGAACAACAGAGCCTTGAAGAACGCGTGCGTGAACAAGTGGAAGATGCCGGCGCCATAGGCGCCAATGCCGCAAGCAACGAACATGTACCCGAGCTGGGAGCAGGTCGAATAGGCGACGACGCGCTTGATATCGTTTTGCACCAAGGCAACCGTCGCGGCAAAGAATGCTGTTATCGCGCCGATCAGCGTCACGAACTTGAGCGCATCCGGCGCGAACTCGAATATCGGCGACAACCGCGCCACCATGAACACGCCGGCCGTCACCATCGTCGCGGCGTGGATCAGCGCCGAAACCGGCGTCGGACCTTCCATGGCGTCCGGCAGCCACGTGTGCAGCAGAAACTGCGCCGACTTGCCCATGGCGCCCATGAACAGGAGCAGCGACAGCGTCGTGAGGATGTCGACGTCATATCCGGCGAACAAAAATTTCTTGCCCGCAACTCCGGGCGCCGCCGCGAAGATCGCCTCGAAATTCACGGTCCGGAAAATGTAAAACAGCCCGAAGATGCCGAGTGCAAATCCGAAATCGCCGACGCGGTTGACGACAAACGCTTTGATCGCCGCGGCATTGGCGGCAGGCTTCTTATACCAGAAGCCGATCAGCAGGTATGAGGCAAGCCCCACGCCCTCCCAGCCGAAGAACATCTGCACGAGGTTGTCGCTCGTCACCAGCGTCAGCATGGCAAAGGTGAAAAGCGAGAGATACGCGAAAAAGCGCGTCCGCGAGTCATCCTCGTGCATGTAGCCGATGGAATAGAGATGCACGAGCGACGACACCGTCGTCACCACGACGAGCATCACCGCCGTCAACGTATCGACCTTGATCGTCCAGGACGTATCGAGCTCGCCGGAAGTGATCCAGCGAAACAGCGTAATCGTATGCGTCTCGTGTCCGAGAGCGACCTGGAAGAAGACGATCCACGCCAAAGCAGCCGCCAGGAACAAAAACGACGTCGTGATAATCTCGCTCGGACGGTCGCCGATGACGCGGCCGAAAAGGCCGGCGATCAGCGCACCGGCGAGCGGCAGGAGAACGATTGCTGCGTAGATCATGTTCGTCCTGTCTTACCCCTTCATCATGTTGACGTCTTCGACCGCGATCGAACCGCGATTGCGGAAGTAGACGACGATGATCGCGAGACCGACGGCAGACTCGGCCGCCGCGACCGTCAGCACGAACAGCGCAAATACCTGCCCGACGAGGTCGCCGTTGAAATGCGAGAACGCGACGAGGTTGATGTTGACGGCGAGCAGGATCAGCTCGATCGACATCAGGATGACGATGACATTCTTGCGATTGATGAAAATGCCGAAGATGCCGAGCGTGAACAGACACGCCGCGACTGTCAGGTAATGGCCGAGTCCAATGGTCATTCCGCTGCCTCCGGATGTTTCGCGGCCGGGATAACCGATCCGCCGCTCGGCACTTTGACGACTTCGAGTGCCTTCGCCGTGCGCGCAACCTGCTCCGAAACGGATTGCCGTTTAACGCCCGCGCGATGCTTGAGCGTCAGCACGATGGCGCCGATCATCGCGACGAGCAGGATCAGTCCGGCGCTTTGGAAGAAGAAGACGTACTTCGTGTAGATGATCTCGCCCAAGGCTTGCGTGTTGGTAATGCCGGAGCTTGCAGCCGGTATCGGCGAAGCGGCGCTGAGCGTCGGCGCCACGGCCACCCCGCGGTAGCTGAAAAGCGCGACGAGCTCGGCGAGAACGACGCCGCCGACCAGCGCGCCGATCTTCGCATTGTTGATGAAGCCCGCCTTGAGCGCCGCGAAATCGACATCAAGCATCATCACGACGAAGAGAAACAGCACGGACACCGCACCGACGTACACGATGACCAGCAGCATCGCGAGGAATTCAGCGCCGAGGAGAACGAACAACCCAGCCGCGTTGAAGAACGCCAGGATCAGAAACAGCACGGCATGCACGGGATTCTTCGCAAGGATGACCATCGCCCCAGAGGCGACCGCCAGCACCGCAAATAGATAGAAAAATCCCGCCGCAGCCATCGTCCGTCGTTCTTTCTGTTACCCCCGCGAGGGGCTGTTATCGATATTTCGCATCGAGCGCGATGTTCTTCGCGATCTCGCGCTCCCAACGATCACCATTCGCGAGCAGACGTTCCTTGTCATAGAACAGCTCTTCCCGCGTCTCAGTCGCAAATTCGAAATTCGGTCCTTCGACGATCGCATCCACCGGGCATGCTTCCTGGCAAAGCCCGCAATAGATGCACTTCGTCATATCGATGTCATAACGCGTCGTCCGCCGCGTGCCGTCATTGCGCCTCGGCCCGGCCTCGATGGTGATCGCCTGCGCCGGGCAGATCGCCTCGCACAGCTTGCATGCAATGCAGCGCTCTTCCCCGTTCGGATAGCGCCGGAGCGCATGCTCGCCGCGAAACCGCGGAGACAATGGGCCTTTTTCGTACGGATAGTTCAGCGTCTTCTTCGGCGCGAAGAAATAGCGCATCGTTAGGACGAACGCCGCGAGGAATTCCGTGAGGAACAGGGACTTGGTTGCACGCGCGACGTTCATGCCAGGAAGCCCCCGAATCGCAGTACCGCGGCCGTCAAAATAACCATCACGAGTGAGAGCGGCAGAAAGACTTTCCATCCGAGCCGCATCAGTTGGTCGTAGCGATAACGCGGAACGATCGCCTTCGCCATTGCGAACATGAAGAACATCAGGACGACCTTGATCGCAAACCAGAAGATGCCCGGGACCGCGTTCAGTGGCCAAACGTCGAGGGGCGGCAGCCAACCACCGAGAAACAGGATCGTCGTCAGCGCGCACATCGTGGTGATGGCGACGTATTCACCGAGCATGTAGAGCAGATAGGGCGTCGATGAGTATTCGACCATAAATCCGGCGACGAGTTCCGACTCCGCCTCGACCAGATCGAACGGCGGCCGGTTGGTTTCAGCCAGCGCTGAAACATAGAACATGATGAATACGGGAAAGAGCGTCAGCCAGTGCCAATCGAGCAGCGAACTCGTGAGGCCAAGACGCGTTCCGATCCCCGTCTTCTGCGCGTTGACGATATCGGTCATGTTCAACGAGCCGACGCACAGCAGCACGCAAATGATGATGAACCCGATCGATACTTCGTATGATACCATCTGCGCCGCGGACCGGAGGCTACCCATGAACGGGTATTTCGAGTTCGATGCCCAGCCGCCCATGATGACGCCGTAAACGCCGAGCGACGAGATCGCCAGCAGATAAAGAATTCCGACGTTCATATCGGAAATGACCCATCTGCCCCAGCTGTTCTCATTGACCGGAATGACGGCCCACGCCGAAAGCGCGCATAGCGCCGTCGCAAGCGGCGCCAGCAGGAACAAGGCCTTGTCCGAGCCCGAAGGAATGACGGGCTCTTTCAGCACGAACTTCAAAAGATCCGCAAACGACTGCAGAAGCCCGAACGGTCCGACGACATTGGGGCCGCGCCGCATCTGCACAGCGGCCCAAACCTTCCGGTCCATCAGCAGCAGGAAGGCGATGATGACGAGAAGCACAACGAGCGTCAGCAGCGACCAGCCGATAAGAATCAGCAGGTTCCAACCGTAGTCCGTCATAAATGTCTGCAGCGTCCCGAGCATCGTTCCCTATTCCGCCGCGCTAAGTTTCTGTTGGCGATTGCTTCTGAGCGCGCTCATCCCGGCCATGACGGCCGATGCCCGCGCAATCGCGTTCGTGAAATAGAAGTCTCCGATGGCCGAAGCAAACGGCGTGGCTGTCGTCTGCCCCGAGAGCTTGGCCAGCGTCTCGAGACCCGACACCGCACGCGTCTCAACGGAATCCAAGGCTGCAAGCTGTGGAGCGGATCGGTACATCGCTGCCCGAAGCTCATTCAACGTATCGTAGGGAAGCGTTGCACCGACTCGTGCCGAAAGCGCCCGAAGGATCGTCCAGTCTTCCTTGGCGCTGCCCGGCGAGAACGCCGCCTTGACCGTCTGTTGCGCACGACCCTCGGTGTTGACGTACGTTACATATTTCTCGGTGTAGGCTGCTCCCGGAAGAATAACGTCAGCGCGTTCCGCGCCTCGATCTCCGTGGCTGCCCTGATAGACGACGAAAGCGGAACCGAGACGCGAGAGATCGCATTCGTCGGCGCCGAGCAAATAAACGACCTCCATCCCCGCGCCGAGAATGCCGGCTGCATCCTTGCCGCCCTTGCCTGGCACGAACCCGAGATCGAGGCCGGCGACACGACCGGCCGCCGTATGGAGCACATTGAAGCCGTTCCATGCCGCATCTTTATCTGCTGACCCAGCGATTGCGATACGTGCGGCGAGCGATAACACCGCCAATCCATCGGGCCGCGCGTAGGCGCCCTGCCCGACGATCACCATCGGCCGCTTCGCATTTTTCAATGCCTCGGCAAATGGATGTTTTCCACTTGCGACCTCAGCCAGCGTCTCCGGCCCGGCGCCGAGATATCCATAAGGATAGGTCAGATCGACCTTCTCGCCGATGAGCGCGATCGTCGTCTGTGCCGACCGCCAGCGCTTGCGAATGCGCGAGTTGAGCACCGGCGCTTCGAGCCGCGGATTGGAGCCGACAATCAGAATCGCATCTGCCTGCTCGATGCCTTCGATCGAGGAATTGAAGACGTAGCTGGCCCGGCCGAGTTTCGGATCGAGCTTGTCTCCGGCTTGCCGGCAATCGAGCGACGTCACACCCAGGCGGCCGAGCAGATCCTTGAGCGCGAACATCTCTTCCGCACCGGCCAGATCGCCAGCAATCGCGCCGACGTTTTTCGGCGACGCCGCCTTGAGTTTTTCCGCGACAAGGCCCAGCGCTTCGTCCCAGCTCGCCGGTTCGAGGCGTCCGTCTTTGCGGATGTACGGCTGGTCGAGGCGTTGAATCTTCAAGCCGTCGGCGACATGCCGCGTCTTGTCTGAAATCCATTCCTCGTTCACGGCATCGTTGTTGCGCGGCAGGATGCGCATCACGGCGCCGCCGCGAGTATCAACGCGAATAGCCGAACCGAGCGCATCCATCGCATCGATCGTCTCGGTCGATTCCATTTCCCACGGCCGGGCACTGAATGCCCACGGCCGATGGGTCAGCGCGCCGACGGGGCAAAGATCAACGGCGTTGGCGCTCATTTCCGACATGATGCCGCGTTCGAGATACGTCGTAATTTCCGCATCCTCGCCGCGCCCGATGAGGCCCAATTCTTCGACGCCCGCGACCTCGGTCATATAACGAACGCAGCGCGTGCAATGGATGCAGCGCGTCATCACCGTCTTGATTAGCGGGCCGATGTTCTTTTCTTCGACGGCTCGCTTGTTCTCGTGATAGCGCGATCCGCCCATGCCGAAGGCCATTGCCTGATCTTGCAGATCGCACTCGCCGCCCTGGTCACAGATCGGGCAATCGAGAGGGTGATTGATGAGCAGGAACTCCATCACCCCTTCGCGCGCTTTTTTGACAAGCGGCGTCGTCGTGTTGATGACCTTGGGCGTGCCGTCCTTGTTCGGCGGCAAATCGTTGACGAGCATCGCGCACGACGCGACCGGCTTCGGCGATCCCTGCACCTCGACGAGGCACATGCGGCAGTTCCCGGCAATCGACAACCGCTCGTGATAGCAAAAGCGCGGAATGACTGCGCCTGCCATTTCGCAAGCGTGCATCAGCGTCGTGCCGTCCTCAACTTCGATCGCTTTGCCGTCGACTATGAGTTGCTTTGGCATTTGTTGGTGATCCGCCGCCCTACTCCGCCGCCACGCGCGTATGTTTCGCCTGATATTGATCGATGCGCGCTTCAATGACCGGTCGGAAATTCTTGATCAGCCCCTGCACCGGCCATGCCGCAGCATCGCCGAGCGCGCAAATGGTGTGGCCTTCGATTTGCTTCGTCACGTCGAACAGAAGATCGATCTCGCGCTTTTCCGCCTGCCCGCGTTCCATGCGTTCCAGGACGCGCCACATCCATCCAGTGCCTTCCCGGCACGGCGTGCACTGGCCGCAGCTCTCGTGCTTGTAGAAATACGCGATGCGCCGGATGGCGCCGATGATGTCCGTCGATTTGTCCATGACGATCACGGCCGCCGTCCCGAGCCCGGAACCGAGCTTGCCCAGCGCGTCGAAATCCATCGTCACGGCTTCCGCTTGCTCGGCCGTGATGCAGCGAACCGACGAGCCGCCGGGAATGACCGCCAGGAGATTATCCCAACCGCCGCGAATGCCGCCGCAATGCTTGTCGATCAACTCCTTGAGCGGAATTCCCATTTCCTCTTCGACGACGCATGGCCGTTCGACATGGCCCGAGATCTGAAAGAGTTTCGTGCCCGTGTTGTTCGGCAATCCGAGCGCCGCGAACCAGGTCGCCCCGCGACGCAGAATTTCGCCCGCGACGGCAATGCTCTCGACATTGTTGATCGTCGTCGGCGCTCCATACAGCCCGACGTTCGCAGGAAACGGCGGTTTCAGCCGTGGCTGACCCTTCTTGCCCTCAAGGCTTTCGAGCATCGCCGTCTCTTCGCCGCAGATATAAGCACCGGCGCCGTGATGGACGTAGAGATCGAAGTCCCAGCCGTGGATGTTGTTCTTACCAATCAGCTTCGCTTCGTAAGCTTCGTCGATCGCACGTTGCAGCGCCTCGCGCTCGCGAATGTATTCGCCGCGCACGTAGATGTAGCTCGTATGGGCGCGCATCGCGAAGGACGCGAGCAACGCGCCTTCGATAAGAAGATGCGGATCGTGCCGCAGAATCTCCCGGTCCTTGCACGAGCCGGGCTCCGACTCATCGGCATTGATGACGAGATAGCTCGGCCGCGCATCGGCCTTCGGCATGAACGACCACTTGAGGCCCGTCGGAAATCCTGCGCCGCCGCGACCGCGAAGCCCCGACTTCTTCATCTCGTCGATGATGTAGTCGTGGCCCTTGTCGATAAAAAACTTCGTGCCGTCCCACGCACCGCGCTTCATTGCCGCCTTCAGCCAGGGCGAGTGAAAGCCATAAATATTGCGGAAGATGCGGTCACGATCCTGAAGCATACGGGCTAATCCTTGGGCCTTTCACCGGCCTTGTTCTCGGGACGCCATCCCGACGCCAGCTTCTGCGCCTGCTCGATCCAATGATCGCGGACGACCCGCCCCTTGAATCCGTCGAGCTGACTTTCGAACCAGGCGACATTTTCGGGTGTCCACTTGGCGATCTGCTCGAAGTGCCAGACACCAATGGCATTGAGCTTTCCGACCATCTTATCGGCGACGCCCCGGATGAGCGCCAGGTCATCGCCACGACCGCCGCGCGGCTCCTTCAGCAAATCGGGCTTGCGGGCGGAACGCGCCCCGGCAATGGCCTGATCACGCAACATGTCGGCTTTGATCTTGTCGAGTTCACCAGCCGAGAGCGCCTTGCCACCCCCGCGCGCTTCGAGTTCCTTGACCAGACCGGCGTTGGCCATTGCCGCCAAGGCTGCGGGATGAACAGGAGGACTTGCGGCGGCAGCTCCGCCGGGCGAAGACGGAGACGTGCCCTCGGCAACGGCCGCCTTGTGCGTCGGCGAAGCGAGAGCCGATGCTGGCGAGGCTTCTTGCGCTTTGTCGCCGCCGCCACCTGCTTCTTCGAAGCGGGCTTTCCAGGCGCCGACAGTAGAACCGTCGTAAAGCGCCTCATCGGTCAATGTCGTTGGACCGTTGGCCGGGCACGAGGCTTTGCGGCCGATCTGCGAACCCCACTTCGGTTCACGGCCAGCCACGAAGCCATCGAGTATTTTTTCGAACTGTTCCGGCGTCAGATCCTCGAACGTGTCCTTGCCGACTTGAACCACTGGCGCGTTTGCGCAGACCCCGATGCACTCAACCTCTTCCCACGACAGCGTGCCGTCGGCGTTGGGCGTGTGCTGATGCTCGTTGATACGGCGCTGGCACACAGCAATGAGATCGCGGGAGCCACGCAGCATGCAAGGCGTCGTACCGCAGACTTGAATGTGGGCTTTCGTTCCGACTGGCGACAGTTGGAACATCGTATAGAACGTCGCGATCTCCATTCCCCGGATGTAGGCCATGTCGAGAAGATCGCAAACGGCGCGAATCGCGGGCTCCGGGAGCCATCCACCAGCCTGCTCCTGAGCGCGCCAAAGCAAGGGGAGTACCGCGGAAGCCTGTTTGCCTGGCGGATACTTGGCGATTGTCGCACGCGCCCAGGCGAGATTCTCCTCCGTGAAGGCGAAGTCTGCGGGTTGATCGGGACACACTCGGCGTACAGCCATCAATGGCTCCTGATACCTCGGTCGTATGGCGCCGAATGTAACGCGACCACGTCAGACGAAATGAACTTGGTCCGCTACGCCCATGCCGACTCTCGGGTCGACATTACCCCTCCGGCGTCAACACGGTCCAGTACGCGCAAGATGACGACTAGGCAAGGTTTTAGCGGTAACGCCATAAGCATGGAACGACAGTGACAAGCCCCAATAAGGTGCGACTAAACGCGCCCGAAGCAATGAGCCCTGCCGATCCGCGATCATGGAGTCGAATTGGATGCCGCCTGGTTGCAAGCGGTCGCCGGTGTTCGATTTCAAAATTGGTGCTTCGAGCGCCAAGCCGGATGCCTGTAACTCAGTTTAGCGCGGCAGCCGCCAGCGAGATGATCGATGACCGGCGCAGCTCGACGGGCCATGCGCAACGCCTGCCGGCGAGAACGGCAGATCGCGTTCTTTGCCAACCATTGTGTGACAGGTGCTAGCCTACTGGCAGAAGGGTAATTTGCACCGCGGGTCGGCGCCTGCCCTACTCGCTTAGCGGTCGATTTCCCCGAAAACGATGTCGAGCGAACCGAGGATGGCCGACACGTCAGCCAGCATATGGCCACGGTTGATGAAATCCATGGCCGCAAGATGCGGAAATCCCGGTGCCCGGATCTTGCAGCGATAGGGCTTGTTCGAGCCATCGGCGACGAGATAGACGCCGAACTCACCCTTCGGTGCTTCGACCGCCGCATAAACCTCGCCGGGCGGCACGTGAAAGCCCTCGGTGTACAGTTTGAAGTGGTGGATCAGGGCTTCCATCGAGCGCTTCATCTCACCACGCTTCGGCGGCACGACCTTTTTGTTGTCGGCGACATGCGGTCCCTGGCCGTCGGCCGATTTCAACCGCTCGCAACATTGTTTCATAAGCTTCGTCGATTCGCGCATTTCCTGCATGCGGATCAGATAGCGGTCGTAGCAGTCACCGTGCTTGCCGATTGGAATATCGAAATCGAGATCCGCGTAGCATTCATAGGGCTGCGCCTTGCGCAAGTCCCATGCCGCGCCCGAACCACGCACCATGACGCCCGAGAAGCCCCAGGCGAACGCGTCTTCCAGCGAAACGACACCGATATCGACGTTGCGCTGCTTGAAAATGCGGTTCTCGGTCAGAAGTTCGTCGATATCGTCGACGACCTTTAGAAACGGGTCGCACCAAGCGTAGATATCGTCGATCAGTTCCTCCGGCAGATCCTGATGCACGCCGCCGATCCGGAAATATTTCGCGTGCATCCGCGAACCCGAGGCGCGCTCGTAAAACACCATGAGCTTTTCGCGCTCCTCGAAACCCCAGAGCGGCGGAGTCAGCGCGCCGACGTCCATGGCCTGCGTCGTGACGTTCAGAAGATGCGAGAGCTGGCGCCCGATCTCGGAATAAAGCACGCGGATGAGCTGCGCGCGGCGCGGAACGGCGATCTCCAACAGCCTTTCCGCCGCGAGGCAGAACGCGTGTTCCTGGTTCATCGGTGCGACGTAGTCCAGCCGGTCGAAGTATCCGATCGCCTGCATATACGTCTTGTGCTCGATCAGCTTTTCCGTGCCCCGATGCAGAAGCCCTATGTGCGGATCGACCCGCTCGACCACCTCCCCATCGAGTTCGAGCACGAGCCGCAACACGCCATGGGCCGCAGGATGCTGCGGCCCGAAGTTGATGTTGAAATTGCGAATTTCCGTTTCGGCCATTTTCAAACTGTCCCGCGTGTAATGGGAGCGACGCGGGCGAGCTTTGCCTTCTTGTTAACGCGCTGCTCGAACCTCGCCCAATTCACGATCATGCGCTGATGCTCGCCCTCTCCGATTAAATCAATGCCATCGTGGGCTTTGACATGGAAAAAAATCTTGCGATCAACAATCTTGGTACACTCCGCATCAACGACCACTGTCTGCCCGGGAACGGTGGCAGCGATATGTGACACATTGATATTGACGCCGAGCGACCCCTCTCCCTCGTCGAGATGCGGATCGAGAATGTGAAGGCAGGTCCACTCCATGAGCCCCACCATGAATCCGGTCGCGAAGACCGTCGGCATCAGCTGAAATTCGCGCGCCTCGGGATAGAGATGCGGTACAGTTTTTGTTGCCGGGACGCGAAACGAAAACTGGGTACGCGCTCCGGTGCGAAGCGAAGGTTTCACCGCGGCAGCCCTCACAATCTATCTTTCAAGTTGCGGATCGTAATATAGAGATTGGAGGCGGTGGCCGCGACCGAAAAGAGCCCAAGAACGAACGATGGCAAAGTCGCCTCGGTCGTACGGCCGATCAGCGGATAGATGAACTCGCCGACCGCCGCGATGATCACGACGCCAACCGGTACGACGATCGTCGCGTACGGCAGAAACCGGCTCAACAGGCCAAATATCACCCCGACGAGCGCGCGCGGCCAATCAAGAACAAACGCAGCGATCAGCAGACCGACCGAAAGCGCCGCATTCGTTTCGAATTCCATTTAACTGCTCGACATTACGGCTAAGTCTCGAAACGCGAGACAAATGTTACGGATGCTTGGCGAACCTGCGCGAACGACACTTACGACCGACGCGCTTTCTCGTCGCCCGGCAGGAGGTAATCCGGCCCTTCCCATGGACTTTCGAAATCGAAATCCCGGAATTCCTGGGTCAATTTGACGGGCTCGTAAACGACGCGCTTCTTTTCGTCGTCGTAGCGCACCTCGACGTAGCCGGTGAGAGGAAAGTCCTTCCGGAGCGGATGCCCCTGGAAGCCATAATCGGTGAGGATTCGCCTGAGATCCGGGTGCCCTGTGAAACGAATGCCGTAAAGATCGTATGCCTCGCGCTCGTACCAGTTGGCTGCGGGAAATACGTCATTCACGCTCGGAACCGGTGTCGTTTCGTCCGTCGTAATCTTGACACGAACGCGCTGATTGAGCCGCGGCGACAGCAGATGATAGACGACATCGAAGCGGTCTGCGCGCTCCGGATAGTCAACTCCACAAATGTCGATCAGAACCTCGAACTGGCACTTCGCGTCATCGCGCAGTTTCGTCAGGACATCAGCAATGCGATCGCGCGAAACGACGACCGAAAGCTCGCCGAAGGAAATCGACGCCGCCTCGAAGGCATCACCCGAAAGCGCTTTCACCGTGTCCTGTAGTGCAGTCAAATCAACCATCGTGTCGTTCCTTCAGGCCGGCAAACGGTCTTTTTCTACCGTTCGATGGTGCCTGTGCGGCGGATTTTACGTTGCAGCAACAGCACGCCGTACACCAATGCTTCCGCCGTCGGCGGACAGCCGGGCACGTAGATGTCTACAGGAACGATACGATCGCAGCCGCGCACGACGGCATAGGAATAATGATAGTAACCGCCGCCATTGGCGCAGCTTCCCATTGAGATGACGTAGCGCGGCTCTGGCATCTGGTCGTAAACTTTGCGCAGCGCGGGAGCCATCTTGTTGGTCAGCGTCCCGGCAACGATCATGACGTCCGACTGCCTGGGCGAAGCCCGTGGCGCGAAGCCGAAGCGTTCGAGGTCATAGCGCGGCATCGAGGCCTGCATCATCTCGACGGCGCAGCAGGCGAGCCCGAAGGTCATCCACATGAGCGAGCCCGTCCTCGCCCAGGTGACCAGATCGTCCATTGTCGTGACGAGAAAGCCCTTGTCGGCGAGTTCGTTCGAGACGTCCGAAAAGAATGGATCACCGGCGCGCGCAACAGTGGCGGAAGATCCAGCTGGGGAGCCCTCACGCACGGTATCGAAGGACCGATCGAAGATCGGACGGCCATACTCGTCGGTCGCACGAATTATTCCCATTCGAGCGCGCCCTTCTTCCACTCGTAGATAAATCCGACGGTCAAGACGCCGAGAAACACGATCATCGACCAGAACCCGAATACGCCAATGCTCTTGAACGCAACCGCCCAGGGAAACAGGAACGCAATCTCGAGATCGAAAATAATGAACAGGATCGACACGAGATAGAATCGCACGTCGAACTTCATGCGTGCATCGTCAAAGGCGTTGAAGCCGCATTCGTAAGCCGAAACCTTTTCGGGGTCCGGATTGCGGTATGCTACCAGAAACGGCGCTACCATCAGCGCGCCGCCGATGAACAGCGCGACACCGATAAATATTGCGACAGGCAGGTATTGCGAGGTTAGGTCGATCATCGCATCTCGTCCGCTGAGCATGCGGGCCCGCAGTGGGCGCATGACGACGCGTGCACGCCGTGGTGTTAGCTCAGGTCGATTTGTGACGCAACTCCGCAAAGCCAGGCGCGTCGTCAATGCACTTAAGATGGCTATGGCATTTGCAATCGCCAGCGGCTCTGGACGCGACTGGCCGCCACAGGCCACGAGCCGCTCAGCAGCAGGTGGAAGGGGCATTCCTGTCCCTTCCTAAAAATATTCCGTGCGTCAAACGGTTACACCGTGATTCCGATGCAGACGCCAAGCGAACCAAACCTCTAGCAACCCATAGAGGATGGCGTAGGCCCCGATGATGGAGACGAGCGCCACCATCCCAACGCGGGGCTGAAGGACGAGCACGATGCCGAACAGCACCGAGAGCACGCCACCCGCGATCAGCAGCCACTCGTCGTCGATCTCTTTACGCAGCCTGACAGCGCCGACGATTTGCATGATCCCCGTCGTGATCGCCCAGGAGGCAATGAGGAACAACAGCACCAGCGCCGTGATACCCGGCCAGGCGAACGTCAATAAGCCCGCCGCGATGCCGATCACACCGACGACCGCCAGCCACCAGCGCGGAGCCGGGATGCCGCCTTTTATCGCCGCAGCAAGCGCGAGAACGCCGTCGACCAGCGCGAAAGCGCCATAGAGGAGCACGAGCGTGATCACGGTCACGCCCGGCCATGCCAGCGTGAGAACGCCGAAAACGATTGCACAAAGGCCCTTGAGCAAAATAAGCCACCAATTCTCGGCCAAAGCGTGCAGCATCGGGCCAGACACAAAGACCCGCGGCATGTGCATTGCGGAACGTTCCATAATCAAATCTCCTTTTGTGAAATTGGCGGAAAAATGGAGACGTATGAATGCGGCTAGAGACGTGAGGACCCGGCGCTCGTCGTTGCGAACACGGTCTTGCGGTCGAGATTGGACGCGATCGGATTTTCGAAACCGAAAGCTTCAACTTCTGGCAAATGCAAAGTTGATGCTCTCTGACGCCTTTTATCGATCGCCCTTAGTCGGTCAGCAGAATGAATAGCCCAATGCCAATCACCGGGCTCAACAGGGCCAACAGGGCAGTCATCGCGAGTTCCTTGAAAAGCATGACGCACACTCACCGCTATGCCGCCGGTCTAGCAAGCCATGCTTGGGCATTGGGCAGAAATGACATCCAATGCCGAGCATCGCCCAGCTCCCGGCAAAAACCATCGTGCCCACGTCCGCCGTCATGAGGCTCTCGCCGCGGGCGGCCGCAGTCAAACAACTTTTTCAAATTGATACTTTAGTCTTAGGCGCGATCTCCCTCCACCGCCCCTGAAAACGCCAGCAGCGTTCTGCTCACCGTTCAATTCGCCGGCGAAAAGGTTGCCTGCTCTTGGCTAGCCGACCGATCGAATGCGCGATTAGGAGTTGAGAGGAAAGCGTACGGCCAGAGTCGAGATATCGGCGCAAAGCCGATCGTCGATATCATCTCCGAAAATACGGACCCGTCTGCGACCAGCGGCTTTCGCCGCGTAGAGCGCCGAATCCGCTTCCGCGAAAAGCAACGACGGATCGCGGCAAACCGGCTGCTTCAGAATCGCGGCGCCGATCGAGACGCCCGCGTCGATACGCAAGTCCCGGCAAAAAACAGGACGGCACAGAATGCGCAGCGCCTGTGCAAGCGTGTGCTTGATTTGCTGGGGCGAGCACGGTCCCTGCAGCAGCAGCGCAAACTCGTCGCCACCGATGCGCGCGACGAGGTTCCTGTCTCCGAAAAGACGGTAAAGCCTGCCCGCGATCTGTCGCAGACATTCGTCGCCTGCCGCATGACCAAGCCGGTCATTGATTTCTTTGAATCGGTCGAGGTCGACCAACGCCAGGGCCGCAAGGGATACGTCACCAAGGTCCCGCTTGGCGAGTTCATGGCAGCGCGCTTCGAACACGCCTCGATTTGCCAATCCAGTGAGAGGATCGCACTCCGCAAGCTGCCGCAAGCGATCCCAAAGCTCTTTTTCTTGTGTGATGTCCTGCTTGCTGCCGAAAAGACGCACGGCTCGCCCGCCAGCGAATACCACTTCGCCAGTTAGCCGCATCCATCGGTCTTCACCGCGATGCGTCCGGATTGAAGTGTCGATTGAGAAACGGCCCCCGCCGGCGAGGACTTCGGAGCGCATGCACTCCATCAGCCTGCGAGAGTCGTCGTGATAGCAATCAACGACCATGGATCGGTGTAAGGGCAATCCGCGCGGCAGGCCGAACAGATCATAGACGCCGTCCGTCCAGGTCAGTTCGTCCGTCTCGAGGTTGCATTCCCAGGCGCCAAATTTCGCGTGCTGCGAGGCCTGATCGTATAGCCTTTTTAAGTGGTCGATCGAGCGCGTGTCGCTAGGCAAGGCACACAATCCATCTCCCGGCAAAGCTCGCACACAATGAAATCGGCTTGGCGGAGGTGCAAAAGAAAAGGCCAATATGAATCGCAAGCACACTCTACATGCGCCAGCGCAAGCCTCATAGAGCACTGCTCCGATTAAGAATTTCCTACCCGGCAAGGTGCGCCGGGACCGAATTGGCTTTCGTCATTCACGACTTCGTCTCGCGGGCGATGAGAGCACGTTTGCGCTCCACGCCCCAGCGGTAGCCCGAAAGAGAGCCGTCGTTGCGTATGACCCGGTGGCAGGGAATGGCGACGGCAATCTTGTTTGCGGCACAGGCGGCGGCGACGGCGCGAACCGCTTTCGGCATACCCATGCGCTCGGCAATCTCCGTATACGTGGCGGTCGTACCTGAGGGAATGGCTCGGAGGGCCTCCCACACGCGATGCTGAAATGCCGTCCCTTGGATGTCGAGCGGCAAATCCAAACCCGTCTGCGGAGCTTCGACGAGGCCGACGACCTTCGCCACAACGTCCTCGAAGGCGCGATCGGCGCCCATCAGGTGCGCCTGCGGAAAGCGGTCTTGGAGGTCATGCACGAGCGTCTCTGGGTCGTCGCCAAGAAAGATAGCCGTAATGCCTTTGTCCGTGGCAGCGACAAGGATCGAGCCAAGCGAGCACTGTCCCACGGCAAATCGCATCTCGACATGAGCCCCTCCGGCTCTGAAATCAGACGGCGTCATGCCAAGGAGGCTCGCCGAGCTTGCGTAGAAACGGCCGCTCGAATTGAACCCGGCGTCAAAAATGGCGCTCGTCACCGTATCGCTCCTTTCGAGATGCTCGCGAACGCGGCGCTGGCGATGCGC
>Ga0182749_1000914_pt1 | contig 24530 bp, 27 predicted proteins | sample eDN3rd37CKraftMG_FD_128875 | JGI IMG/M metagenome (GOLD analysis project Ga0182749, IMG submission 128875) | Enriched Miracle-Growth compost microbial communities from Emeryville, California, USA - eDNA 3rd pass 37_C Kraft MG (version 2) (version 2) ...
GCCCCGAGAGCAGTTCGGCCCGTGGCAGACGGTGTGGAAGCGGCATCGCCGCTATGCCGGCGATGGCACCTGGGATCGCGTGATGACGCACCTTCTTGCGGAGGCTGATGCCGCCGGGAAGATCGACTGGGCGGTGTCGATCGACGCGACGATCGCGCGTGCGCATCAGCACGCGACGAACACCACCCGTCCTGAGCAGGACACAGGGGGCGGGATCGAATCACAAGAATCTGCCCTGGCACGAGGTTGAGCCACCCGGTCACGGCATCGGCCGCTCTCGCGGCGGCCTGACGACGAAGATCCACCAGGCCGTCGACGGGCACGGCCGCCCGTTGGCGATGATCGTCACCGGCGGGCAGCGCAACGACGGCGCGATGCTCACCCAACTGCTCGGCGAAGTCCAGGTTCCCCGGCTCGGCCCGGGCCGTCCGCGGACCCGGCCCGATGCGGTGATCGCCGACCGCGCCTACGCGACCGGCGTCATCCGCGCCGAGCTGCGTCGCCGCAAGATCAAGGCCGTCATCCCCGACAAGCGAGACCAAACAGCCGCCCGCAAACGACGCGGAAGCCGTGGCGGACGCCCACCCGGACTCGACACCGACGCCTACCGCGGCCGCAACGTGATCGAGCGGTTCTTCGCCCTCGCGAAGCAATGGCGCGGCATCGCCACCCGGTTCGACAAGCTCGCCATCACCTACCGCGCCGGCATCATTCTCTGCGCCATCCTCACCTGGACACGACTATTGGGAGACACACCCTAGTAGACGGGCTCACACATCTACAGACCTTCCGCAGAGTCGTGCTGCCCTTGTCGATCCCCGGCGTGGCGACCGCGGCCATCCTGTCGTTCATCTTCGCGTGGAACAACTTTCTATTCCCGCTGGTGCTAGCAGACTCGACGACCAAGACCCTCCCGGTGGCAGTCTTCGACTTCGTCTCCTATGCCCGCGTCGACTGGGGCGGAATCATGGCGGCCACCACAGTCATGACGCTCCCGATCATCGTCATCGCCCTGTTCTGCCAGAAGTACATCGTGTCCGGATTGACGGCCGGGGCCACAAAGGGTTAGGCCCGCCTCCCATCTTCTTCATCAGAAAGGTAAGCCATTGAGAATCACCAACGTTGAGACGTTCCCCGTCGCGAACCCCACACCCTACATCGGAGGACCAGTGTGGATGTTCGTCCGTCTCGACACCGACACTGGTCTGTCGGGCTACGGTGAAATGTTCACCGCGCAGACTTACGTGCGCCCGTCACACTTGGCGGTTGGTTTGCAGCAGGTTGCGGAGGACTTCTTCTACGGTCAAAATCCGACCAACGTCGAGTACCTGTACCACCGCTTCCATAACAGCCACTACAGCCACACGGGAGAACTGCTCAAGGCTGCCATCTTCAGCGCGCTGGAGATGGCGTGCTGGGATCTTGTTGGCAAGGACATGGGCAAGCCGGTGTACGAATTGCTCGGCGGTCAATTCCGTCAGAGCGTGCGCACTTACAGCTACGTCAGCGCACCTCCGGAGCTGGAAGACCTCGGCTTCGACTTCTGGCTCAATCCCGACGCGGTAGGTGAGCGCGCCGTGCAACTGGTAGATGAGGGGTTCACGGCGATGAAGCTCGACCCGTTCCCGCTGCTCACGGGCTCGGACTCGCACCAGTCTCAGGTGGTGCCGTTGCAGTGGTCGCTCGAGGCACTGGATCTTGCTGAAGAAACGATTGCGACAGTTCGCAAGCGCGTCGGGTCCAAGGCCGACATCATCATCGGCACGCACGGGCAGATGACGGCGAGCGGCGCGATTCGGTTCGCCAGACGCGTCGAGAGATTCGATCCATTGTGGTTCGAGGAGCCGGTGCCGCCGGAGCTGTCGAGTGAGATGGCAAAGGTTGCGAAAGCAACGAGCATCCCGATCACCTCGGGCGAGCGGCTTACCTCCAAGTGGGACTTCGCTCGCCTGATCAGGGATGGCGCGGTCTCGATCATCAACCCCGATGTGAGTCAGGTCGGCGGCCTGATGGAGGCACGGAAGATCGCGGCGGTGGCGGAGGCCAACTATGTGCAGGTCAGCCCGCATGTGTACGGGGGACCGTTCGTGGCTATCGCGTCACTGCACTTGTCCCTAGCGACCCCGAACGTCTTCATCAGCGAGGGGCTGGGGCGGTTCACTGGCATACACGCCGATCTCCTGGATCGTCCGATCCAGTGGCGAGACGGTTACGCCTATCTGTCCGATCGTCCGGGTCTCGGCCACGATCTCAACGAGGAGCTCGCTCGTTCGCTTCGTGCCAGTGATGACGCGCGCTTCTGGGGATCGATGGGCGCCCCGTCGGAGGCGGTAGATGACATCGCTGCCGTGGAAGTAGCGGCATGGCAATGAACCAGGAAGACAGAGTCGTGGTACTCGTCTCCGATGACGACCCCACCGGCTCACAGACTGTTCGGAACATTCCGCTCGTTTTCGACGCGGATGAGGACCTGATCCTCGACAATCTTGCGGCCTCGGACTGCTGTTTCGTACTCACCAACTCGCGTTCACTCCCGCGCGAGGACGCGTACGCGATCAACGCGCGCCTGGGCAGGCTTGCCGCTCTGGCACATGGGGAAGCCGCGCTGGTAGTAGTCAGCCGCGGAGACTCCACCCTGCGCGGGCATGTGCGGGCCGAGACAGAGGCGCTGATGGCGGGCTTGCAGGAGGAAGGATTCGTCGGTCACTCTCCACGAATCTTCTGTCCCGCGTATATTGAGGCTGGTCGGGTCACGGTCGATGACATCCACTATTGCGTCATCGACGGCCAACGCGTGCCCGTGTCGCAGACATCGTTCGCGAAGGACGCGGCCTTCGGCTATCGGAACTCGCACCTCCCGAGCTTTCTTCAGGAGGTGGGGGCCACCACGACGCCTCCGACCTCAGTTTCGCTGTTGGACGTCCGTGTGGGCGGTGCCGACCATGTCGCGCATCTCATTCGGGAAGCGGGCTCGGGATGGCTGGTCGTGAACGCAGAGACCAATAGGGATATCGATATCGTGGCTCAGGCCATCCGTGTCGTCGCGAACAATCAGAACATGGTCCCGATCGCCCGGTGCGGGCCGTCGCTGGTGCGTGCCCTCGCGAATCAGGATGTGCAGACCGCTCTCACCGAGGACGAACTCACCGCCACGTTCATTCATCAGAAAGCTCATGGCTACGGTCTCGTCGTCGTCGGCTCGCACGTCCCGATGAGCACCCGGCAGCTGGACCACCTGATCCACTACGAGCAGCCGACCCACATCGAGGTTTCTATCGGCCGTGTGCTGGGGGACACTTCCGGCAGATACCAGGCTGAGGTCATCTCCGCTGTCGCCGAAGCGCTGGCAACATCTCTCACGGTGCTTTCCACCGAGCGGCGCCTCGTCGACGACGGCTCGGACGGCCTGGCCCTTGTCCGCAAGGTATCGGACTTCCTCAGCGCCGTGACGAGGGCGGTGCAGCACAGGATCCGTCCCGCGTGGGTGATCGGTAAGGGAGGGATTACCTCGCACGATATCGCTCGCTACGGACTTGGTATCAGGAGCGCGATGGTGGTCGGGCAGTTGTTCGATGGCCAGGTCACGCTCATTGCGCCGTTGCGATCCAATGATGACGGTGCACGCGTCCCGTACACGATCTTTGCCGGCAATGTCGGAGTTGACTCCAGCCTGTCGGACGCTGTCCGCCGGCTGACCGCGGCACAGAACCGTGCATCTAGCGTCGCCGAGGAGGATGTGGCATGAGAATCGGATGGATCGGACTGGGGGCGATGGGCCTGCCGATGGCGGCGAGCTTGGCACGCGCCGGGCACTCTGTCGCTGCGTTCGACGTCAACCCGAGTGTGACCGTGCCCGAGGATGTCAAGCTGCGAATGATGGGTTCACCGGAGGAGACGATCGCGGATGCGGAAGCTGTCATCGTCATGGTCGCAACCCCCGATCAGGCGCGCTCCGTTGTCGACAGCATTGCCGTAGCCCTCAGCGACGGCGCCCTTCTGATCATCACCGCCACCGTTGGGCCGGCCCTGATAGAGACCATCGACACCGAGCTCGCACCCCGAGGTGTACTCATCGTGGACGCCCCGGTTTCCGGGGGTGTTGCCCGCGCCGCAGCGGGGCAGCTGCTCGTGATGGCATCAGGGGGCGCAGACGCGCTGCAGAAGGCTGCCCCGATACTGGAGGTTCTCTCCGGCAACTGCCACACCGTCGGCGACAGACCAGGTGACGCACAGCGTATGAAGCTCGTCAATCAGCTGCTGTGCGGTGTACACATCGTTGCGGCGGCGGAAGCTCTTTCGTTCGCGGAATCAATCGGCGTGGACCCGCGACTGGCTCTTGACGTTGTCGGCTCTGGCGCTGCAGCATCCTTCATGCTCAGCGACCGCGGGCCGCGGATGCTCGACAAGCCACCTGGGGTCAGAAGCGCCGTGGACATCTTCGTAAAGGATCTCGGTCTGGTCCTCGCAGAAGCGAGCACGAGCGGGGATCTCCCCGTGGCTTCCGCGGCCCTCGGCCGCTTCCGCGCCGCACACGATGCCGGCTTCGGACGATTCGACGACTCAGCGGTCATCCGCACCTATCTCACCCCGGAGGGGGAGTCATGAGCCCAGAACTCGAAGGAAAAGTTGTCATCGTCACCGGAGCAGGCGGAGGTCTTGGCCGCGCGGTGGCACAGGGGGCCAGCGCGCTGGGCGCACGAGTGCTCGCCACCGACCTCGACGACGGTTCCCTCAAAGCTTTCACTGAGTACGGAGCGGACGATGTCGTAACCCTCGCCGTCGACGTCTCCAGCGAACGGGATGTCGAGGCGATGTTCGCGTTTGCGGTGCAACGGTGGGGGCGAGTGGACAGCATCGTGAACAACGCCGCGATCATGATCGCGGGCGGCGCGGACGAGCTGACTGTAGACCAGTTCGATCGAGCGATGGCAGTGAACGTGCGCGGCACATTCCTCGGGTGTAAGCATGCGCTGCTCCGCTTCCGGGAGCAGGGCGGGGGCGGATCGATTGTCAACATCGCGTCGATTTCTGCCGAGGTGGGACTCGCTGGACAGGCCGCGTACTGCGCGTCTAAAGGTGCTGTGAAAATGCTCACCAAGCAGATCTCCGTCGACTACTCCGCGCAAGGAATCCGCTGCAACGCTGTCGGCCCCGGATCCATCGACGGTGACTTCCTCACCGAATACCTCAGCGCGCTCGACGACCCCCAGGCCGCGCGGGCCGCCATTGTCGCCGCGCACCCCATCAAACGCCTCTCACAACCGGAGGAGGTCGCCCAAGCAGTCTTGTTCCTCATCTCCGATCGCGCGTCATTCATCTCCGGCGCCGTCTTGATGGTTGACGGCGGATACACTGCGGCATGACGATGAGTGACCTGGATACGTTCGGCCGCATCATCGCCCGAGCGCGGCTAGTCGACCTGTCGATTCGATTGGCCCCCGAGTTGCCTAGTGGATGGCCCGGTGCGATCCCTTTCCGACATTTCGTGGATCATTGGTTCACCGAGGACGCGAACAGCGTCGAAGTTCACCTATGTGGTAACAATGCACCGTACCGGTCGCACGGCATGATTCTCGATGAGCACACGGGCACTCACTTCGACGCCCCGGCACACTTCCTCTCCCCGTTGGGCACGGGGCTTCCGAGCGACCACGAGTTCGGGGTGATAACTGGCGACAAGGTTCCACCGCGCCAATTCTTCGGACCGGCGTGCGTCATCGACGTCACGAGCCTGCTGGATACCACCGTGGATGGGATCAGCCCTCGCATCGAAGCCGTCCACATACAGGAGTGGGAGGCGGAGAACCGGCCGATTGTTGAGGGCGACGTCGTGCTGTTCCGCTCGGGTTGGGATGAACACTATCTCCCCGGCAGAGGTGGCCGCCGCTACATCGAGGAATCCATCCGACACAACAGCGGGCCTGCTTGGCCTGCGCCCGACGCCGGCGCCGTCAGTTATCTGGTCGACCGCGGAGTCCGCTGCGTCGGCACCGATGGCGCTAGCATTGGGCCTGCCGATGACGGCGCGGCTACGCACCAGGCAGGACTCAGTCGAGGCATCGTCTTTATCGAGTGCGTCGCCAATCTCTCCGCACTTCCGAGTGTCGGTGCCTACTTTCTCTTCCTGCCCATAAAGGTTGCCCGCAGCGCCGGTGGCCCAGGCCGTGCCATCGCACTGGTGATAGACGAGCCACCCTCGTAGTCCGTGCCTTTTGTGGCCGTGTACACCATCGATGGCAGCGAGTTCTCTGATCACGTCGCCATCAGGCCATCTGAGGGGATGTGCGTGGCTCCGCGCAGAGCGCGCATGCGGGATGCTGGTCGAGCACGGGGCTGCTCACGACGTAGTCAATGTCGACATCTGTCGGCATTGAGGCGTTCCGCGTCTTCGCCAAGATGACGAAGACCGAGTGCCACCGACGGCTGCGCTCCCCCGAGCGAGTCAGACCCTCGTGGTCGTCACCTTGAACGGAAACTGTCCGTGTCACCTTCGATTCGTTCGAGCAAGTCGTGATCGATTAGCCACGCATCGTCGACGCGTACCACCTGGTCGGAGAACTCGACTGACTATCTTGTGCGCGCCGTCGCCACGGATCTTGAGCACATCCAGACGGATCTGCGACGAGGGAGCTTGACCCGGTCTCCCGGATGGTTCTTGTGTGTTGATCATGCCGCAATTTCGGTGGCGGTGTGAAGGGCTTCGTAGTCCGCGGGGCTGAGGTAGTCGAGGGCGGAGTGCCGGCGGCGCGGGTTGTAGAAGCCCTCGATCCACTCGAACATCGCTGAAGCGAGCTGCGCCCGGGTGTCCCAGGTCGTGCGGTCCAGGAGCTCGCGTTGGGTCCAGGAGCTCGCGTTGCATGACGGACCAGAAGCTCTCGATGAGCGCATTGTCGACGCTGGAAGCGACTCTGCCCATCGAGCCCAGGAGCCCGGCTTGGCGGAGCCTGTGGCCGAAGAGCCAGGAGGTGCATTGCGCTCCCCTGTCCGCGTGGACGATGGTGCCGGGTTCGGGTCGGCGTCGCCAGCGGGCCATCTCGAGCGCGTCGACGACGATCTCCGCGGTGATGCGATCCGAGATCGACCAGCCCACGATCCGCCTGCTGAACGCGTCGATGACGGCCGCGCAGTAGACCCACCCGTCTCTCGCGCGATGCTGCGTGATGTCGCAGAACCGGAGCCGGTTGGGCGCGTCGGCGCGGAACTGCCGCTTCACGAGATCGTCGTGCGTGGCAGTGTCCGGCTTCCAGCCGCGCCGTTTCCGGCGATGCGAGACCCCGACGAGACCTTCGGCGCGCATGAGTCGGGCGACGCGTTTGCGGGCGACGTGAACTCCCAACCCGAGCCGCAGTTCGGCGAGCACCCGTGGTGCCCCGTAGGTTGCTCGCGAGTCGGCGTGGATGCGGCGAATCGTTGTCGTCAGCTCCGCATCCGCGACGGCGCGCCGCGAGGGTGATCGATCTCGCCAGTCGTAGAAACCCGACGTCGAGATCTTTAGGAACCGGCAGGCCACCGCGACGGGAACACCGTCCGCGGCGAGCTCCTGAACCAGCCGGAACCCTATTTTGGGAGCACGTTCTCCCTCGCGAAGTACGCCGACGCGCGCTTGAGGATCTCGTTCTCCATCTCCAGCACCCGCAGCCGGCGACGCAACTCGACGAGTTCCTTGTGCTCGTCGGTCGTCAGACCATGCTTGCGGCCTCCGTCGATGGCGTCACGGTTCATTCAGTTGCGAAGACAGGACTCGCTGATCCCGAGATCACGAGCAGTCTGCGCGACCGGGTTGCCCTGGGCGACCAGATCCAGGGCTCGACGCCGGAACGCCGGCGAATGTGCAGCGGGCATCTCACGGGCTCCTTCCGAGACGATCATCGCCTCAAAGTTGGTGTCCAGGAAACCGGGTCAAGCTCCGAGCATCTGAAGACCCCCCCGAGTGCTCAGACTCAGTACTACCCTGGTCGTGCGAAGGTCGTCGGCGCTCGCCTGTCGCCATCTATCATGTCATTTCGGCGTGGGGAGCGTCCGACGGGTCGTACCGGCGGAATCCGCCATTTCGCGCGGAATCGAGAGCGCCAAACCACCGCTAACTGTCGGCCGAGCGTTTGCCGACGCCGGTGATCTCCGCTCCGGTCGGGGGACCGCGCGCTAAGAGATCGCGGGGATGCAAGCGATACCACAACGGGAGCGGACCGGCCCAGTGAGCAATTTCGTTGGGGTGTCCTTCCGCTTGCTATGAACGCATTGACCCGGAGTCGTGCTCATTGCGAACAGAACGTCGTATCTGCCGTGCAACTCTCGGCCCTGATACCGTCATCGCCTGGACGCGAGCATCGCCGGATCTGCGCTAGGCCGGCGACGAGGCACTCTTCTCGAAGAGTGGTCGAACCGTCGCGGTGTCATAGACGATGTGGAGTGTCGTGATCAGGCCCTCGGCGTTCAGTTCGGCGATGTCCACGACGGTGAACGGGGCGGGGGTGCCGTCGGCGAGCACCCAGTCGAAGTCGAACCAGAAGGCGGTCGCCGACGCCCCGTTGTGCTCGCCGGTGAGCACGCTTCTCAGGCGCAGGCGCGACTCTGCGGTGTCTTCGAAAAGCAGGGGGTAGAAATCCGCGGCGGGCATGGTCCCGTACAGCGGAGAATGCACGACCGCGCCTTCGGTGAACAGGCGCAGGACGGCCGTTTGGTCGCTGCTCTCCAAAGCAGACAGGTACTCATCCACGAACATGCTCGACACTCCCCACTTGTTACGGCGCTGATCTCGGGACGAAATGCCCGTGTAACAGGCGCGCATTTGACTACCTGTTACAACGTAACACTCCTTGCCCATCGTTACATTTCTTCCTTTCGGAGGCACACATGCTCTTCACCTCGCACCGGACCAGGACCCTCGGTGTCCTGGCATTGTCCACAGCAGCCCTCGTCGCACTGGCCGGCTGCACCGCCGGTGACACGACAGATACGGAGACCAGCTCGACGGCTACGGAATCCGAGACCGTCGAGGCCGACGCGGCACTGCGCGCGCTGCTGCCCAAGGAGATCCTCGACGCGGGGGTGCTCACCGTGAGCACGCCGCTGAACAATGCGCCGATGATCTTCGTCGACGAGGACGGCGAGCCCACGGGCGCCGCCTTCGACATCGGGCAGGCGATCGGCGAGGTGCTCGGCGTCGAGGTGGAGTTCTCGGAGCTCGCTTTCGCCGGGGTGATCCCGGGACTGCAGGCGTCCAGCTTCGACCTCTCGATGGGTGTGATCGGGGACACCCCGGAACGGCAGGAGCTGCTCGACTTCGTGGACCTGCTGACCAACGACTCCGCCCTGCTCGTGCAGAGCGGCAACCCCGATGACGTCACCGACCTCGCCTCACTGTGCGGGAAGACGGTCGGCACGCTGGCCGGCGCGTTGCAGATCGCTCTCGTCACGGAGGCATCGGATGCGTGCGAGGCGGAGGGGGAGGACCCGATCACGGTCAACGAGTACTCGTCCGGCCCCGACGGGCAGGCGCAGCTCGCCTCTGGCCGGATCACGGCTTTCATGGGGCCGTACGTCTCGGTCGCCTACACGGCGAAGACCGCGGGAGACGGGGAGACATTCGAGGTCGCGGAGGGTCTCTACCCGAGCAACCCGTGGGCGATCGCGATGACCAAGGATCGCGGAACGCTCGCGGAGGCCGTTCAGGGTGCGCTGGCCGAGCTCGTCGAGAACGGCGTCTACGTCCAGATCCTCGAGCAGTACGACATCGAAGGTGCTGCCCTGTCCGCCGATCAGGTGCTCATCAACGGCGCCGGCACCGCTGCTTTCCAGTGACCGCTCGCGTGGAGGGGCGGAAAACCGCTCCTCCACGCCTAGTTTCCAGGAGACACATGTCATTGCACACGTCCATGCCGACACTCGTCGTGGTGCCCCGCCGCCCGTACTGGGTGTGGGCATTCGCGGTCGCCTCGATTGCTGTCGTGATCGGGATGGTCGTCACGTTCGCGACGACGCCGAACATCAGCTGGCCGGTGGTGGGCCAGTACCTCTTCAGCCCGTTGATCCTGAGCGGCCTGGGGACCACAGTGCTCCTCTCGGTCACTTCGATGGCGGTGGGCATCGTTCTCGGGGTCGCCGTGGGCCTGATGCGGATGTCGGGCAACCGCATCCTGTCGACGATCGCGCTGATCTACACGACGGTACTGCGCGGGATCCCGGCCCTGTTGCTCCTCCTGCTCTGGGGGAACATCGCCATCCTCGTCAAGAGCGTGACGCTCGGCATCCCGTTCACGGATGCGATCTTCGTCACGTTCCAGACCAACGATCTGATCACCCCCTTCATCGCGGCCGTCATCGCGTTCAGCCTCTCAGAGGCGGCGTACCTGGGGGAGATCGTGCGGTCGGGTCTGCTCTCTGTGGATCGCGGCCAGGTCGAAGCGGCCGGTGCGCTCGGCATGAGCCCCGCGCGAACGATGAGGCGCATCGTGATGCCGCAGGCCCTGCGCGTGATCATTCCGCCCGTCGGGAACAACTTCGTCACCCTCATCAAGGGCACCAGTCTCGTCAGCGTCCTCGCGGGCGGCGACGTGCTCACGCAGGCGCAGAACATCGCCGCGACCAGCTACCGCATCATGGAGATGCTCATCGTCGCCACCGTCTGGTATCTGGTCCTGGTCGGGATCGCGAGCATCGGCCAGATGTTCCTGGAACGCGCCGTCTCGAAGGGAGCCGTCCGATGAGCGACACATTGATCGTCGAGGCCACGGGCGTGCACAAGCACTATGGGCACAACCACGTCCTCAAAGGCGTCGATCTGCATGTTCGCGCCGGAGAGGTCGTCTGCCTGATCGGCCCGTCTGGTTCAGGGAAGACCACTCTGCTGCGCACCCTCAACCATCTCGAGTCGATCGATGCAGGCATGATCCTCGTGAGCGGCGGCCACGTCGGCTACCGGCGCGTGGGCGACAGGCTCCACGAGCTCGCCCCGCGTGAGGTCAGTCGCAACCGCGCTGGGATCGGGATGGTGTTCCAGCACTTCAACCTCTTCCCGCACATGACGGTGCTGGAGAACATCGTCGAAGCGCCGATCGGGGTCAGACACGTCTCTCGGAAGGAGGCGACCGCTCACGCCCTCAGCCTCCTGGAGCGGGTGGGGCTGTCGGACAAGGCCGCCTTCTATCCCGCCCAGCTCTCCGGCGGGCAGAAGCAGCGCGTCGCGATCGCCCGGGCCCTCGCGATGCGCCCCGAGGTGATGCTCTTCGACGAGCCGACCAGCGCCCTCGACCCCGAACTCGTCGGTGAGGTGCTCGCCGTCATGCGCGACCTCGCCGAAAGCGGTATGACGATGGTCGTCGTCACCCACGAGATCGGGTTCGCCCGTCAGGTCGCCGACCGCGTCGTGTTCATGGCCGACGGCGTCATCGTCGAGCAGGGGCCTTCGGAGGTCGTCCTCGACGCTCCTTCCCACGCCCGAACCCGCGACTTCCTGAAAGCAGTGCTCGCCTGATGCCCACGCAACTCATCACCAGCACCCTCACCGACAGCACCCTGCCCCTGATCGACCGCGCCGACGGCGTCTGGCTGTGGGACACCGAGGGGAACCGCTACCTCGACGGCTCGTCCGGCGCCGTCGTCACACTGATCGGACACCGTCACCCGCACGTGCTCGCCGCCATGGCCGCGCAGCTCGACAGAGTCACCTTCACCCATCGCGGAGCATTCGACAGCGCAGCCCTGGAGGAGCTCGCCACGCGACTGTGCGCGCTCACCGGCTTCGCGGGCGCATGGTTCGTCAACAGCGGGTCGGAGGCGACGGAGGCGGCGATGCAGTTCGCCCTGCACTACCACGGCGCGAACGGCCAGCCGCAGCGGCAGTGGTTCCTCTCCCACCGACTCGGGTACCACGGCAACACGCTGGGCGGCCTCTCGCTGTCGGGGCATGTCAGACGACACGCCGTCCGCGATCTCGCCCACGTGTTCAACACCCTGTCGACGCCGTACGCTTACCGCGACGCCGGGTCCCTGAGCGAGGACGAATACGCCCAGCGGCTGCTCGCCGAGGCGCGGGCGCAGTTCGAGCTCCACCGGGAGGATCTCGCCGGAGTGGTCGTGGAGCCCGTCGGCGGCGCCACGCTCGGCACGACCGTCCCTCCCCGCGGATACCTCCGCGGCCTCCAAGAGCTCTGCAGGGAGTACGGCGGCCTCTTCATCACCGACGAGGTCATGACCGGCCTCGGCCGCACCGGACGGCCTCTCGCCGCGGACCACTGGGGCGTCACGCCCGATCTCGTCGCCGTCGGCAAGGGACTCGGCGCCGGCTACTTCCCCATCGCCGCGACCCTTGCGAGCACGCACGTCCTGAGCACGATCCGCGACGCGGGGGGCACCGTCTCCGGAGGGCACACCTACGCCGGCAACCCCCTGGCGGCCGCGACCGGCCTCGCCGTGCTCGAGGTGATCGAGGACGAGGACGTCATCGGCCGCGGCAGACGCGCATCGGAGGTGCTCGAGCAGGGGCTGCGGCGACTCGCGGCGCGGCACGCCGTCGTCGGCGACGTGCGGGGCCTGGGCATGATGTGGTCGCTGGAGCTCGTCGACGGCCCCGGCGCCAGAGCCTTCTCCGGACCGCAGGGGCAGCTCTCCCGCGAGCTCTTCGCCGCCGCGATGGACGAGGGGCTGGTCTGCTATCCCACCACCGGCGGCGTCAACGACGCCGTCACCATCGCTCCGCCCCTGACCATCACTGATGAGGAGATCGAGATGCTCGTGAACAGCCTGGACCGCGCACTGACCCGGACCGCTCTCGCCCGCACCACGCGCGGAGCCGGGCGGTGAGCACCGTGGAGACGGCGCTGGGGCCGGTCGATGCCGCCCAGCTGGGCCGGACGCTCAGCCACGAGCACCTGTTCATCAACCTGATGGCCGAGCGCCGCGGCGACGGGCTGCTGCACGATCCGCGGCTGATGACCGAGGAGCTCGCCGTCTTCGCCGGGCAAGGAGGCCGGACGATCTTCGACCTGACCACCGCCGAGCTCACCCCCGGCTCGACGACCGACAGCGACCCCGCGTTCACCGCGAACGTGGCCGGGCAGACCCGCGACCCCGCCTCGATCACAGCGATCCAGGCGGTCTCCCGAGCCACCGGCGTGAACGTCGTCCTCGGGACCGGCCGCTATCGCGATCCGTTCCTCCACACGCCGCTGATCGACCGTCTCGGCGTCGACGGAATCGCCGAGGAGATGATCCGCGACATCGTCGACGGCTTCCCGGGGACGACGGCGAAAGCGGGACTGATCGGAGAGATCGGTGCAGACAAGTGGTTCATCTCCGCCGCCGAGGAGCGCGTGTTCCGCGCCGCGGCCCGGGCGCACCACGAGACCGGCGCACCCATCTACACGCACGCCGCCAGATGGCCCGTCGGCTCCGCGCAGCTCAGGCTCCTCCGAGAGGAAGCAGTCGATCCGAAGCGCATAGCCATCGGGCATGCTGACACCATCCCCGATGAGGACTACGTGCTCAGGATCGCCGCCGAAGGCGCATATGTCGGTCTAGATACCATCAACTCCGCCAACACACACGACGTCGCCGCGCGCGTCGCGGCCGTCCTGCGACTCGTGAACGCGGGCCATGAATCCCAGATCCTCCTCGCGCACGACGTCTGCGTCGTTTCCCACCTCAAGAGTCACGGAGGCAACGGATTCGAGTTCGTGCTCGGTGACTTCCGGACAGCGCTGTTGGATGCCGGGCTCGCGGAGGACACATTCGAGCGGATCGTCACGGCGAACCCCGCCCGCTTCATCACGCGCCCGCACAAAGATGAGCCGCCTTCTATGAGTGCTTCTAGAGTGGAGACTCGATGAAAGGAACCGGAATGGCTGGAGCGATATCGGTGCCGCGCCGCGAGCGACCCAGCCGGCGCACGTTCTCCCGGCAGGAGGTCGTGAGCACCGCGCTCGCCATCATCGATCGCGACGGCCTCGACGCGCTGAGCATGCGCGGGCTCGCCGACGAGCTCGGCACGTATCCGACGAGCCTCTACTGGCATGCGGGCACCAAGGCGCAACTCCTCGCCCTGGTGTGCCAAGAGGCGCTCAGCACCGTCGTGCTGCCCGACGAGTCCGATCTGAACTGGCAGGAGTGGATCATCGCCCTGGGGCGAGAGCTGCGGAACGCGTTCATGCAGCATCCCAACCTCATCACCTATTTCACCGCGCAGATGCAGGTCAGCACCGCATCGTTCGAGATTGCGGAGAGGGTTCTCGCTGCTCTCAGCCGCGCCGGCTTCAGCGGACCGTCGCTGGTCCATGCCTACAACACCACGCTCGCCACGATCGTCGGCTGGCTCGGCAGCGAGTTCGCCGACGACCCACGGGGCGCCCCGGACGACTGGCAGGCATTCTTCCGCCAGCAGCTCGACGAGACGGAGAATGTGCCGACCATCCGCACCCACCTCGACGCTCTGCGCAATCACGCGCTCATGCTGCGATGGGAGTCCGGCCGCACCAACCCGCTGCACGAGAGCTTCGAGTTCATGCTGTCGACGCTCGTCGCAGGCCTCGCCATCATGGCCCAGAAGTCCCCGCATGATGAGCCGGGCGTGGGAGCGTAGGCAGTTCCTCGGGCACGATGACCCGGGCCCACGACCTGGCAGGGGCGATCTCGCGCTGCTTGAGTTGTGGGATAGGCCCTTGGCTCACGCGGACGAATGCCCCCGAGCATCGCTCGCGGACGTGACGAGCAACATCGCGACCGCCGACCTCTGGCAGCCGCGATTCCATGTCCTTGTCATCGCGACGAGCGGACGCTTCACCACCGACGCTGTGACGTGGGTCGAGAAGCAACATGACGAAGGCAAGCAGCCTCGGATCGAACTGTGGCCTGAGAACAAGCTCGAGTCGTTGCTCGCCGCACGTCCAGCTCACTGAGTGACGGTACGGCCGTCTCGTGCTGCCCCACCGAGGGGCGGAGCATGGAGAATGGTGGCGACAACCACCACATAGAGGTTCCGTGACGTTGCTGCCTCCGCTGGACAACCTTGCCTATCCACTCGGTGAGCTTTGGTGCTGCATTAATCCTGGCGCAATCCGCGATGCGGCGGTCACGTTCGCCGAGTTCTCCGTCATTGACCTTCGTGAGCTCGAACAAGCTGGTGAGAGCGCGACCGTGTGACCGCCCTCGACGGCCCTGTAGGAATCCGCCATGTCCCGTCGAATCCTGAGCCCAAAGCCGCTGCCAACTACCGTGGAATCCCGGCATCCTCCGCCATCTCGAACGGGAACCTACAGCACTTGCAGGTTCCACGCCGAGATGACAGTTTCCACCAGTAGCTGGCAGATTCCACGCGTGGTCGGCAGACACGCGGCATTTCTGCCATGTGTCGTGGACGGCTTTCGCGACGTCATGCCGGACTCACCGCATGTACTCAGACGACGATTCGAGAGGACCGATAGTTTCTGGGAGTTTCTAGCTCATGTGTGCGCACGGATCTGATAGAAACTCGGTATGAAACTCGACTCACTGGGAGATGTGCTCCGTGCCGTGCTGGATGGAGCGACGGCGGGTTCCCTTGAGACGGAGACGCTCGACTTCAAGCGTGATCCGCACACCGTTACGGGGCGCAATGCTCCACGGAATCCGCAAGCACGTCTCGTCGAAGAGCTGGTTGACGCGGTCGTCTGTTTCGCGAACTCGCACGGCGGTCGAATCGTGTTGGGCGTCGACGACAAGACGCGCGGCAAGGAAGCGTTCAGCGGGACGAAGGCAGATCCCTCGATGCTGCGAGGTCGAATCTACGGGAACACGCGGCCCCAACTCACAGTGCCCATCGAAGAGGTCGAGTTCGGAGGCGCCCGGCTCTTGGTCATAACTGTTCCCGAGGGTTTGGACCTTGTTACCGACAGCAAGGGGAAGGCGACTCGGAGGTCTGAGACCGCCTGCAACCCACTGACGGAGGATGCTCGCCGAGCTCTCGCGCATGAGCGACGGAACCCAGACTTCACTGCTCGCACCTCAGAACGGTCGTGGCGAGATGTGTCTTCTGCTGCGATGAGCAAGGCGCGAGAACTCCTTGAGCAACTCGTCGATCTTCGACGTCAGATGGCGGATCTTGATGACCGTGGCCTCTTGCGAGCGTTGAACGTCCTTGATCGCGACGACCGGCTGCTTGTTGCGGGAGAGATCCTCTTCTGCTCACCCGAGCAGGACGTGCTGGACTTCCTGGCACGATCGTCCGCCGGCGCGGAGCCATCGGTGCGCAGGATGCGCGAACCTCTCGTTGTGCTCCTGCCGCGTGCCCTCGACCTCATCCGGGCGGCAGTGGACCCAGAGGTTGCGCATGTTGCGCTGACGGGAGGTCAGGAGATCGCCCTGCCCGACTTCTCGCCGATAGCTATTGATGAAGCAGTCACAAACGCCCTTGTGCATCGGGACTACTCGCTTCCCGAGCGAGTGGTCATCGATCACTCACCCACCGCCCTTCGCGTCTGGTCGCCCGGAGGGCTGCCCTTCGGAGTAACCGAGGACCGGCTCTTGAGCACCGTCTCGACGCCTCGAAACGTGGCCCTGATGTCGGCAATGCAGCAACTTGGACTCGCGGAGCGCGCCTCAAGGGGCATCGATCGCATGTTTCGCGAACAAGTGAGGGTTGGGCAGCAACTGCCCGGTATCCGTGCGGACGAGTTCTCCGTCGAGGTTTACTTCACGAGTGGCGCACCGAACCGCGCCTTCGCGGGGTATGTCGCTACACTCCCGCGTGCGACTCGCGAGAACGTCGACGCGATGCTGGCTCTCCTTCAGCTATGTCAGCGTTCCGTTCTCACCTTGGCCGATGGTGCTCGACTCCTGCAGCTCAGTGAGTCAGAAGCAAGAGACCGTCTCGACGCCTTGGCGTCGGGGCCGGACGCGATCATCGAGCGGGACGGTGATTCGCGCCGAGGAGTGCGTTGGCGCCTGAGGTCCAGCGTTGCCGCAGCGTTGGGTACGGCGGTGCAGCATAGGACACGCGCCGACTCCGCGCGGCCTCGTGTCGAGGCGCACCTAAAGGAGTACGGATGGATAACCAACAAAACCATCAGGAACATGTTCGACCTTGACATCCAACAGGCGACCCAGATCCTCAATGAGCTTCGAGCGGCGAACGTTGTTGTGAAGGATCCGGACGGTCCCCAGCGAGGTCCCTCGATCAGATGGCTGCCAGCGGAATCCGGCCGCACGAGGCCAAGGTAGGAATCTGCCATTTCGCGTGGATTCCTGGCACTGAGACCGTTGTCAACTACTGTGGAATCGCGGGGTTCCATGCCATCTCAAGCGGGAACCTACAGTAGGACGCCGCCGACCGCTCTGGCACCATGAGCGGATGGAGTTCCCCGTCCGAGCGGAGACGAGCGACGCCGAGGAGATCGCGCGGATGGTGCTGAGATGACCGGGCGTGACGACCGGTATGCCACGGTGAGGACCGCAGAGCTCGCGCTCCTCGACGAAGCGGTGCGTCGCGATCGCGTCCGGGTCGGCGAGCTCCTGCATTCGGACTTCGTCGAGATCGGGCGATCCGGACGCCTGTGGACGAAGGACGACATCGTCGCCGCGCTCGCCGTGGAACAGGGGCGCGTGGCGCCCGACACCGACGAATGGTCGTTCCGCGAGGTGGGTCCGGCGCTCATCCTCGTGACCTATCGCATCACGACACCGGCGGGCGGCAGCCGGCACTCGTCCCTGTGGGACGTCGGCGGCACAACGCCGGTCCTCCGCTTCCACCAGGGCACCCCGATCCGCCCCTGACCCGCGCGACGCCGTGCCCTCCGCGACCAGGGGAGTGGTCCGCGACCAGCCGTGCCTTCCGGGCGCACGCGCGTGCGCAACTCCTCCATTTCCGTCGGCGCAGCGGCTCAAGCAGCCGATCGCGCGCCAGCCGCGCCGATCTGGAGGAGTTACGCACGCGCCGCCCGCCTCTGCACACCGCGCCCGCCGCACGCGCCCGCCGCCCGCCCTCCGCCGGAATCGGGAAGACCACGCGCCGCCCGAGTCGGGAAGACCACTCACTGGTCGCCTGGGAGAAGCGGGATCGACGATCGATCCACCGCAGCTGCGGAGCCTCGAAAGGATCGACCGTTGACTGAGACCACCACTCCCGCGCAGGCGGCGACGCCGTCTGCCGCCACGCGCGTGTCCACGCGGCGCCTCTACCGATCTGCAGGGATCGCGGCGTTGATCGCCGCCGCCGCCTACCTCTTCCAGCCCATCGTCGTCTTCGTCGTGCAGCCGCCCATTGAAGGCGCCGGCGGATACCCGATCGCCTCCGACCTCTTCGCTCTTCGCGCGCTCGTCCCCGCCGAGCTCGCCGTCTTCACCGCCATCGGTGTCGCGACCGTCGTCCTGGCGCTCGCCGTCTTCCGTCTGCACGCGGCTCGAGGTGCAGCGCCGAGCCTCCCGTCCGCCGTCGGCGTCGTGCTCGGCGTCATCGCAGGGTTCGGGTGGATGGGAGCGGCCGCGGGCACCTTGACCGCCTACGGCCTGTATGCGACCAACATCGCGGAGATCACCGACGACACGGTGGTCCAACAGGCTGCGATTCAGGCGGCGCTGCTGGGAAACGGGATGCTGTCCGTGCCCGTGCTCGCCATGTCGGGCTGGTTCGCCCTGCTCGCCACGAGCGGTCGGCGGGCAGGGATCGTCGGGTGGCCCCTCGCCGTGCTGTGCTTCGCGGCGACGGCGATCGTCGGAGGGCCGGCGCTCATCCTGCTGCTGCCGTTCGGCGCGCTCGCCCTCATTCCCGTCTTCGCGGTCCTGGGCATCGCCTTCCTGGTGAAAAGCCGCCGCTCAGCCTGACCCCCGCTGTGCCAGGATCAAGACACCATGTGGGAGACCGTGGTGCTCGTGGCGAGCCAGGTCGCGGTGCAGGCCGTGACGTGGACGCTGGCGTTCGCCCTGGCGGTCGGTGCCGTGCGACGACGGGAACGGCTGCCGGCGCTTCCCGCAGCGGCCGCGATCGTGCTTCTGTTGGGGACCGCCGCAGCCGTGATCCCGCAGCTCAGCCTCGTCTCCGGCGCGGCCTGGTGGTTCGCTCTCCCCGTTCTGCTGGGCACCTACCCGGACGGCAGGTTCGTGCCTCGCTGGATCGCGGTCCCGGTCGCGGCCTACCTCGTGTGGGCGGTCGCGTTCGTCGCGACGGCCGGCGCTGTGGCACAGGACTGGGGCGGCCTCGTCGGCTTCTCCTCCCTGATCCTCCTCGCCGCACCGGTCTACCGATACCTGCGCCGGGCGACGACCGAGGAGCGGGAGAGCGTGCGGTGGGCGATCCTGTCTGTGATCGTCGGAGTCGGACTTTTCGCACTCCTCGCCGTGGTCGAAGGCGGCACGGTCGCCGAGCACGGTCCGGTGTCCGTCGCGGCGGCGAACGTCATCGGGGTGGTGATCCCCAGCGGATTCGCGCTCGGGCTGCTGAGACCGCGCCTTCTGGACGTCGACGTCCTCCTGGCCTTCGTGGTCACCGCGCTGGTCGCGGTCTCCGTCCTGGGCGCCGCCGCAAGTCTGACGTGGTGGCTGACCTCCCTCGTTCTTCCGGAGGGGGCGTTCGCTCTGTCCCTCATCGTCGTGGGGGCGGCAGCGACGCCGACGGTGCTGGCCGGGCGGCGCGTGGCGGATCGCCTGGTGTTCCGGGGACGGCGTGACGAGGACGCCGCGGTGTCGGCATTGGACGCCCGTCTCGCGGCGACGGCGGATTCCGCGGGCGCCCCGGCTGCGGTACTCGAGTCCGTCGTCGAGTCGCTCCGGCTCTCCGGCGCCGAACTCGTCGGCGACATCCATCTGGCGTGTGCGCGCGGGACGCTCGCCGGCGCCGTCGAGTCGTTTCCGATCTCCTACCAGGGCGAGTTGCTCGCCCAGATGCGGGTGGGGCCCCGGGCGGGGGAGTCGTCGCTCGGGGCGTTCGACCGACGGGTTCTCGCACGGCTGGCCCTTCACGCCGCTCCGGCGCTCGCCGCGGCCCGCACCCACGCGGAGTTGCGCGACGCCCACGCCGCGGTGCTCGCCGCGCGCGAGGAGGAGCGTCGGCGGCTTCGGCGCGACCTCCACGACGATCTCTCCCCGACGCTGTCGGGTCTCGGCCTCAGCGCGGCGGCGATCTCGCATCTGGCGCGTCGGGGCCAGGACGTCGCGGATGCCGCAGGTGCGCTCGTCGCCGACGTCCAGGCCGCCGCACGTCAGGCCCGGGAGATCGCCTACGGGCTCCGCCCGGCCGTCCTCGACGACCAGGGTCTCGTCGCCGCGATCCGCAGTCGGGTGCACGGACAGCACGCCGACCGCCTCCGCGTCTCGGTCGAGGGGGCCGATCTGCCGCACCAGCTGCCCGCAGCGGTCGACCTCGCCGCCCTGCGCATTGTGCAGGAGGCGGTCGAGAACACCAGGCGGCACGGCGGGGCCGGTCAGTGCGAGGTACGCGTCACCGTCCGGGCCGGACACCTCGTGCTCACCGTCGACGACGACGGCGTGGGGTTCCCGGAGCAGCTGCACGCAGGACTCGGCATCGCCTCGATCCGGGAGCGCACCCGCGAGCTCGGCGGCACCGCCGAGTTGCATCGCTCCTCCCTCGGTGGCGCAGGGGTGCGCGTCCGCCTTCCGCTCACGGCGGTGTCCTCGTGACCCGTGTGCTGGTGGTCGACGATCACCCCGTGTTCCGACGGGGACTCGTCGCGCTGCTGCGAGCCGCCGGCGCGGATGTCGTCGGCGAGGCGGCGAGCGGGGAGGAAGCCCAGGCCGTCGCCGATCGTGAAGACCCGGATGTCGTCCTGATGGATCTCGGAATGCCCGGCGAGGGCGGGGTCGCCGCCACCGCAGCCATCCGCGGCGCCCAGCCCGGCATCCGTGTACTGGTGATCACGCAATACGAGGATGAGGGATCGGTGCGCGCGGCACTCGATGCGGGTGCGTCCGGGTATGTGCTCAAACAGGCGGCGCCCGAGCAGATCCTGGCGGCCGTCGAGGCGGTCGCGATGGGCGCGCTCTGGATCGGCACCGAGGTGCCGCGGCCCGGCGTGCTGGCGCCGGAGCCGCCCGCACTCGCCCGCTTCGCGCTCACGCCGCGCGAGGAAGCCGTGGCCGAGCTGATCGGCCGCGGCCTGACCAATCCCCTCATCGCACGGCGGCTCGGCCTGTCGGCCAAGACCGTCGCGAACTACGTCTCCACGGTGATGCTGAAGCTCGGCGCATCCGACCGGATCGAGGCGGCGAGGATCGTGCGCGGCGAGCCCTGACGCCCGACGCGCGCGCACGCGCGTGCGCAACTCCTCCGTTTCCGTCGGCTCAGCGGCGCAAGCGGCCGATCTCGCGCCGCGCGCGCCGATCTGGAGCAGTTGCGCACGCCCGGCCGCCGACTGCCAGCCGCACACGCGCGCAACTAAGGTGGGACGGGCCGCCACCACGCGAGAGGATCGAAGGCATGCCGCAGAGCTCCCGGATCGAACGTCTCGAGGTCTCGGTGGGCGGCCGCAGCCGGTCGGAGCTGCGGTCGGCGCTGGCGGAAGCGGGGGTCCAGCTCAATGTGCATGCCGAGGCGCTGCTCGATGCCGACGTGTTCGACGGCGGGGAGGAGCGGATGATCACGGTGACGGAGCGCACCGTGGGCGAGCTCGGCGGGACGCAGGGGGCGACGCTTCCGGAGATCTTCCGGCTCGCCGGCGAGCAGGCGCTGCTCGTCTGCCCGCCCGAGACCGGTCCCTACCTGCGTCTCGCGCTGGGCGAGCAGGCGACCTCTGCGAACAGCGTCCTGTCGACGGGCACCGCACCGGAAGGGTCGCTCACCGTCGTCTCCGACGTGCGGGACGACGACGTCGAATACCCGAAGGGCTTCTACCTCCGTGTCGTCGACGGGGTGCCGTGGCTGCGCGGGTACCGCTGCGACGACGAGCACGTGTGGTCCCCGGAGGACCGGCTCCTCTTCCGCGTCGCCTGAGCTCAGGAGGCGACGGGCGCGAGAGCGGGGTACAGCTGCTCCAGCGGACCGCTGAGGTCCGCGCGAACCTGACGACTCGTCTCGTCCGCGAGAATCTCGTACGCGCCCGCCTCGAGTCCGTCGTACGCGGCGGTGATGACGTCGGCGGGGTCCACCTTGTCCGCAGTGATGGCTGCGGACATCGGTGTGTCCGCGAAGCCGAGATGCAGCGCCGCGACGTGGATGCCCTCGGGCGCGAGCGTGAGGCGCTGGGTGTTCGTCGCCGACCACAGGGCCGCCTTGGTCGCGCTGTAGGCGTCGGCGATCGCGAGCCAGCTGAGCGCCGACAGGACGTTGAGGATCGTGCCGCGCTGTGCGCGGAGGGCGGGGCGGAAGGCGTTCGTGACCGCCAGCGCGCCCCAGAAGTTCGTCTCGAACATCTCCCGCGCGGCGGTGAGGTCGTCGGCGAGGAGGCTCCCTCGGTTGGCGATACCGGCGTTGTTGATGAGCACCGTCACGTCGGGGGCGAGCTCGGCGGCGCGGCGGATGGATGCGGCATCCGTGACATCGAGGGCGACGCGCGCTTCCCGGCAGAGGACGTCGGATGCCGGGGCGAGATCGTTTCGTCGCCGTGAGCCGAGGTCTAGAAGTCCATGTGGGACTCGCGCTCGACGTCGAGCGCGGTCTCGTCATCGGCCCAGGCCGCAAGCGCGAGGTCGAGCTGGCGCTTCAGCCACTCCGCGCCCAGGGGGCCCATCGCGGCGAGCTCGGTCAGGCGGCGGACGCGCTCATCGGCCGTCCCGGTCAGGTCCTCCTTGGGGGACGTCGCCTCGCTCATCCGCACACCTCCGTCTGACCGCCGAGCGTAGACCTCTCGGCGCCGCGTAACCAGGGGGCGGTGCACGCTCAGCGGGTCGCGATCCCGAAGATCGCGGTGTTGACGGGGTAGAAGACGCTCCCGCGCAGACGCCGGCGCGTCACCGTCACCTGCGTGAAGCCCGCGCGCTCGATGGCGGCCTCGGTGTCTCGATGGGGATCGCAGCCTTCGAAGATCCAGGCCCATGGCCGCCGCACAGCGCGCTGGACAGCGGAGCGCGGGGTCCGCGGGGCGGCGGCGACATGCTCGACGAAGCGGAATCGTCCGCCGGGCCGCAGCACGCGTCGCACCTCCCGCAGAACGGCGTCGGGATCGTCGACCGTGCACAGGACCAGGGAGCAGAGGATGTCGTCCACCGACGCGTCGGCGAGCGGGAGGTCCTCCGCCCGCGTGGCGATGAGGCGCACGTCGAGCTCCGCGGCGGCGCACCGGGCGAGGAGCGCGGCGTGCATGCGCAGATTCGGCTCGACGGCGAGCAGTCGGGTCCCGCGCGGCAGAAAGCTCAGGTTGGCACCCACGCCGGGACCGAGCTCGACCACGTCGCGGGGCTCGATGCCCGCGAAAGCCGCCTGTTTCAGCGGGGCGGTGAGCCGCCGGATGTAGCCGTCGAAGACGCGGAAGAACCACGCGTTGAAGCGCCCGCGGACGGCGTGGTCGATGGGCGCCGCCGCCCGGGCGGCGAGCTCGGACATCCGTCACCTCACACGACGCCGTGGGCAGCCGCCCACGCGGCGGCCGCGGCTCGGGAGCCCACACCGAGCTTGGTGCGTATGTTCGCCACGTGCCGGTGCACGGTGTGCCGACTGAGCACGAGTGTCTCGGCGATCTCGGCATCCGTGGAGCCCGCCGCGACGAGCGCCAGCACCTCGCGCTCGCGGGCCGTGAGCGGCGCCGGCGCCCGCGCCGGCTCCGCGGGTTCGCGCACGCGCCCCTCGAGGAAGGCAGTGACCTCGTCGGCCATCGCGGCGCGGTCTCCGCGCCAGGGGAAGTGGTCCGCGCCGTCGAGCGCGACGAAGTGCGCCGCCGGGATGCGTGCGGCGAGGTCCTTGCCGAGCTCGAAGCGGATCGCGCGGTCGTCCCGCCGGTGCAGCACGAGAGTTGGCGCGGTGATGTCCGACAGCTCCGCGCCGCAGTCGAAGTCGTACACGCTGCGCAGGGACGCCGCGGCCTGCTGCGGACTCGCGCACCGGCGCTGGAAGTCCGCGAACTCCGCGCGTTCACGCCCGCTCGCGTCGGGCAGGAAGACATCCGCGAGGATGCGCGACCCGAGACCCCAGTGCGTCTCGACGGCGTCGACGAGGGTGTCGCGCACCGCGGGCGGCGAGATGTCCGCCCCGCGTGCGTATCCGCCGCTCAGGACCAGGCGCTCCACTCGGTCGGGGTGGCGCGCCGCGTACACGGCGGCGACCGCGCACCCCGAGGAGCCGGCGACGAGCGCGAAGCGGTCGAGTCCCAGCGCGTCCACGAGCCCCTCGAGGACGCGGTGCTCCTCGTCGAGGGTCAGCGGCGGGGTGCCGGACCCGCCCGACAGTCCCGTCCCCGGGCGGTCGTAGCGGATGACGGTGCGGTGCGCCGCGAGCCGCTCGATGTAGTCGCGGAACAGTGGATCGGACCAGTTGAGCCCGAGGTGGCTGCACCACCATCCGGTCACGACCATCGGGGGACCGGACCCGTGGGACGACCACGCGACGGTGGCCCCGTCGATCTCGGCGTAGCGCACGAGCAGGTCGTCGGTCATGATGTCGCTCCGAGCATCGTCGAACC
>Ga0182749_1000917_pt1 | contig 24464 bp, 13 predicted proteins | sample eDN3rd37CKraftMG_FD_128875 | JGI IMG/M metagenome (GOLD analysis project Ga0182749, IMG submission 128875) | Enriched Miracle-Growth compost microbial communities from Emeryville, California, USA - eDNA 3rd pass 37_C Kraft MG (version 2) (version 2) ...
GATGTCGGTGTCGGACTTGCCGTGCACGGTATCGCCGTACTTTATCTTCACCTCGCCGTCGTCCTCGACTTCGATCTCATTGATGGGCGTATACGACCCTGCCTTGGTGCGGGTGAAGCCGATCGCCGAGCTGATCACCGTCTCGTCGGGTCCGAAGGGCGACAGGTTGCGCGAGTTGATGACGCCGAAGTTGTTGTTCGGGCCATGGGTGATGACAGTGCCGCGGATCACCTCGACGCCTTCGGTACGTTCGACGGGCGCCCAATAGTGCACCGACGGGTCGAGCCACAGTGCGAGATTGACGGTGTGGCCGTCCTCCATCACGAGCATCTTGCGCGAGCGGCGCGGCGGAGAGCCGCGCATGCCGATGCCGCCGTGGTGGGCCATCGCGTCGTCGTTGACGACAATCACGCCGGGAATGCGGGTCAGCGCCTCGTTGAGGTTGCGCGGGCGCTCCTCGGCGATGTCCTGCGGCGTGATGTGCGATGCCGAACTCGAGAAGCCCTGCAGGTTCGTCGGTATGAGCTGGGTCGGATTGACCGGTGTGCTCGCGCTTTCATACGCACGCTCTGCGGCACCGGCGCTGGCGGGCGAACCGTAGACCGAGTTCGGGTTCTGCGGCTCGTCGATGGGCGCTGCAGCAGCGGCCGTCGGTGGCTGCGGCGCGGGAGACACCTGCTTCTTCTTGGCGGCGGCCTTCTTCTTCGGCGCGGACGCCTGCTGTTTCTGGATGACGTCGACCGGCGGAAGCTGGTCGGCTGCAGGCGCCGGCTCGGGCGCCTCTTGCGCGGATACTGTGGCTGGCACTAACGCCACCATGCCTGCGAAAAGCGCAGGCACTACGCTACTGGTACGCTTCATTTGCTCTCCCCCGAACCGCCGGCACTGGGTGTCGGCGGCGTACTCATTTTCTGCGGGGCGAAAAACAAAAGTTGCCGGGCATGGGGCACGCGACAACTCTTTCCCCCGGTTGCAATTGGTAGGTGAGGGCTACAGCAACGGGTACGTGAGAGATTGAGAAACCGACTTCCAAACTTGCGCGCAGGCGGCCGGCAGTCTCGAGTTGCCGTGTGCCCATTTGGCGACAGGCTCAAGCTACTGCTTTTGCAGCCAGCGGCGCAAAAAGCCTTAAAACAAAGCGCAAATCGTCGATGTCCGTTGCGAGAAGCGCGTGTGCCCTTGTTTGAAGGCAACGCGGCCGCCGCCATTGCTGCAGACGTCGCCGATTTCAAAGTTGCCTTTCGGCCGATGGACGGTCGCGCCGAAAATCTGCGCTACTTCTCTTCTGCGCTTGCCATCAGGCAGTAGCAGCGACGGGAATCCATGCGTCCAACGTCAGCCCGCCACCCGGCCGGCCGCTCATCCGCATCTCGCCGCCCGTGGCCCAGACACGCTCGCTCATGCCGGCGATGCCGTAGTTGGATTTCGCGCCTTCGGGCAGACCGCGTCCGTTGTCGGTGACGATCACATGCACGACAGGCCGCGACGGCTTGCGCAGCGCCGGGGGCGTCTCGTCGGGGAGCGCCGTGCCGATGGCGATATCGATCACGGTTGCGCCGGCGTGGCGGAGGGCGTTGGTCAAGCCCTCCTGCACCAGCCGGTAGATCGTCAGCGTGCTCGTCTCGTCGCCGGGCGGCAGGTTGTCGTCGACGGCGAGGTTGATCTCCACCTCGGCGTGGCTCTCGCGCAGCATGGCGATGAGCGACTTCAGCTTCGACTTGAGGCCGTATTCCTCAAGGCCTAGTGGGCGCAGCTTCTGCAGCACGCCGCGGTTCATGCGCTGGATCGTCTCCATGCGCTCCACCAGCGTGTCGCAGGTCTGCACCAGCTTGGCGCGATCGTCGGATCCGCGCTGCAGCTCGGCCTTGTGGGCGCTGATGGCGGCGCGGATGGCGAAGAGATACGGCCCCAGCTCGTCGTGCAGCTCGCGGGCGAGATCCTTCCGCTCCTCGTCCTGCACGCGAATGATGCGCTGCGCCAGACGGCGATTTTCGGCGACCGTCGCTTCCAGCGTCGACGCGAGAAGGTTGAGCTTGCGGCAGATGTCGGAGATTTCCGGCGGACCGCTCTCGGGAACCGCGATGTCGTAGCGGCCGGCCTCCAGCACCATCAACGCATCGCCGATGCTTTTGATCGGCTTCAGCAGGTGGGCGATCATGATGCTGATGAGGAGCATGGCGGCAACGGCGATGGCCGCTCCGCCGAAGGTGAAACTGAGGATCGAATCCCAGATCTCGGTGGCTTCGTCGGAAAACCGCGGGGCGATGACGAGCGTGCCGAAGTCATGCCCGTTCACCACGACCGGCACCTCCACCACGTCCGAGGAGCGCCCGAGCCGCTCCAGCCATGCGGGGGCATCGCCATGCTCGGACTCGTCCTCCAGCGCGTGGGGCGTGGTGGGATCGTCGATGCTGTAGATGTGGACGTGCCGCAGCTCGCGCAGGCCGTCGAGCAGCACCTTGAGGCGGGCGCCGGGGTCCGGAGTGCCCTGCAGGCTCTCGATCGTCGTTTCGACGAACTCCTTGGCCAGCCGCATGATGCTGTCGTTCTCGGCCCGGATGCGCGGCCCGGCGCTGATGATCATCGCCAGGACGAGGATGGCCAGTCCCAGCGCCATCACGGCCACGATCAGCGCATTCAGCCGGAATCGTATCGACATGGCCACCCTCCCGCCGGTTGCTCCCTCGGCGGGCAGCTTTTTTTCCCGTTATTTGACCGCCGAACTTCCCGCGGCTATTTGTTACAATATACCAGTCGCTGGACAAAGCCGAACCATTGCCGTGAAAGTCCTTATCGTCGACGACCATCCCATCGTGTTATCCGGCTGCCGCGCCCTCCTGGCCGAGACCGGGGACATGATCATGCTCGAGGCGCGAAACGCCGCGATGGCGCAGGATGTTTTTGCCGCCCACAAGCCTGACGTGGCAGTTATCGATATCAACCTTCCCGATGTGTCGGGCTTCGAGCTCGCCCGCCGCATCCTGGTGCGCGAGCCGCGTGCGCGCATCATCATGTTCAGCATGAACGATGACCCGATGTTCGCGGCGCAGGCGATCGAGGGCGGCGCGAAGGGCTACGTCAGCAAGAGCGACGATCCCCAGACGTTCCTCAACGCCATCCGCGAGGTGCATGCGGGCGGGCATTCCCTGCCCCAGGACATGGCCCAGAAGATCGCCTTCCTTCGCAACCAGGGGGATTCGGTGGTGCTCAGCACGCGCGAACGCGAGGTGCTGCGCCTGCTCGCCAAGGGCAAAAGCATGTCGGAGATCGCGGCGCTGATAAACGTCTCCTACAAGACGGTGGCGACGACGTGCTCGGCATTGCGGGCCAAATTCAGCGCCCGTACGCCGATGCAGCTCATCCGCATCGCGGTCGAGCAGAAGATCGTCTGAGGTCGGACATGCCGCATTGAAGCGGCCGGGCGGTTAAGCCTAAAGCTTGTTTGAGCTTATGCCCCCGCGGGGGATGGACTAGCACCGCTGGAGGGACAGCGGATAGGTGACTTTGGCGTGACTGACAGCCTGCAAATTCCGTCGAAAGGCGACTCCGGCTTCGGGGCCGCAATTTCTTCCAGCGAAGCGGGTGGGGCGGCGGCGGCTCAGCCCGGCTACGCGCGGTATGACATCATCACGCTCGCCCGCCTGCGCGATTATCAGTCCGAAATCGAGCGTGCCTCGGCGCTTCTGTGCAAAGTGCAGCCCGATCTCATCGCGGGGGAAACGCTGCCCGTCAACGCCGTGGAGGCGCCGCGCTCGCGCTGGCCATTCATCCTCACCGTCAGCGCCACCGTGCTGTTCTGGGTCAGCCTCGCGTGGGGTCTCGCGACGCTGCTCTAACGGGCCGCTTGCCGACCAACGACGCGCACAGCGCGCGCAAGCCGCACTCAATCTATTGCTGCACGCCCCCGGGGTGATGCTAGCCTCCCGGGCGGCATCCAATGGAGGTTCGACATGTTCACTCGGCGGCAGGCTATCGGCACAATCGGTGCAGCGGCAGTGTCCCTGGCTGCGCCCGCGGCTTTCGCGAGCGGCCGCCCTTCCGTGACGCTGCACAAGGACCCCAACTGCGGCTGCTGTACCGACTGGGGCAAGCACATCGAAGCGGCGGGCTTTCCCGTCACCGTGATCAATTCGCCGAACGTCAAAGCGCTGAAGCGCCAAGTCGGCGTGCCGCAGGATCTTGCCGGCTGCCATACCGCAGAGGTCTCCGGATATATCATCGAAGGGCACGTTCCTGCCGCCGCGTTGCAGCGGCTCCTCGATGAGCGCCCCGAAGCCATCGGCCTCGCCGTCGCCGGCATGCCGGCGGGGTCGCCAGGAATGGGCGGCGAGCCCGAAGCCTATGACGTCGTGCTTTTCACGCCAACATCGCGCTCGGTCTACGGGCGCTTCAAGGGGCCTGAGAAGATCGGCTGACGCGCCGGCACTGGCGCGCCACGCGCGATCCGGCGTCAGTGCGCGTTGCGGTAGGCCGTCGGCGAAAGCACGGTCCATAGCAGAATGATGAAGTCGCGCGAAAGCGACCAGTGCTCGATGTAGAACAGGTCGTACTCGACGCGCTTTTGCATTTTTTCCTGGGTGTCGGTCTCGCCGCGCACACCGTGCACCTGCGCCCATCCCGTGATGCCCGGCTTGACGTTATGGCGCCGGGCATAGCGGGCGATGATGTGCTCGTATTCGCGGTTGTGGGACAGCGCGTGCGGGCGAGGCCCCACGAGCGACATCTCGCCCTTCAACACGTTGAAAAGCTGCGGCAGCTCATCGAGGTTCGAAGCGCGCAGCCAGCGGCCGACGCGGGTGATGCGCGGATCGCCCCGGGTCGCCTGCTTCACGACGGGTCCGTCGTCGAGCGTCACCATGGTGCGGAATTTGATGATACGAAACGGATTCTGATTGAAGCCGTAGCGCCGCTGCAAAAAGAACACCGGCCCACGGCTATCGAGCTTGATCAGCAGCGCGATGACGAGCAGCAGGGGGGCGAGAAGGACGAGCCCTACGGTCGACAGCACGACATCGAAGAGGCGTTTCTGCACCAGCTCGAGGCGCGACAGCGGCAGGCGTACGAGCTGCAGGCTCGCGATCGGCCCCAGCCGGGCGAGCTGTGCGTTGCTGTATCTTTCGAAGACATAGCCCGGCAGCAGATGAATTTCCGCCGGCAGGCTCAGCAGCGCCTCGATGCACCCGTCGACGACCGACTGCTCCGACCATGGCGTCACGATGAAAACAGCGTCGGGCTCAAGCTGGCGGATGCTCGGGATGACGGAGGCCAGCTCCCGCTGCAAGGCGCGCTGGCGTTCGCCCGTCGAGCCCGACAGCACCTCAGCGCTCAGGAAGCGGCAGCCGGCGATCTCGATGCCGCCACGGCTCGGCCGGTGCTCGGAAAGGAAGCGTTCGATCTGCCCGGCGTTGCCGATGAGGAAGACGCGCTTCGTCGCGATCATGTTCCTGCCCGTCGAGCGGCGAACGATCTTGACGGCGAGATAGCGCAGAAACAGCAGCGCTAGAAGGCCGGACGCGTAATAGAGCAACAGCCAGCCGCGCGAATAGACCTCGGTCACCTTGCCGATGAAGGCGACGAGCAGGAGGCCGATGAAGGTGACATTCCAGAGCTGGAGCGTGCGCCGCGCGTGGGGCGCGACGCTGAGGAAATGGCTGAGCTGATATTCTCCGCGGAACAGGTTGGAAATCACCACCACCGCTGCAATCACGCCGCCGATCCTCAGGAACGACAGCACGTCGCCGGGCGCGCCGTAGGCGAGCTGATGGTAAACGACGCCCGTCACCACGGACAGCGCGAGGATGCAGACCACGTCGCCGATCACGATCGCGATCGACATCGCCTCGCCGATGAGCCGCTTACGCCGCCGCAACTGACTGTCTGCACCGGAACGGGAAATAAGAGTGTGGCTCATTTCGGTAAGCGCTGTCCCCTCCGCGGCCATTCGAATGGCGCGCACCTGTTGGAGCGCTATAGGAAGCAAGGATCGTGCCGCGGAGAGCACAAATGCCGGCGCCGGTCGCAGCGGTCGCCTCGTCGATTGTGCGTGGGCGTGATGGTAAGGTTAAAGCGTGCGGCCGAGCGGCGCGAGGGCGTGCACGGAAAGCGCCAGCTCGGTTCTCAGGCAGCTTGCAGGGCCTGTGCGACCGTCGCGAGAATGGTGTCGGCGCAGTAGGGCTTGTCCACGCGAAGATGGCCGCGATCGCTGCTCCGCAAACCCATCTCACCGTAGCCGGTGGCGAAGATGAAAGGCGTGCCGGCGCTTTTGAGCGAATCCGCAACCGCGGCCGACGTGCGGCCAGAGCCGAGATTCACGTCCAGCACCGCGACGTCGATTTCGTTTTTGGCGATCAGGGATGCCGCCTGGTCGGCATCGTGCGCGGGGCCGATCACCGTGCAGCCGGCCTCCTCGAGGATGTCCACCAGCACCATGGCGATCAGGGGCTCGTCCTCGAGCACCAGCACCCGCTTGCCTGCCAGTACGTCGATCATGCTCTCATCATTTCTAGGGGAAGTGCCAGCTCGCATTTGAACCCCGTGCGCAAATATTCGCAGGTGTAGGCCGCGCCAGACTGCGCCGCCAGCGATGATAAAAGCCGCGAGCCGAACCCTTTGTGGCTCGGCTTGCTGACCGGCGGGCCGCCTTGCTCGCTCCAGGCGAGTCGGAGGCGTGCCGTGGGTGTCGAGGGCTCGACCTGCCAGGAGAGATCAACCCGTCCATCGTTGTTCGCGAAGGCCCCGTGCTTGACGGCATTGGTGACGAGCTCGTGCAGAGCCAAGGTCACCGAGAGCGCATCGCGGGACGACAGCAGCGCATCCTGCCCGGAGAGCGATATGCGCTGCGAGGCCTGCAATGCCCGGTGGGGCGCAAAGGTGCTTTCGAGGATATCGCGCAGGTTGGCGCCTTCCCAGCTCGTGCGCGTCAGAAGGTTGTGACAGGTCGCGAGCGCGTGGATGCGCGACAAGAACCGCTCCCGGTCGGCGCCATGGCCGCCGTCGAGACTTTGCATCGCAATCGCCTGCACGGTCGTCAGCATGTTCTTGACGCGGTGATTGAGCTCCTGGATCAGCAGCGCCTGGGCTTCCTCGGCCCGCTTGCGCTCCGTGATGTCGACGGTGAGCCCTGCGAGGCAGTCGGCGTGGCCTTCGGACCCGGGGATGAAGCGGCCCTGATCGCGCACCCAACGCACCGCGCCGTCGGGGCGCCGGATGCGGAACTCGGCTTCATAGACGCCGCGCGCCTCCACGGCCCTGCGCCAGGCGGCGGTGACGGCCTCGCGGTCGTCCGGGTAGATCTCCTGCAGGCGCTGCTCCACCGACGCGGTGGATTCCGCCGCATCCAGTCCCATGATGACGTTGAAGCTCGCATCCCGGTGGCTGATCTGGGTCGACAGATCACGTCGCCAGGTGCCCATGCGCGCTGCGCTGAGGGCCTGGCGCAACCGTTCCTCGCTTTCCCGCAACCGCTCGGTGGAATGCTCCAATTCGGCGGTGCGCTCCGCGACGCGGCGCTCCAGATCCGCCGCAAGCTCCTCGAGCTGACGGTTCTTGCGATAGAGGTCGGTGAAGATGCGCACCTTCGCGCGCAAAATCTCCGGGATCACCGGTACGGGAACATAATCCACCGCACCGGTCTTATAGCCTCGGATGCGGTCGAAGTCCGTCACCTGGATCGCGGAGATGAAGATGATGGCCATCTTCTCGTAGCGCGGATGGCCGCGGATCATCTCGGCAAGCTGGAAGCCGTCGAGGTCCGGCATGCAGACGTCGATCAGCACGACCGCGACGTCGTTTTTCAGGAGCGCGGATAGCGCTTCCCCAGCGGAGTTGGCCTTGATCAGGTTTTCGCCCAGCTCCCCGAGGATCACCTCGTAGCTCAGGAGCTTCGCGGGCTGATCGTCGACCAGCAAAATGTTGACAGGTTCCTTTACGCCCATCGCCTCCCCCTTAGCGATGCAGCCAGGTACGCAGGGCGGCCAGCAGCTGCTCTGTGTTGACGGGCTTGGCGAGATAGTCCGTCGCGCCCGCCTGCAGGCACTTCTCGCGGTCACCTTTCATCGCCTTTGCGGTGAGCGCAACGATGGGCAAGCGGCCCCATCGCCCGTCGGCGCGGATGGCCTGCATTGTTTCGTATCCGTCCATGTCTGGCATCATAATGTCCATGAGAACGATGGAGACGCCGGGTGATGCCGATAGGCTTTCGATCGCCTCCTTGCCGGTGGTCGCGGTCAGAACGCGCATACCGCGTCGCTCCAGAACGCTGCTGAGCGCGAAAATGTTGCGCGCATCGTCATCGACCAGAAGCACGGTGCGGTCGACGAGGTCGTCGTCGCAGGCATGCAGGCGCTCCAGCATGCGCTGCTTCTCCCGCGGCAGATCCCCCACGACGCGGTGGAGGAACAGCGCCGTTTCATCGAGCAGCCGCTCCGGCGACTCGACGCCCTTAACCACGACGCTGCGCGCCATATTGTGGAGGCGGGCGTCTTCCTCGGCCGAAAGCTCGCGCCCGGTGAAGACGACGACGGGAATGCCGCTCAGTGTCTCGTCCCGGGCCATCGCGTCGAGCACCTCGAAGCCCGTCATGTCCGGCAGCTTGAGGTCGAGCACGACGCAGTCGCATGGGTTGACGCGCATGTAGTTGAGCGCCTCCCGGCCATGGGAGACAGTGACGATATCGATGTCGTCGTGGCCCAGGAGCTCGCGGATGCTCATTTGCTCCGCTTCGTTGTCCTCCACCACCAGAAGCTGGCGGCGTCGCGGGAGCGTGAACGTCTTGATGCGCGCCAGCGCCTCGCGCAGCCCGTCGACGCTGGTCGGCTTGGTGTGGAAGGCGAAGGCGCCCTGGGCCAAACCGTGCTGACGGTTCTCATCGAGCGTAACCATCTGCACGGGGATATGCCGCGTCACCGGGTTCTGCTTGAGCTGGCTCAGGACACTCCAGCCGAGCATGTCCGGGAGGAACACGTCGAGGGAGACGGCGTCGGGGTTGAACTCGGTGGCGAGCATGAGCGCGTCGGCGCCGCGCTGCGCAATGATCACCTTGAAGCCACTGTCGTGCGCGACCTCCATGATGGTGCGCGCATAGTGGGGATCATCCTCCACCACGAGCAATACGGCCTCGCCGGGGACGAGGCTGTCGCGGTCGTCGGCGATGGGCTCGGGGATACGCTCCGGGGGACGGACGGCCTGGGTTTCCCCTGCGGCCGGCGCGGGCAGCGCCGCCGCGTCTCCCTCATCCTCGCGCGCGACCGTCAAGGCGCCGATGTACTTCTGCGGCAGGTAGAGCGTGAACGTGGAGCCGACGCCGGGCGTCGAGCGCAACTGGATCTCGCCGCCGAGCAGCGCGGCCAGCTCGCGGCTGATGGCAAGCCCGAGGCCGGTGCCTCCATATTTGCGGCTCGTGGAAGCATCCGCCTGCTGGAAGGCCTCGAAGATGATCTTCTGCTTCTCCGGCAGAATGCCGATGCCCGTATCGGAAACCTCGAAGGCGACGACGCTCGAAGCGTGACTGAGGATCGGATGCTCCGGGTTCCAGCCACTGGCGGCGACCGACGCGGAGAGGCGCACGCCGCCTTCGGTGGTGAACTTGAACGCGTTGGAGAGCAGATTTTTCAGCACCTGCTGCAGGCGCTTCGAATCGGTGACGATGGTCGATTCCAGCTGCGGATCGACGTCGAGCGTGAAATCCAGCTCGCGGGTATCCGCCATGTGGCGGAAGGGCCTGCCCACGGTGTCGAGCAGGTTGGAGATGTAGAGCTCCTCCGCATCGACCGAAACCGTGCCGGATTCGATCTTCGACAGGTCGAGAATATCGGAGATGAGGTTGAGCAGGTCGCTTCCCGCGCCGTGAATGGTGCGCGCGAACTCCACCTGGCGATCGGAAAGGTTGCCGTCGGCGTTCTCGCTGAGCTGCTGGCCGAGGATGAGGATCGAGTTGAGCGGCGTGCGCAGCTCGTGGCTCATGTTGGCAAGAAATTCCGACTTGTATTTCGAAGTAAGGGCGAGCTCCGTCGCCTTCTCCTCCAGTGCGCGGCGGGCGTGCTCGATCTCCTGATTCTTCGCCTCCACCTCGACGTTGCGCTCGGCGAGCTGCTGCGCCTTCTGCTCGAGCTGCTCGTTCGTCTTTTGCAGCTCACGCTGCTGCGCCTGCAGCTCGGCGGCCAGCTCCTGGCTCTGCTTCAGCAGGCCCTCTGTCTGCATCGTCGCTTCGATCGAGTTGAGCACGATGCCGATGCTGGCCGTGATCTGCTCCAGGAGGCTCAAGTGCGCCTTGTCGAACTCGTAGAGGGAGGCGACGGCGATCACCGCCTTGAGATTGTCCTCAAAGGTGACCGGCAGCACGACGATGTTGCGCGGCAGGGCTTCCACCAGCGATGGCCCGACGCGCACCGCGTTCTCGGGGATGTCGGTGATGAGGATGCGGCGCTTTTCCACCGCGCACTGGCCGATGAAACCGTCGCCCAGCTCGATCTCCTTGGGGTAGCCGCGCTCGGGATGGTCGGCGTATTTGCCGAGCAGCTTCAGGTACGGATTTTCGTCGTTCACCATCTGGTAGATGACGCCCTGGTGTCCGCGCACCAGCGGCACGAGCTCGGATAGAAGCACGCTGCCGACGGTCGACAGGTTGCGCTGGCCCTGCAGCATGCCGGTGAAGCGGGCGAGGTTCGTCTTCAGCCAATCCTGATCGGTGTTGCGCTCCGTGGTGAGGCGGAGGTTGTCGATCATGGTGTTGATGTAGTCTTTCAGCTCCGCCACCTCGCCGCGAGCATCGACCTGGATCGAACGGGTCAGGTCGCCCTTAGTCACGGCGGTCGTCACCTCGGCGATGGCGCGCACCTGGTTCGTGAGGTTGTCGGCGAGGAGGTTCACGTTGCCGGTGAGATCCTTCCACGTGCCCGCGGCGCCGGGCACGTTCGCCTGGCCGCCGAGGCGACCTTCGACACCCACTTCGCGCGCGACCGTCGTCACCTGATCGGCGAAGATGGCGAGCGTGTCCGTCATGTCGTTGATCGTCTCGGCGAGGGCTGCCACCTCGCCCTTCGACTTCACGGTGAGCTTCTGCTTCAGGTCGCCGTTGGCGACGGCCGTCACGACCTTGACGATGCCACGCACCTGCTCGGTGAGGTTGGCGGCCATGACATTCACAGTGTCGGTGAGGTCCTTCCACGTGCCGGCGACACCCGGCACTTGCGCCTGTCCGCCGAGCTTGCCTTCGGTGCCCACCTCGCGCGCAACGCGCGTCACTTCCGAAGCGAAGGCGTTGAGCTGGTCCACCATCGTATTGATGGTGTTCTTCAGCTCGAGGATCTCACCCTTTACGTCCACGGTGATCTTGCGGGAAAGGTCGCCGCGCGCCACCGCGGTCGTCACCTCGGCGATGTTGCGCACCTGGCCGGTGAGATTGCCGGCCATGGAGTTGACGGAATCGGTCAGGTCTTTCCACGTGCCCGCGGCACCCGGCACGATGGCCTGGCCGCCGAGCTTGCCTTCGGTGCCGACCTCGCGCGCGACGCGCGTCACCTCGGCGGCGAAGGAGCGCAGCTGCTCGGTCGTCGTATTCAGTGTTTCCTTCAGCAGAAGCAGCTCGCCGCGCACGTCGACGGTGATCTTCTTCGAAAGGTCGCCGCCGGCGATCGCAGTCGCCACCTCGGAAATGTTGCGCACCTGCGCGGTGAGGTTGGACGCCATCAGGTTGACGTTGTCGGTGAGGTCTTTCCAGGTGCCCGCCGCGCCCGGCACCTGCGCCTGACCGCCGAGCTTGCCTTCGGTGCCGACCTCGCGCGCCACGCGCGTCACCTCCGAGGCGAAACCGTTGAGCTGGTCCACCATGGTGTTGATGGTCGCCTTCAGCTCGAGGATCTCGCCCTTCACGTCCACGGTGATGCGCTTCGAGAGGTCGCCGCGCGCAACCGCCGTGGTCACGTCCGCGATGTTGCGCACCTGCGTCGTGAGATTGCCGGCGAGAAGGTTCACGTTGTCGGTGAGGTCCTTCCACGTGCCGGCGACGCCCGGCACGTTGGCTTGGCCACCGAGGCGCCCTTCCGTGCCGACCTCGCGCGCCACGCGCGTCACCTCCCCCGCGAAGCGGTTGAGCTGATCGACCATCGTGTTGAGCGTTTCCTTGAGCTGCAAAATCTCGCCGCGCACGTCGACGGTGATCTTGCGCGAAAGGTCGCCGCCCGCGATGGCCGTCGCCACCTCGGCGATGTTGCGCACCTGGTCGGTGAGGTTGCCGGCCATGGAGTTGACCGAGTCCGTCAGATCCTTCCACGTGCCGGCGACGCCCGGTACCTGCGCCTGGCCGCCGAGCTTGCCTTCGGTGCCGACCTCGCGCGCCACGCGCGTCACCTCGGCGGCGAAGGCGTTGAGCTGATCGACCATCGTGTTGATGGTCTCCTTGAGCTGCAGGATCTCGCCGGAGACGTTGACCGAAACCTTTTTCGACAGGTCGCCCTGGGCGACGGCGGTGGCCACCTCGGCGATGTTGCGCACCTGCCCGGTGAGGTTCGACGCCATCGAGTTGACGCTGTCGGTGAGGTCCTTCCACGTGCCGGCGACGCCGCGCACCTCGGCCTGACCGCCGAGGCGGCCCTCCGTGCCGACCTCGCGCGCGACGCGCGTCACCTCCGAGGCGAAGGCGTTGAGCTGGTCGACCATCGTGTTGATGGTTTCCTTCAGCTCCAGCACCTCACCGCGCACATCGACGGCAATCTTCTTCGAAAGGTCGCCGTTGGCGATGGCGGTCGACACCTCGGCGATGTTGCGCACCTGGGTCGTAAGGTTCGACGCCATCGAATTGACGCTGTCGGTGAGGTCCTTCCACGTGCCGGCAACACCGCGCACCTCGGCCTGACCGCCGAGCTTGCCCTCGGTGCCGACCTCCCGCGCCACGCGCGTCACCTCTCCCGCGAAGCGGTTGAGCTGGTCGACCATCGTGTTGATGGTCTCTTTGAGCTGCAGGATCTCGCCGGAGACGTTAACAGTGATTTTCTTCGAAAGGTCGCCGCCGGCGATCGCGGTCGCCACGTCGGCGATGTTGCGCACCTGGGCGGTGAGGTTCGACGCCATCGAGTTGACGTTGTCGGTGAGATCCTTCCACGTGCCGGCGACGCCGGGCACCTGTGCCTGGCCGCCAAGCTTGCCCTCGGTGCCGACCTCGCGCGCCACGCGCGTCACCTCGCCGGCAAATCCGTTGAGCTGATCGACCATGGTGTTGATGGTGTTCTTCAGCTCGAGAATTTCGCCCTTCACGTCCACGGTGATCTTGCGGGAAAGGTCGCCGCGCGCCACCGCGGTCGTCACCTCGGCGATGTTGCGGACCTGCGTCGTGAGATTCGCGGCAAGGAGGTTCACGTTGTCGGTGAGGTCTTTCCACGTGCCGGCGACGCCCGGGACCACGGCCTGGCCGCCGAGGCGGCCTTCGGTGCCGACCTCGCGCGCCACGCGCGTCACCTCGGCGGCGAACGAGCGCAGCTGATCGACCATCGTATTGATGGCTTCCTTGAGCTGCAGGATCTCGCCGCGCACGTCGACGGTGATCTTCTTGGAAAGGTCACCGTTGGCCACCGCGATCGTCACGTCGGCGATGTTGCGCACCTGGGCGGTGAGGTTCGACGCCATCGAGTTGACGCTCTCGGTGAGGTCCTTCCAGACGCCGGTCACCTCGCTCACCTGCGCCTGGCCGCCGAGCTTGCCGTCGGTGCCGACCTCGCGCGCGACGCGCGTCACCTCGGAGGTGAATACGGAGAGCTGCTTGATCATCGTGTTGACGATGGTCGCGGAGCGCAGGAATTCGCCCTGGAGAGGACGCCCGTCCACGTCGAGACGCATGGTCTGCAGGAGGTCGCCCTGGGCGACGGCGCTGATCGTGCGAGTGAATTCGGTGGTAGGCCAGAGAAGATCGTCGATGAGCTGGTTGATGGAAGACTCCATCCCGCCCCAGGCGCCGACGGCGGTGCCCATCCGCAGCCGCTGCTTGGTCTTGCCCTCCCGTCCGACCGTTTGCCCGACCCGGTCGAGTTGCTGCGCCATGCGTTCGTTGGCGGCGACGATGTCGTTGAAGGTATCGGCGACCTTGCCCCACAGGCCCTGCCAGTCACCCGGCAGGCGCACGGAAAAGTCCCCCGAGCGCATGGCCCCCAGGGTAGCAAGCAGCTCGCGAACCTCGCCCGCTCCAGCGCCATTCGCCGCGGCAGGCGGACCCTGCTGCGGATATGCGTCCTCGTGTTCTGCAGCGAGCAACTCGTCGTCCATCAAGGCCCCTCCCAGAGCGGCGACACGGCCGGGCGCGCGCGTGGCGCCTACTCACCCTGCACCAAAACGAGCAGGCGCCCGATGCGTTCCCGCACGGCGATGAAAAAAGGATGTTGCCGAAGCGCACACCGAACGCTGGAGGAGCAAGCCGGTTGCAGATGGCGTCGGTGTGGCGCGGGCACCACCGGTGCGCAAATATTGGGAAGAAGGCTCGGCGTTGCTGTGTTTCGTCAGGTGGCCGTCAGCCGCGTAAACCTAAACCTGATTGCAACAGTACCCGTCGCTACGCGTCGCGCATAGGTTGTACGCTCTTGCGTCGGCGCACCGATCTGTCCTTAGTTACGGAAACTGAAAAAGAAAAAACCAGCCACCCGAAGATGGTGGCTCAGTAGAGCGTGGCATGAAGGCAATTCGTTGGGGCCGCAGGCTGCTGGTCGCCCTGACCGGTACTGCGTTGCTTGCGGGCATAGCAGCGCTGGCCATCGTGGGCTTCGTCGAGGGGCGGGAGGACGCCGCTCACGAGACAGAGCTTGAAGAGCCGATCAAGCCGCCGCTGCGGGTAACCCTTCCCGAGAGAGGCGAGCCCGTTCTCACCCTCGACGAGGAAGCCCGCGAGGCTATCGGCCTGCAGATGGCCGACCTGCGCGGCGCCAAATATCAGGATCAGGTGCGCGCCTACGGCAGCGTGCTGGATCTCGCCGCACTCACCACACTCAACACGAACTACATCACCGCCGTTTCGCAGCTCAACACGGCACGGGCGCGCCTTGCCGCCTCCCTGCCCGCCTTCACCCGCGCCAAGGCACTCTACGCGAAGGATTTTGGCAACCTCGTCCAGGTGCAGGCGACGGAGGCTGTCGTCGTTGCGGACCGGGCGGCCATCGATTCCGCCCAGTCGCTGGTGAAGACCCTGCGGGCCACCGCGATGCAGGAATGGGGCCCCGTGATCGGCAACGCGATGGTCGTCGAGGGCGGGCTGATCACGCGGCTCATCGAGCGGGACGAGTTTTTGTTGCAGATCACGCTCCCGCCGGGCGTTCACATCGACGACATTCCTGCCGTCGCATCGGTCGAGGTCGGCGGCAGCTCGCACCGGGCCGCGGTGCGATACATCTCGCCCGCCACCCGCGCCGACCCGCGCATCCAGGGCATCAGCTATTTCTACGCCGCGCCGGCCAACTCCGGGGTCTTGCCGGGCATGAACGTGCGGGCGTTCCTCGCCAGCGGCGAGCCGGTGGATGGCGTCATCATACCCTCCTCGTCCGTCGTGTGGTGGGCCGGCCGGGCGTGGGTCTATCGCCGGCTGAGCGAAGACACCTTCAGCCGCATGGAGATTCCGACGGACATGCCGGCGGAGAAGGATGCCGGGTTCGTCGTGCCGGCCTCCCTGTTCGGGGCCGACACCCAGATCGTCACCACGGGCGCGCAGATGCTGCTGTCGGAGGAATTCCGTTCGCAGATCCAAGTCGGCGATGACGACTGATGGCGCTCACCAGCCAGACGTCTGACCGGCACCGCGGCCTGCAGGCTGCCATCATCCGCTTTGCCGTCCGCTTCCGGGGCATCGTCGTCGCGCTCGCATTCCTGATGCTGGGCTACGGCGCCCTTTCGCTGATGCATGCGAAATACGACGTCTTCCCCGAGTTCGCGCCGCCGCAGGTCGGCATCCAGGCGGAGGCGCCGGGGCTGACGGCCGAGCAGGTCGAGGTGCTCGTCACGCAGCCGATCGAGAACGCCGTCAACGGCGTGCCGGGCGTAGAGCAGCTGCGCTCGGTCTCGATTCAGGGGCTGTCGGTCATCACCATCATCTTCAAGGCAGGCAGCGACATCTACCGGGACCGGCAGGTGGTGTCGGAGCGATTGGCGGAAGCCGCCCAGCGCCTGCCGAAGAACATCCCGCCGCCGACGATCACGCCGCTGACCTCGTCATCGAGCACGGTGCTGGTGATCGGCCTGACATCCAAGACCCGCTCGCTCATGGATGTGCGCACCCTCGCCGACTGGACCCTGCGCCAGCGCCTGCTTGCGGTGCCCGGCGTTGCGAAGGTCGCCGTGTTCGGCCGCGATGTGCGCTCGGTCCAGGTGCAGATCCGTCCCGACGATCTGTTGCGCTTCAACCTGTCGATCAACGACGTTCTAGAGGCCGCGCGCCGCGCCACCGCCATCACCGGCGCGGGCTTCATCGAGACGGCCAATCAGCGCATCGTCTTCCAGTCGGAAGGCCAGTCCATCGATCCGGAGGAGCTCGGCCGCACGGTCGTCACCAGCGCCAATGGCGCGAGCGTGCTCCTGAAGGACGTCGCCAATGTGCTCAACGCGCCGGAGCCGCCTATCGGCGGTGCGACGATCATGGGGGAGCCCGGCGTGGTGCTCCTCGTCTCCGGGCAGCTCGGCGCCAACACGATCGATGTGACGGAAGGCATCGAACGGGCGCTCGACAGCCTGCGCCCCTCGATCGAGAAGGAAGGCGTCGAAATGCGCGCCGACCTTTTCCGCCCCGCCGACTTCATCGCCATATCGACCCGCAACGTGCAGTATTCGCTCATCCTGGGCGGCGTGCTCGTGATCGTGGTGCTCTTCCTGTTTCTCTACGATCTGCGTACCGCGACGATCTCCTCGGTCGCCATTCCCCTTTCGCTACTCGCCGCGGTCGTCGTTCTCAACGCGCTCGGGGTGACCCTCAACGCCATGACCCTCGGAGGCCTCGCCATCGCCATCGGAGAGGTGGTGGACGATGCGGTCATCGACGTGGAGAACATCGCGCGCCGGCTGCGCGAGAACCGCCGCGCCGAACATCCGCTGCCGATAGGCGACGTGATCCTCAACGCCTCGCTGGAGGTGCGCGGATCCGTGGTCTACGCGACGTTCGCGGTGATCCTCGTGTTCCTGCCGGTCGTGATGCTGCCAGGCCTTGCGGGCCGCTTCTTCGCACCGCTCGGACTTGCATACGTGCTTGCCATCCTCGCCTCACTCGCGGTGGCGATGACCGTGACGCCCGCTCTCTGCATGCTGCTGTTTCCGAAGGCCCCCGCAACCGACGACGGCCGGACCGATGACCCGCCGGTGACGCGCTGGCTGCGCCGCCACTACGAACACACGCTGCGCGCCATCATCTTCCGCCCGCGCCTCACCATGTTCGCGGCGGTCCTTGTCACGCTCGCAGGCTGCTCCGCCATTCCGTTCTTCGGCGGTGGATTTTTGCCCGAGCTGAAGGAAGGCCACTTCACGCTGCACATGGCGGCGGTGCCGGGCACGTCGGTCGCGGAATCGGAGCGCATCGGCGCGCGCGTCACCGAGGCGCTGCTGAAGCTGCCGTTCGTGCGCGTCGTCTCCCAGCGCATCGGGCGGGCGGAGCAAGCCGACGATACGTGGGGCAGCAACTACAGCGAGTTCGAGGTCGATCTTCAGCCAGGATTGTCGGGCGAGGAATCGGAAGAGGCGCAGGTGGAGATGCGCAAGGTTCTGGCCGGCTTCGCGGGCGTCAATTTCGCGCTGAAGCCGTTCCTGACCGAACGCGTGGAGGAATCCCTCTCGGGCTATACCGCCGCCGTGATCGTCAATATCTACGGCAACGATCTCAACGTGCTGGACGAAACCGCCCAGCAGGTCGCGCAGGAGCTCAACACCATCCGGGGCGCCAACGAGGTGCAGCTCCAATCGCCGCCCGGCCTGCCGCAGCTCACCATCCGGCCACGCAGGGCGGACCTCGAGCGATGGGGCCTCGATACCGTCGAAGTGCTGAACGTGCTGCGCACCGCCTACCAGGGCGACATCGTCGGCCAGGCCTACGAGGGCAGCCGCGTCTTCAACGTCATCGCCATTCTCGACCGGGCAACGCGCGAAAACGTCGTCAATGTCGCCGAGCTGCCCATCCGCACGCGCAACGGCAACTTCGTGCACCTGAAGCAGATCGCCGACGTGTTCCAGATCGCGGGCCGCTATCAGGTCGATCACCTCGGCGGGCAGCGCCTGCAGGTGGTGACGGCCAATGTCATCGGCCGCGACGTCAGATCGTTCGTCGAGGAGGCGGAGGATGCCCTGCACCGCCGGCTGCAGCTTCCGGCGGGCGTGCATATCGAGTTCGCCGGGTCGGCACTGGCGCAGGCGCAGGCGCAGCGCGATCTGCTGATGAACTCGGCCATCGCCGGGCTCGGCATTCTCATCCTGCTCGTCATCGTCACCGGCAGCACGCGCAACGTGCTGCTGGTTCTCGCCAACATGCCGTTCGCCCTTGTTGGCGGCGTGCTCGCGGTTTTCGCCACCGGCGGGACGATGACCATCGGCTCCATGGTCGGCTTCGTGACCCTGTTCGGCATCACGCTGCGCAACTCGATCATGATGGTCTCGCACTACGAGCACATGGTCGCCCAGGAGGGGGCGCCGTGGGGGCCGGAGACCGCCGTCACCGGTGCGGGCGACCGTCTCGCGCCCATTCTCATGACGTCCATCGTGACGGCGCTCGGCCTGCTGCCGCTCGCCATCGGCATGAACGAGCCGGGGCGCGAAATCGAGGGTCCGATGGCGCTCGTCATCGTCGGCGGGCTGGCGAGCTCAATGGCGCTCAACCTGCTGGTGCTGCCGACGCTGGCGCTGCAATTCGGGCGCTTCGGCCACAGCCGCGAGGCCGCTCCCGTCGCGAGCGCTGCGCAGAGCAGCGCCAATCCGGCCGAGTAGCGCGGGCGGCGCAGGCCTCAGGCTCCGGGCCACGAACTCCCGCGAGCCGCAGCAAGCCGCGGCCCCGCGCCGGCTACTCAGCCGCGATCCGCATCACCCGTGGCGTCTGCTGCAGGCGCTGGCGTACCAGGTTGATGTGCAGGCGCAGATGGTAGAACTGATCGGAGAAATTGAGCGGATAGCGGATGCGCCGCACGCCGGCATCGATGCGCTCGATATCCGCCTGATAGCCCGTCAGCTCCACCGCGGACGCGGGCTGGTCGAGGTTCTTCTCCAGCGCCTTGAGCTGGCGATACCAGTAGAGCAGCCGCCGCCGGATGGTCCATGAATAGATGCTCGGCAAGATGCGGAGCAGCGGCAAAAGGATGACCAGCGAGGGGATAAGCAGCAGCACCGTCTGCGCTCCGTGGTCGGCCACGAAGGCCGTGACCGAGAACGGAAGGCCCGCCTCCTTCACCGCCGGTGCGATGCTCCGCAGCGCGACGGGCAACTCGCCCGTCTTGTACATGAGCCGCGTTTCCTGCGGCACCTGATATTCCGGGTCCGAGACGCTCGGGAACATGCCGGGACGGTGGAACAGCACCGGATCGCCCGCCTTGTCGAAGGCCGAGCGCGGGTTGTTGAGAACGGCGTGCGACAGGAGATTGATCAGCGAGGGCTCGAGATCGGCGCGCACCACGAGCGCCGTACTCGTCGCCAGAAGCGTGATGTCGTCCGGCGGCGTCAACGGCTCGAACTCTACCGCGCCGCGGTCCAGCCGGACCTTGGCGAGGGCGGGAAAGCGGTTGGCGTAGGCGTCGGCCTCCAGCGCAAAGTTCATCAGCCGGATGCCCTGCACGTGCAGCAGCTTCTGGATCATCTCTGAATCTGCGGGAAGGATCAGGAACGCCGCATCCGCCTTGCCGTCGAGCAACTGAGCTCCATCGGGCGCGAGATCTTCGGCGATGAGCAGCGGGGAATCGCGGGAAGCTTCGACACCGTTGGCGCGCAGAAGCTGCGACGCGATGCGCCGGGTGCCGCTCTCGCGCGTTCCGGTAAGGACGTGCCGGCCCTTGAGGTCGCGCAGGCTGACGCCGGAAAAATCGGAGCGGACGAAAACCCAGATGGGCTCATAGAAAAGACGCCCCAGCGAGCGCAGCTTGCCGAGCTCCTTGCTCTGCCACTCCTGCGCCTTGGAGCGCGCGAGCCGCCCCTGCATGCTGCCGACGAGCCCGCCCTTGACGAAGGCGGCATCAAATTGGGGCGGATCGGAGACGAGCCCGCGCAGGGTGCGGAAGCCCTCTACGCCAGGCTGCAGCTCGACCGTGGCGCCGAACGGGGCGAGCGTTTTCCGATAGGCCGCGCCGAGTTCCTGGTAGTGGGCAAGTCCCCCCGTCGCCAGCACGATGCGTCCATCGGGCCCCTTCGTGCCCGTCAGGGCGTAATAGCCCCCCGAGAGCGCGCCGACGACGCCCAAGGCGATGATCGTGACGACCTTCGGTAAGTTCGACATGACGTCCCCCGTTGGGATCCCCTTGCCGGTATTTAACAGCTCGGCGGACGGATGGGGTCATCCTTCGGTGACATCCCGATGGCAAATCCGGCCCCTTGCCGAGGTAAATCGACGGCCTCGCCTCTCCCCGGCTCCGCCGGCAGCTCCCGCCCGCTATCCCGTGAGCGGCGCCGGGCACGGCAGCTTCCGCGTTCTGGCCGGATCGCGAATCAGGTAGCGAAATTGATCTGCATTCACCTTTGCTGCCCTCGGAGGATACCCACATATGCCGACGTTCAAATCCGGTCGGAGCGTCCTGGCTTCTGTCCTGCTCACCGGCTCTACGTGGGCAACCGCGCAAGCGCAGACCGTGGACGCCGAGTTCGACGCCCAGTGGGGGCTGGCGGCCATCGGCGCCCAGTACGCGCTGGAACGGGGCATCACCGGCGCCGGTGTCAGGGTCGGCGTCGTCGACGGCATTTTCCAGACGACCCATCCCGAATTCGACGGGCGCATCGATCCCTTCGAATACAACCCCAATAATCTGGGACCGGATGCTCACGGCACGCACGTTGCCGGCATCATCGGCGCGGGGAGGAACGGCGTAGGCATGGAAGGCGTCGCGCCCGGCGTGAGCCTGGCGCCGATCTGGGCCTTCGCCGCCGACAACGATCTCGCCGTTGCCTATCTCGACGCCGTCTCGGCGGGTATCAAGATCTTCAACAACTCGTGGGGCCTCAGCAACGAAGTCGATGTGAGCACGCTCACCCAGGCCGACGCGATTTCAAGGATAGGCGCTCCGCTCATCGAGGCCCTCCATAGCACCCTGCAGTCGGGCGCCGTGCAGGTCTGGGCCGCAGGCAATGCCGGACTGGCCAGCCCCGATCTCTATGCCGGTCTTCCGTATCTCTTCCCCGAGATGGTGCCGGGCTGGATCGTCGTCACTGCCGTGGGCAAGAACAACGAGGCGATCGGTCTCAATCAATGCGGCGTCACAGCGTCCTTCTGTATTGCTGCGCCCGGTGACGATATCTATTCAACGGTCCCGAACAGCACCTACGGCCTGATGACCGGCACGTCGATGGCGGCGCCGCACGTGACGGGCGCGGTGGCGCTCGCCAAGGAGATGTTCCCCAACGCGCACGGCTCTGACCTTGCAGCCCTGGTGCTGCGCACCGCGACCGACATCGGCGATCCGGGGATCGATCCGGTGTTCGGCTGGGGACTGCTCAACGTTGGCAATCTCGTCTCCGTCCTCGACCCGGACAACGATCCGGAGGACGGGGACGACAACGGCGCGCTGTTCGTCAACGCCAACTACGCCCGCTTCGCCGCCGTCGACACGCTCATCACCACGCTGTGGAACCGCAGCGCGCAACGCATTGCCGGAAGCACTGGCAGCGCGCCCACCACCACCGTCGCCCAGGCGATGGCAAGCTCGCAGGCGGTGCCTGCGATGGCGCTCGGCGGCCCGCCCCCGCGCGATGACGTCGACACCACCGTCATGCTCACCAACGGGCGCGGGCCGGCCATCTGGGCACAGGGTCTCGGCGCCTATGCGCGCATCGATGGATCGCCGCGGGCCAGCGCCTCACTGGGCGGCGTCATCGGCGGCTATGACTTCATCGACAACGGCACCGTCTCCGCCGGCATCGCCATTGCCTTCACGTCAACGAACCTCGACACGCGGGGTGCGGGTGACGACAGCTCATCGCAGGGCTGGCATGGGTTCGCCTACGCGACGTGGGTCGATAACGAGTGGTTCGTCGACGGCGTCATCGGCGGCAACCGCTTCGACAACAGCTACAAACGCACCACGATCGGCGGCACCAGCGGCACCGTGCTCGGTAATGCGGGCATAACAGGTCATTCTTCGAACGACACCAGCGGCTTTGCGGCGCGGCTCACGGGCGGCAAAGTCTACCAGTGGGGCGCAGGCACCGTTGCGCCTTACGCCTACGTCACGTTCCTGCACCAGCGTACCGGCGGCAGCGCGGAGCTCGGGGCGGACATCTTCTCGCTGGCGATCAACGCGACTCGCCTCGATCAGGTCGAGGGCGGCGTCGGCGTGCGCGCGCAGGCGGGCGGAACGACGTGGGGGATCTTCAACATCACGCCGTCGGTGGACCTTGGATATGGCCGCCTCGGCGGCGATGTTTCCCTGCCCGTCGGCTTCGAGCTGCTCGGCAACGAGCTTTCGGCGAACGCCGCGGACATCGGGCGCAATGTGTTCCGCGTCGGGGCCCAGCTCGATGTGCTGCGGTTCGACGAGCTGGCCGGCGGCTTCATCGCCTACGACGGCCGCTTCCAGGAAAACGCCCAGAACAACACGTTCTCCGGCGGCGCTTTCATCAGGTTTTGAGGACGGCGCAATTACGCACCAAAACATGCGCGCGGCCTCCTTCGCGGTGGCCGCGCGTTTGCCGCTCCAGCGAAGCGGCGCGCCGCTAAAAGCATAGCCATGGGGCCCGGTTTCGGTCGGGCTTTTTTTTGGAGTGATCGTATGAGTTTTGGAGCGGCCGTATGAGCTACGAGCCCGCCGACCACGCGTTCGGCCACGGACGCTCCCCTAATCCTGCGGAGCCTCCAATGGACGCACCGTCGGATGCGGCGGCTAGCGGTAGCGTAATTTCACTGAACGTTCTGGGCGATTACGCTAAGGCGCTTCCGCTAAGTGATTGGTGGAGGGGGCTGGATTCGAACCAGCGTAGGCGAAGCCAACGGATTTACAGTCCGTCCCCTTTAGCCACTCGGGCACCCCTCCACACTTCTGTTTCATCTTAGGCCGCGTGCGGCCTTAAATGAAATCGCCCCGCGCAAGGGGCGGCAGGGCGGGAGGCTTTATCCGCACCAGCCCCTTGGATGTCAAATGGAAAAGCGCCAGGATGCGCTTCCTTTTCTGATCCGGTCCCCATGAAATCTTCATCGCCTCGCCGTCCTGCGGGAAAACGCCCGCCCAACCGCCACAACGAACGGCGCTTTCAACAGCGAAACCGCGGCCCGCAGGGGCGATCGGCGATGGCCGACGACGGCCGTGTGCGGCTCTTCGGCGTGCACGCCGTCGAAGCCGCGCTTCGCAACCCGGAGCGGTCGATCCAGCGACTTCTGATGACGGAGAATGCGGAAAATCGCCTCTCCGAATCGGTTGCCGCGCGCCAGATCGCGCCCGAGCGCGTCAGCCCTCGCGATCTCGACCGGCTGCTGGGCGAAGACACCGTTCACCAGGGCGTGATGCTCGAGACCGAGCCACTTCCCGAACCCGATATCGCGGAGCTGCTCGCCCGCCCCGGTTCAGGGCCGCTCATCGTGCTCGACCAGGTCACCGATCCGCACAATGTCGGGGCCATTCTGCGCTCCGCCGCGGTCTTCGGCGCGGGGGGACTCGTCATGACGCGCCGGCACAGCCCGCCTCTCGATGGCACGCTCGCAAAGTCGGCATCCGGCGCGCTGGAACTCGTGCCCGTGGCGCTGGTTCAGAATCTCGCGCGGTCGATTGCCGAGTTGAAGGAGCACGGCTGCGTGACGCTCGGCCTCGAGGGCAGCGCCGAAGCGCTGCTGGAGGACGAGCCGCTGAAGGAACGCATCGCGTTCGTGCTCGGCGCGGAAGGCAAAGGTCTGCGGGAGCTGACGCGGCAAAGCTGCGAGAAGCTCGTGCGCATCGCCACGGCGGGGCCGATCGGCAGCCTCAACGTTTCGAACGCGGCGGCCGTTGCGCTCCACCATGCGGCGTGGAAGCGTGCGCAGCGTGCTTAGCTGACGGAACGGCCGGCTTCACAAACGACAAGGGCGACCGGATTGCCGATCGCCCGTGCGTTGCTGTGCGCAAAAACCGGTGCCACTTTTCCGGAAGCACTCGCTATCTCCTCGTGCTTCTTACCGGAAAACCGGTACCCACTTTTCCGGAAGCACTCTCCATCTCCTCGTGCTTCTTACCGGAAAACCGGTACCCACTTTTCCGGAAGCACTCTCCATCTCCTCGTGCTTCTTATCGGAAAACCGGTGCCCACTTTTCCGGAAGCACTCTCCATCTCCTCGTGCTTCTTATCGGAAAACCGGTGCCCACTTTTCC
>Ga0182749_1000920_pt1 | contig 24429 bp, 23 predicted proteins | sample eDN3rd37CKraftMG_FD_128875 | JGI IMG/M metagenome (GOLD analysis project Ga0182749, IMG submission 128875) | Enriched Miracle-Growth compost microbial communities from Emeryville, California, USA - eDNA 3rd pass 37_C Kraft MG (version 2) (version 2) ...
AAGCGCACCGTCGACGACACCTGGCGGCAGATCGGTCACCTGATCGCCTCCTTCCACCCAGACGAATGCAGCAACTACTTCATCAATGCCGGATACGCTTCCGTCAAATTGTGAACCGCTCTAAGGGGCGACCCCGGTCTTCTCCGCCGCCTTGGCGGCATCCCACAGCGCGTCCATTTCCGCGAGCGTGGCGTCCTTGGGGCAGCGGCCCTGGGCCGCCAGCGCCGCCTCGATGGCGGCGAAGCGGCGCATGAATTTCGCGTTGGTCGCGCGCAGCGCGCCTTCGGCATCGGCATCGAGATGGCGGGCGAGGTTGACCGCGGCGAAGAGCAGATCGCCGACCTCCTCGGCCGCATGCACGCGATCGCCGGCGGCGATGGCCTCGGCGACCTCCGCGGTCTCCTCGTTGATCTTGCGGATCACGGCGTATGGATCGTTCCAGTCGAAGCCGACCTTGCTCGCCTTGTCCTGGAGCTTCTGGGCGCGCTGCAACGCGGGCAGGGCGACCGGCACCCCGTCGAGCGCGCTCGCCGGCGTCGCGACGCCGCCGGTGCGCGCCGCCTTCTCCTGTCTCTCCTGGGCCTTGATGCGGTCCCAGAGCCCCTTCACCTCGCCGGCGGCCCGCGCCTCCTCGTCGCCGAACACGTGCGGGTGGCGGCGGATCAGCTTTTCGCAGATCGCCTGGACCACGTCGCCAAACCTGAAGGCATCCTGTTCCTCGGCCATCCGGGCGTGGAACACGACCTGGAGGAGCAGGTCACCCAGTTCGTCCCTGAGGTCGTCGAGGTCGCCGCGTTCGATGGCGTCCGCGACCTCGTAGGCTTCCTCGATGGTATAGGGCGCGATGGTCGCGAACGTCTGCTCCAGGTCCCAGGGGCAGCCGGTCCCGGGCGTGCGCAGCGCCGCCATGATCGCGATGAGCCGGCCGATGTCCTGGGAAGGCTGCATGGGAAACCTCGCATGATGTCCGGCCACCGTAGCGGCCAGGGCCGGCCGGCGCGACCCGAGCGGCTGACATCGTCCACAGCGGCGTCGTTCCGAACGGATCGGATTCGCATAAGACATATTATGGAATATCTGGCTATGGCCAGATTGAACGGGACGCTTGAGCTTTCCGCGGCAATCGGCTGCGAAACAACGATTTTTCAGCCTCAATCCACCGTGACCTTCAGCCCGTCATACGCCGGCTCCACATGGGCCGGCAGCCGGCGGCGCAACGCCTCGTAGTCGAGATCGGAATGCAGGTTGGTCAGGATCGCGCGCCTGGGCTTCAGTCGCTCGATCCAGCCGAGCGCCTGGTCCACGGTGAAATGGCTCGGGTGCGGCGTATAGCGCAGCGCGTCTACGATCCAGAGATCGAGCCCTTCGAGCGCCGGCAGGCTCTCGGCGGGCAAATCGACGAGATCGCTGGAGTAAGCCATGCCGCCGAACCGGAAGCCGAGCGATTGAATATCGCCGTGGTCCTGGAGGAACGGCAGCACCTCGATGGTCCCGCCGTGGCCCTTGATCGCGACGGGCTGGCCCGGCGCGATGCGGTGCTCCGTGACGATGGGCGGATAGCCGCTGCCGGGCGGCGTGCGGAAGCAATACTCGAAGCGCGGCACGGTGACCCGCTCGGTCGGCTCGTCCATGTAGACGTCGAGGCGCTTCCTGTGGCGCAGGAACAGGCCGCGCAGGTCGTCGATGCCGTGGGTATGGTCGGCGTGCTCGTGGGTGACGAACACGCCGTCGAGCCAGTCGATGTTGGCGCCGAGCAGCTGCTCGCGCAGGTCCGGCCCGACATCGACCAGAATGCGCGTGACGCCGGCTTCGCCCACGCGTTCCACCAGGATCGCGCAGCGCCGCCGCCGGTTTTTGGGATTGTCCGGGTCGCAGTCGCCCCAGCCGAGCGCCGGACGCGGCACGCCGCCCGACGACCCGCAGCCGAGAATCGTCACCGTCAGCGTCATGCGGCGGCGGCGTCCGGCCGCGGCACCTTGGAGAACAGCCGGAAGAAGTTCTCCGTGGTCTGCCGCGCCACGTCCTCGACCGAGACGCCCTGCACCTCGGCCAGCGTCCTGGCGGTCTCGGTCACGTAGGCCGGCTCGTTGCGCTTGCCGCGGTATCGGCCCGGCGCGAGATAGGGCGCATCCGTCTCGATGAACACGCGCTCGCGCGGCAGGCTGGCGGCCAGCGCGCGCAGGTCCTCCGATTTCTTGAAGGTCAGGATTCCGGTGAAGGAGATGGAGAGGCCGAGGTCGATGGCGCGCTCAGCCAGCGCCCGGCCGCCGGTGTAGCAATGCAGCACGGCCGGGAACGCCCCCTTCCCCATCTCGTCTTCCAGAATGCGCGCGGCATCGTCGTCGGCGTCGCGGGTGTGAATGACGAGCGGCAACTGCGTCTCGCGCGCCGCGGCGATGTGGGCGCGGAAGCCGCGTTCCTGCACGTCGCGCATTTCCGAGGCATAGTGATAGTCGAGCCCCGCCTCGCCGAACGCCACCACCTTGGGATGGCGCGCGCGCTCGATCAGGTCCTCGGTCGCCGTGTCCGGCTCCTCGTCCACGTGCAGCGGATGGGTGCCGACCGAGCAGAACACGTCGGGAAACCGCTCCGCGATGGCGAGCACCGCGTCGTGCTGCTTCACGCGCGTCGAGATCGTCACGATGCGGCCGACGCCGGCGTCGCGGGCGCGCGCGACGATGGCGTCGAGCTCGCCGGCGAAGTCCGGGAAATCGAGGTGGCAATGGCTGTCGACCAGCATGGCGTCAGTCCGCCGGCTCGACGTAGCGCGGGAACACCGGCGCTGGCGGCGGCAGAGCCGAGCCCGGCGCGATGCGCGTCTTGCCGCCGAGCACCGCGAAATCGCGAGCATCGGCCGGCACGCCGAGGATGTCCAAGAGCTTCGCCGCCGAGGCCGGCATGGCCGGCTGCGCCAGGATCGCGACCTGCCGCAGCACCTCCGCGGTGACATAGAGCACCGTGCCCTGGCGCTTCGGGTCGGTCTTGGCGAGCGCCCATGGCGCCTCGCCGGCGAAATAGCGGTTGGCCTCGGCGACCACCGCCCACACCGCGTTGAACATCATGTGCAGCGCCTGCGTCTTCATGGCCTCGCGCGCCTTGTCGATCATGGCGTCGGCCATGGCGAGGATCGCCTTGTCGCTGTCGGTGAAGGCGCCGGGTTCCGGCAACTTGCCGCCGAACTGGCGCGCCACCATGGTCAGCGAACGCTGCGCCAGGTTGCCGAGATCGTTGGCGAGGTCGGCGTTGATGCGCGCGACGATGGCCTCGTGGCTGTAGCTGCCGTCCTGTCCGAACGGAATCTCGCGCAGGAAGAAGTAGCGCATGGGATCGACGCCGTAGGCGTCAGCCATGGCGAAGGGATCGACCACGTTGCCGACCGACTTCGACATCTTCTCACCGCGGTTGAACAGGAAGCCGTGCGAGTAGATGCGCTGCGGCACGGCGAGCCCGGCCGACATCAGGAACGCCGGCCAATAGACAGCGTGGAAGCGCACGATGTCCTTGCCGATGACATGCAGGCTCGCAGGCCAGTACGTCCTGAACGTCGCGCTGTCCGTGTCGGGATAGCCGATGGCCGTGAGGTAGTTGGTCAGCGCATCGACCCACACGTACATCACGTGCTTGGGGTCGCCGGGCACGGGAACCCCCCAGTTGAACGTGGTGCGCGAGATCGACAGGTCTTTCAGGCCGCCGCGCACGAAACTCTCGACCTCGTTGAGGCGCTCCTTCGGCAGCACGAAATCGGGGCGCTTATAGAGCTCGAGCAGCTTGTCCTGATAGGCGGAGAGGCGGAAGAAATAGCTCTCCTCCTCCACCCACTCGACCGGCGTCCCGGTCTTGATGGCGATGCGGACCTTGTGCTCGTTGAGCGCGGTCTCGTCCTCGGCGTAATAGGCTTCGTCGCGCACCGAGTACCAGCCGGCGTATTTGGAGAGATAGATGTCGCCGGCGGCCTGCATCTTCTCCCAGATCGCCGCCGAGGCGCGGTAGTGGCGCGGCTCGGTGGTGCGGATGAAATCGTCGTTGGAGCAGTTCATGCGCGTCACCATGGCGCGGAACTGCGCCACGTTGCGGTCCACCAGCTCCTTCGGCGTGATGCCTTCCTTGGTCGCGGTCTGCTGGATCTTCTGGCCGTGCTCGTCGGTGCCGGTGAGGAAGAACACGTCGCGACCGTCGAGCCGCATGAAGCGCGCGATGGCGTCGGTCGCGATCGCCTCGTAGGCGTGGCCGATATGCGGCGCGCCGTTCGGGTAGGCGATGGCCGTGGTGACGTAAAAGGGCGGCTTCATGACAATCCGTTAAACGGCCTTTGCGGCGAAATCAGCGATGAGCCGCATGAGCTATCAATGCCGGACGGCTTCCGCAAGCAAGGCGAAGGTGGAGAACACCAAGGGCTTGCGGTCGAGGTTGAAGGTCTCGCTGTCGCCGGCGGCACGGTTGAAGGCGTCCCAGGCGTCCGCCACCCGCACGTCCGGCCGGGCGTCGAGCCGCGTGCGCAGATAGCCGCGCACCGTATCGAGGAAGCCGTCGAACAGCGCGTCCTCCGCGCGGCTCAGCGCGTCGCCAAGCGCGTGCAGCGCCTGCGGATCGGTCGCCGGCAGCGCGGCGAGCAGCCGCGCCACCGTCTCGCGCAGGGCGAGCGAAGGCCCGTCGTGGAGCGCGATGGCGCGGCCGACGCTGCCCTCGGCCAGCGCGGCGGCCTTGCGGAGCTCGGCATCGGTCTCGGGAACGCCGAGCGAGGCCGCCGCGGCGGCGATGACATCCCCCTCGGCCAGCGGCCGCAGGGCGAGCTTGCGGCAGCGCGAGCGGATGGTCGGGAGAAGCCGCGCCGGCGAATGGCTCACCACCAGGAGCAGCGCGCGCGACGGCGGTTCCTCCAGGATTTTAAGGAGCGCGTTGGCGCCGGCGCGGTTGAGGTCGTCGGCGCTGTCGACGATGCAGACGCGCCAGCCGCCCTCGCCCGCGGTCGAGCCGAAGAACGCCGTAGTGCCGCGCACGTCGGCGACCGCGATCTCGGTGCGCAGCCGGCCGCTCTCGCCGGGCGTGCGCTCCAGCACGAGCAAATCGCCGTGGGCGCGGGCGGCGATGCGGCGCGCGACCGGATGGTCGGGCGCGACGAACAGGCTCTCCGCCGCCTGCACCGCGGGCGCCGCAGGGTCCGGATGCGCCAGCACGAAGCGCGCGAGACGATAGGCGAGCGTCGCCTTGCCGATGCCGGGCTCGCCGCCGATCAGCCAGGCGTGCGGCATGCGGCCGGCGCGATAGGCGGCGAGCATCAGGCGCTCGGCGTCGGCGTGGCCGTAGAATGCCGTCGTCTCGCGCGGAGCCGGCACCGCGCCGGCGTCGTCGTCCTCGCTCACGGCGCAGTCCTTTCGAGGCTCGCCGCGCCCATCGGATCGAGCCTGCGGCTGACCACGGACCACACCGTCTCGGCGACGGCCTCGGGCGTGCCCTGCGCGTCGATGACGACGCAGCGGTCCGGGTTTTCGGCGGCGATGTCCTTGTAGGCCTGTCGCAGCCGCTCGTGGAAATCGAGCGTCTCCCGCTCGAAGCGGTCGGCGGCCGCCGTCCTGCGGCGGGCGGCGGCGCGGGCGAGCCCGACCGCCGGGGCGATGTCGAGGATCAGCGTTAGGTCGGGCACGAGGTCGCCGACCGTGAGCCGCTCCAGCCCGCGGATGAAGCGCGGATCGACGGCGCCGAGCGCGCCCTGGTAGACGCGCGTCGAATCCACGTAGCGGTCGCAGATCACCCACGAGCCGTTTTCCAATGCCGGCCGGATCACGGCCCGCACGTGGTCGGCGCGCGCCGCCGCGAACAGCACGGCCTCGGCATCCGGCCCCAGCGGCTTGGCCGCGCCGGATAGCAGCACGTGGCGGATGATCTCCGCGCCGAGCGAGCCGCCGGGCTCGCGCGTCTCCACCACGGCGATGCCGAGCCCGCGCAGCCGTTGCGCCAGCAGCGCCGCCTGGGTGGATTTGCCGGTGCCCTCCCCGCCCTCGAAGGTGATGAAGCGTCCGTGCATCACGTCACAGCTTGCTGGTGCCACGGCTGATGAGGCCGATCACCAGCTCGCCGACCGCGTCGATGGCGCGGCTGGTCATGCCGCCCTTGCCGACATCCGCGCCGGCGCGCAGCGGCACCTCGAGCGCGACGATGTCGCCGCGCGACACGCGCAGCCTGCCGATCGGCTGACCGCGCGTCACCGGCGCCGGAACCGGACCGGTATAGACGATCCGGGCGGTGATGCGCTCGCTGGTGTTGCGCTGGACCATCAGGTTCACCGGGCCATCGCTGACGAGCGGCACCGAGCCCGCATCGCCGCCGAACACGCGGGCGGTGCCGATGGCCTGGCCCTCGGCGAACAACAGCCGCGTCTCGAACGAGCGGTAGCCCCACTCGATCACGCGCTTGCCCTCCTCGGCCCGCTCCTTGGCGGACTTGAGCCCGTTAAGGACCACGATCAGCCGCCAGCCGTTCTGCACCGTGGAGCCGACGAGGCCGTAGCCGCCGTCCTCGGTGAAGCCGGTCTTGAGGCCGTCGGCGCCGATCTCCTGGCTCAGCAGCGGGTTGCGGTTGAACTGGCGGATCTTGTTCCAGGTGAACTCCTTCTCGGCGTAAAGCGGATAGAATTGCGGATAGGTCCGGATGATGTGGCGCGCGAGCGTGGCGAGGTCGCGCACGCTCACCCGGTTGCCGGGGTTCGGCAGGCCGGTGGCGTTGGCGAAATGAGAATGCGTCAGGCCAAGCTCTTGCGCCCGCTTGTTCATCTTTTCCGCGAACGCCGGCTCGCTCCCGGCGATGCCTTCGGCGAGCGTGATGCAGCCGTCGTTGGCGGACTGGATGATGACGCCGTGCAGGAGGTCGCCGACGCTCACGCGGCTGTGGATCGGCGCGAACATGCTCGACGTGTGCGAGGGCGCCCCGCCCCGCCGCCAGGCGTCCTCCGTGACCTCGAACTCGTCCTCGAGCCGGAGCCGGCCGGACACGATCTCGTTGAAGACGACCTCCGTGGTCATCAGCTTGGCGAGGCTCGACGGCGGCACGGGCGTGTCGGCGTTCTTCTCGGCGAGCACGGTCCCGGTGTTGGCATCGACCAGGATGGCGTAGGGCGCGGCGGTCTGGAACTCGTCCTTCCTGGTGGCCGTAGCTGTCTGGCCCGCGGCAAGCGTGCCGCCGCCGACGACCGCAACGGCGATGAATCCCCAGAACGCACTTTGCCGGACGTGCTTTGTCATCGGACCCCGTGATCGGCTGGAAATCGCAACGGCACGCCGGGCGGAGAACGGACGGGCCGCTACGCTGATACAGCACCCGCGCCGAAAAGACGACAATCCGAGGGCGGTTCCACGGGCCATCAGCCGCCCGTTTTGTAGCCGACCACAAGAGGTTGATAATTTACAAGACAAATCAATCAGATGAAGAGTAATTCTGAAAATCTAGTATAGCCCGCGGGCGGTCGCCAGGATCGGCTGCCCGGAGGGCGCATAGGCGGACGCCGCGGGCGGCAGCGCCGAGCCGCCGAGCGCGCGGGCCTGCTCGTCGAGCGAGCGCGGAGCCAGCGCCGCAGCCTGGGACAGCTCCGGTTCCGAGGCCCGGGCCACGGCCTGGCGCGCCGCGGGCGGCGGAGCCATCGAGTCGTCCTGCGAACCGTCCTGTCCGAGGGTGTAGGGCCGGTCCTGCGGCAGCGGCACGTCGCGCAGCACGGCGGGCGTCGCCCCGCCGCGGGGCAGGAACGGCCGCGCCGACGCGAGACGGACCGCCGACGGCGCTGGGGCCGGCTCGCCCTCCCGCAGGGTGGCGGCGAGCAGCGTGTCGTCCGAGCCGTCGAGCGAGGCGCGACCCACGTATTCGACCCGCACCCGCGCCACGCCGGTACTGCGGAATCCGAGCAGCGCCGCGGCCCGGCCCGACACGTCGATCAGGCGGTTGCTGTGATAGGGCCCGCGGTCGTTGACGCGCAGGATGATGGACTTGCGGTTGCGCAGGTTGGTGACACGCACGTAGCACGGCATCGGCAGCGTCGGATGGGCCGCCGACAGGCTGTCCATGTCGAACACCTCGCCGTTGGCGGTGCGCCGGCCGTGGAAATCGTCGCCGTACCAGGACGCGAGGCCCTCGGCGACGTAGTGTTCGTCATCCTCGGGAACATAGACGCGGCCGCCGACCACATAGGGCTTGCCGACGCGATAGACGCCGCCGCCCTTCGGCACCGGCTCGCCATAGGCGACGACGCGCTCGCTGGCGGACACGCCGTAGCGCGGATCGATCCTGCCCGCGTATTTGCCGGAGGACGCGCAGTTGGCGAGCGCGACGCAAAGCCCGGCCGCCGCGCCGGCGCGCGCGAGCTGCCATGCCTGTCGTTGCCCAGAGCCCCCCATTCGGCCCCAACCCCCGAATTCCCAGTCATTCCTGCGTCCGGACCATGGCCGGACGACACTGTCTTGCCATCGGAATACGGCAAGTCCATGCCGAATGGCGGATTCGGCCAGAACAAGGCTAACTCGCCGTTAATTCAGGCAAAATCAGGGAAGCCCGCGGTTCTCTTTGTCGACCGGCAACAACGGCATCGCCGCCCGCGCCGTTTCCGGGGCCAGCCCTGCCTTGCAATGATGGTGGTCCTGCCCCATTGAACAGCACGCCGGAGAGGTGGCCGAGCGGTTTAAGGCACCGGTCTTGAAAACCGGCAACGAGGCAACTCGTTCGTGGGTTCGAATCCCACCCTCTCCGCCATGAGCATCTTGGGCTTTCGATAATTTTACGCGGTGTGTCACCGCCCGTTGCCATGCCTTGTGGACGACCTCCGAACAGTCGTACAGGGAGAAATAAAAAGCCGCAAAATGTCCGCGACCTAACGGACAAGGCCTGCAAGACCAGGAAGAGAATCAAACGACGAAGGGAGACGCTGCGCAGGAGGCAAGTATGCAAAACGTAGGATTTGACCCGGAGACGGTGGATTTCTTGCGAAACGTCCTGGATGAAGCCTGGAGCGCATTACCAGTCTCCAAAAGAGCGGCGACAACGAAATCGGCCCTCGCCGAACGTATCCTCAGGCGGGCGGCGACCGGGGAACGCGATCCGATCCGGCTGAAGGCCGCGGCGCTGATAGCGCCGGTTTCAGACATCGCGTGATCTGCGTGCGGGCGCTTCGCACGTGGGAGCCGGCTTCGTGCCTCCGAAGCCAAGCGGGAACCAAATCAATCAGACCCGTATCGCAATGTCGGCCGGCCGCGCCCGGCGCCGCCGCTGCTGCGTGTTGGCTTCATCGCGGAGCTGCAATACGCAAGCCGCGTTCGCGTCGGCGCCCTCCGGCATCTTCAGCGCGAAATAATCGATGGTTGCCCGTAAGCCGCTCTCGAGCGCGATCCGCGGACGCCAGCCGAACACGCTGGTAGCCAGCCCGATAACGGGCTTGCGCCGCTTCGGGTCGTCTTTCGGCAAGGCACGATATTCGATGCGGGACCGGGACCGGGTCTGCTTCAGGACGAGCCGCGCCAGATCCTTCATCGTGAACTCGTCGGGATTGCCCAGGTTGAATGGTCCCACCACGTCGGGCGGACTTTCCATCAGCATTTCCAGGCCGCCGAGCAGGTCCTCCACGTAACAGAACGAGCGGGTCTGCGACCCGTCGCCGTAAACCGTGATCGGCTCATTTCTGAGAGCCTGCACGATAAAGTTGGAGATCACCCGTCCGTCGTTCTCCAGCATCCGCGGACCGTAGGTGTTGAAGATCCGCGCGATCTTGATCGGCACCCCGTGCTGACGGTGGAAATCGAAGAACATCGCCTCGGCGCAGCGTTTTCCCTCGTCGTAGCAGGCGCGCGGTCCGATCGGATTGACATGGCCCACATAGGATTCGGGCTGCGGATGAATCTCGGGATCGCCGTACACCTCGCTCGTCGAGGCCTGGAGAATGCGCGCCCCTTTCCTGCGTGCGAGCTCCAGCGTGTTGTAAGCGCCGGCGACGCAGGTGCGGATCGTGCCGATCGGGTCCCGCTGGTAATGGACCGGCGACGCCGGGCAGGCGAGATTATAAATGCGGTCGACCTTTCCGGCCACGTCGAAGGGCTCGCGCACGTCGTGCTCGATGAAGCGGAAGTTCGGATGATTGACGAGAGGCCGGATGTTATCGAACGTCCCGGTGTAGAGATTATCGATGCACGTCACGACATGGCCGCGCTGAATCAGCTTGTCGCAGAGATGGGAGCCGATGAACCCGGCCCCTCCGGTGATCACGACGTTCAATCTTGTTGCGCCGCCCATTGCAGTCTCCCTTCTCGCGCGACGTCCGGACGGCACCTGCCGACTTTTCGAAATGCGCTGACCATTCGCGGTTGCAACGTACAAACGATTGTTGCGCGCGGCAGTTCCGGTGCGAAACGAATGGTGCAAAAATCCGCTAAGCCACCGCTTCGATCGTTGCCCGTCGCGCAGGCACGTCGGTCACCTCCCGGCAATACTGCTCCAGTTGACGGGCGCGATGCGCGGCGGTGTGCTCGCGCAGCACGCGGCGGCGCGCGGCATCGGCAATTTCCCTGCGCCGCTCGTCCGGCATGTCGCGCAGGATACGGACCACGTCGTCCGCCGCTTCGGCCACCAGGATTTCCTTTCCAGGCGCGAATACCGTTTCCAGTCCGGGCCAGCGGTCGCTGATGACGGGCACGCCGGCCGCCGCGGCCTCGAACAGGCGGACGCTCGGCGAAAAGCCGGCGCGTTTCATGTCGGCGCGGGTGACGTTCAACGTGTAACGCTGCCCGCTGTAGAACGCGCCGTGCTTTCCAGGCGGAAGGTGCTCGATGCGCTCGACATTGGATGGCCATTCGACCGTCGCGGGATATTGCGATCCTGCCAGCACGAAGCGCCGGTCCGGGAGACGGCGCGCAGGGCCGAGCAGCAGCCGCTCGAGCCCGGGCTGACGGTCCTCGCTATAAGTGCCCAGGTATCCGAGCGACCACGCCGGCTCGACATCGAGCGGGGCATGGAGCTCGGGATCTACCGAGCAGTAAAGCGCGCGGACGCACGGGCTGCCGTAGCGCTCCCGGATCAGATCGAGCGTCGGTCCTCCGGTAAAGGACAGGTAGAGATCGAACCGTGGAATGAGGCTGGCGCTGATATAGCCGGCGTCGCCGGCGGCGAGCCGCGCCAGGGTGACGGGGGTGTCGATGTCGTAGAATGCCGTAATGCCTCCCGCCGTCGTCGTCATCCAGTCGGCGAGCGCCGCTCCGTCCGGCACGAAAGAGCCCAGGACGACGAGATCGGCTCCGGCGATCAGCGAGCGGTGAAGCGCCGACAGCTCGCGAAGCGCGCGGTATAGCACGACGCGGCAGTAAGGTGCGCTGGGCATGTCGCAATGGTCACGATACCAGGGCACATCGCGTTCCAAGAACGTCACCTCGTGTCCCCGCGCCGCGAGAGCCTTGACGAGAGCCCGGTAGGTCGTGGCGTGACCGTTGCCCCATGACGAGGTGATCGAAAGCCCCAGGACAACGATTTTCATGCTCATTCAGCGGCCTCACTCTTCGCGATTGACAAATCGAGGATGGCGCTGACCTGCCGCGCGCGATGCGCGTAGGTGTGCTCGGCGAGGATGCGCCGGCGCGCGGCCTGCCCGATCCCGCGGGCGACGTGCGGCGTGAGCCGGTCCAGCGCCGCAGCGACGGAATCGCCGTTGTCCGCGACAAGAACCTCCTCCCCCGGATCGAGAAACTGCTCGATGCCGTCCCATCGGTCGGTGATGACGCAAGCCCCCGCGCCCGCCGCCTCGAACACCCGCGTGGGCGGCGAGAAGCCATAGCGCGCCATGCTGTCGCGGTTGATGTTGAGCGTGGCCAGCCCGGAGCAGAAGAAAGCATTGTGCGCGTTGCTCGAGACATGGCCCAGCCGGCGCACGTTGGCCGGAACGGCTTTATCGTCCCAACCGGCGCCGCCGAGCAGGAATTGCCTGTCCGGCAGCAGACCGGCAGGCTTCAGGAAGAACTCTTCGACACGGCTTTCGCGATCCGGCAGCCGGTTGCCGAGAAAGCCGAGATCGCAGGCATAGGACGGCTCCGGCTCCACCGGGTGATGGGTCCGGGGATCGACCGCGTTGTAGATCGGCACGCAAGCGCGCGCCCCGAAAGTCCTGTAGCGATCCACCACCGGCGCGCCGCCGCCATAGGTGAAGACCATGTCGTAGCGCGGGATCATGCGCCTGAGGTGATGGGACGGATTCTCGCCCATGGCATCGAGCGTGGCGGGCGCGTCCACGTCCCAATAGACGGCGATTGCGTTGGCCGCGGCATCCGGGATCGCGATGTCGAGCTCCTGATCGAACACGCCCACTCCACTTGCCTTGGCGATCAGATCCGCCCCCTTGGCCGCATCCGCCAGCGCGTTGCGCCAGCCGTCGTCGGACGCCGGATAGACCACCACGCGCGCCCAGTCGGGGTCGGCCATGTCCCGATGCTGCTGTCGCTCGAAGGCGTCGGGTTCGTAGAAGGCGATCTGGTGTCCGAGGCCCGCAAGCGCGCGCAGCAGCCCGCGATAATACGTGGCGGCGCCGTTCCAATAGGACGACACCAGGCTGGAGCCGAAGAACGCGATCTTCATGACGCCATCTCCGCGAAATCGCGCGCAGCGGCGTCGTGCCGAGTTCCCTTGAGGACGGCCACCTGAGCGAGCAACTCGTCTGCGCGATGCTCGCAGGTGTGGCGGCTGCGGACGCAGCCGAGCCCGACGTTCGCCATCTCCGCGGCCAGATCCGGATCGCTCCGCAGGAGATGCAGGGCTGCGGTCATCTCCTGCCCGTTTTCAACGCGCAGAAAGCTCCCGGCATCGAACAATCCCTCCGCGTCCTCCCACGGCGCGCTCACGAGCGGGATGCCGCAGGCCAGGGCCTCGAACACACGGATGGTCGGAATTCCGGGCAGCGCCTCGCGATAAGGGCGGCGCGGCACGTGCACCGTGATGCAGGCGCGCGCGAATGCTGCCGGCGCGCAATGATTGGGAAGCCATCCGCGATAGGAAATGCCCGCGGCTTCGAGACGCTCGAGCGCCTGCCGCGGATAGCGCACCCCATGCAGCCGGGCCCGCAGGCCCAACCTCGCAACGGGCCGGACAAGGAACTCGTCAAGCTCGCGGTCGCGCTCGCCGTCGCCCCAGTTTCCGATCCAGATCAGGTCGGCGTCCTTTTCGACGCCATCGCGCGAGCGGAACAGCGCCGTATCGGCGGCCTCGTGCCATGTCACGGCACGACGGCCCCAGCCGCGATGCACGTACATCTCCCGCAACACCTCGCCGAATGCGAGCACGGCATCGAACGGCTCCAGGTCGAAGCGGTCAATCTCGCCGGGAGACGACACCGCGCGATGGTGCGTATCGTGGAACAGCAGGAGGAAACGGCCGCCCTCAACCCGCTTCCGGCCGAGCCGCGCGATCAGCGACGGATCGTTCCATTCGTGCGCGATCACCACGTCGGCACCGTCGAGCAGCCTGTCGAGATCGAGCGCCGCGGGATCGTATGAATGCAGCATCACGCCGGGGACCAGATCCGCGCACTGGTCGAGCACGGCCGCGCCGCCGTCCTGGATGGCGTTGGTCCGGCTCCAGCCTTGCGCCGGCTCGCATATCACCACCGCGTGGCCCCGCCTCAGCAGCGCACGCGCGATGCCTCGCAGGAAGTGGGCATTGCCGTGGTTCCAGCACGAGGTGAAGGAATGATAGAAGAGGACGAATTTCATGCGAGCGCCTCCGCCGGGAGGCGCGCCGCCATGCCCGTTTCACGGGTGATGAGGCTGTCGTAGGCCGTCCGATAGGCCGAGACCATGCTGTCCGGGGAGAAGCGGCACGCGCGCTCGGCCGCGAGCCTCTGCAATCGGCGGCGCGCGGCACTGTCCTCCATCAGCCGGCTCAGCGCCGCTCCCAAGGCGATGGGGTCGCGCGGTTCCACGAAGCAAGCCGCGCCATCCCAGAGCTCCCGGAACGTCGGGATGTCGGACAGAACGAGAGCGCAGCCCGCGTGGGCCGCTTCCAGCACCGAGAGGCCGAAGGGCTCGTAAAGCGCGGGAGACACATAGATGGAAGCGCGGCGCATCGTCGCCACGAGATCGCGGCGCGACAGCGCGCCGAGCATGCGCAGGGCGGAGCCGGCGTCGCGTTCCGGGGTAGAGGCGTTGATGGCCCGGGGCCCGGCCAATACGATGGGCCAGGACGAAGTCCCGGCGATCGCATCAAGGATGGCAAGATTCTTGGCCTCGTCCCACAGCCGTCCGGCCGCCAAGACAAACGGCTCTTTTTTGGAAGGCAGAGCGATCTCCGCCTCCACTGCGTTGGCGATGACGCGGCCGCGGGTCGGCGGCTCATACAAGCGTTCTATCTCTTCGCGGAACGCTTCCGTCGGCGCGGTCCAAAGGTCGCAGGCGGCCAGCCCCTCGCGCACGGCGTCGCAATAGGTGCGCCAGCGTGGCTCGTCCGGTTCCGTTGCCCGGCAGGCGCGCCACCACGATCCGACGCACGAATGCGCAGTCACCACCACCGGCGCCGGCCATTCGGCGCGGGCTTCACGATAGCCATTGAGGTGGACGACATCCGGTCCGATGCGATGAGCCAAGCGCGCAAGCCGGTCCAGCGCGCGGGGTTCGTCCGCGCCGTCCGGGTCCATCCACTCCAGGACGAGATTGGTGATCTCGACGGAAAGTCCTTCGACGTCGGCTATTTCGGCCCATTGGGCGGGGCTCGGAGTCGGCCCCATCACCGCAAGCGTGACCCGGTCCCCTGCCCGGCACAGGCGGCGCGCCAGCGTCGTTGCGAAAACCCACACGCCGCCGACGGCGTCCGCCGTCATCAGCACATGCCTCGGCGGCGGCGTCATTCCTGGAGCTCCAGCTCGTGGAGACACCGGGGCCGGTTCTCCTGAACATCGCTGAAGCTCCGGAACTGTCGGAGATAATAGTCGTGGGCGCGCTCCCAGGCGGCGTCGTCCGGCTGGCCCCACAGCTTGCGATAATCCGGCGAGCCCGGATAGGGAAACAGCGGCACCGGATCGTTGGCCCACACGCCGCCGTCACGCATGCGGCCGCGCCAGCTTTGCACGAGCTCGTCGTCGTCCTGCGGCATCTCGATCAGGTTGGCCTGCACGAACGGGATGTGCTGCTTGGCCTTGAGCAGGCGTTCGGCGAGCTCGTCGGTGCTCATGCGGCAACGCTTGTCAAGAGACTCGCGGCCTTCGGGCGTCAGACTTTCGACTCCGGCTTCGACGGAGACGCAGCCCGCACGGCCCAGGAGCTCGATCATGTCGGGCTTCCACAGGTCGATCCGCGTCTGGACGCCGAACTTCAGTCCCCGGCCGACGAGCCCTTCGAGCAGCGGCTTCGTCGGCAGGAATATCTCGTCGATGAAATAGACATACTCCACGCCCTGCCGCTGCAGCCCGTCGATCTCCTGCAGCACGGCCTGAGGATCGCGCTTGCGGTAAGCGTTGCGGAAATTCTCTTTGGCGCAGAAGCTGCAGTTGTAGGGGCATCCGCGCGACGCCTCGACCTCCGCGCCCGGCGCCGCCGGATCGGCATCGAAGCGGTGGTGATGGTGACGATGGCGCCTGATCCATTCGTCGGGCCACGCCAGCGGCGGCTGATCGGTGAAGCGGGCCGCCATCGGGCCGCCGAGAACGCGCACCGCGCGGCCTTCGCGATGGCAGGTACCCGGCAAATCGCGCTCGCCGGCAGCGAGGCGGACCAGCGTCTCCTCGCATTCCCCCATGACGCCGATGTCGGCGCCCAGCTTGACGAGCGCGGGGCGCGGCGTGGTCGATGTATGCGGCCCCACCGCGACGATCAGCGGCGCCAGGTCCCGCAACGCGCGCACCAGTTCCTGCGGCACGCGCAACTCCGGCTGCGCGCAGCGCCAGAACAGGTAGGTGGGCGCCGTGCCGATCACAACCATATCCGGCTTGAACGAACGAACCTCCGCCACGATGTCGGACAACGCCAGACCGAACAGATGACCGTCGATCATCCGCACGCCATGGCCCGCGGCCTCCAGCATCTGCCGCGCCACGCCGAACTCGATCGGCAGATGCGGCGAGCGACAGCCGAAATAGATGCTGCCGTCGAACCGCCAGTTCGGATTGATGAGGACGACCTTCACGCCTGGACCTCCTCGAGAGAGCGATGCAGGCCTGCCGGAACAGGGAACCGCTCGACCAGCCATTGCTCCAGCGCCCAAAGGCCCTGTTCGAGACCGACTTGCGGGCGCCATCCGACGGCCTTCGCGAGAGCGGCGGTGTCGGACACGTACCAGGGCTGGTCGCCAGGGCGCCAATGGCCGAACTGCAAATCGACCCGCCGACCCCGCATCGCAGCGATCATGTCGAGCATTCCACGCACGCTGACGGAATTGCCGGGACCGCCACCCAGATTGAAAATTCTGCCGCTGACGGAATCGATGGCGTACAAGACGCGCAGCCAGGCATCGACCGCGTCGCTGACGAACAAGGCGTCGCGCACCTGATAGCCACTGCCATAGATCGTGATGGGCGCGTCATGGATGGCCCGGATCATGAAATGCGCGACCCAGCCCTGGTCCTCCGTGCCCATCTGGCGCGGTCCGTAGAGGCAGCTCATGCGCAACACCGCCGTGCGCAGCCCAAATACCCGGGCATAGTCGCGCACGTACTGATCCGCTGCTCCCTTCGAGCAGCCATAGGGGCTGTGCAGATCGAGCGCCGCCGTCTCGGAGATTCCGGCGCGCAGCCGCTCGTCGCGCGGCACATAGGAATTGCCGTCGCGCATTACCGCATCGTCGGCCAGCAAGCGACCGTATACCTTGTTGGTCGACGCAAAGACGACCGGAGCGGATGGATTGAGCAGCCGGACGGCTTCAAGAACATTCAACGTGCCGCGGGCATTGATTTCGAAATCCTCCAGCGGATCGTCGAGGCTGGACGTCACCGCAACCTGACCTGCGAGGTGAAGCACGGCGGAGGCATTCGCCACCGCCTCGTTCACCGCTCTCATGTCGCGCACGTCCGCCGCGACGACGGTGACAAGCTCTCCGAACTGCCGCGACAGCCATGCGGCGTTGTCCCGGGCTCCGCCGCGGCTCAGGTTGTCGAGAGCCACCACGTGCCGCCCACTCCGGGCCAACTCGGCCGCCAGATTACAACCCAGGAACCCGCAGCCGCCGGTAATCAGGACCGGTCTTCGCTTGCGGTCGTGCGAATGCAAGGACGTTGCGGTCATGCCACCAACCCTCTGCGTTCCAGCTCTCGGGTGGCGGCTTCAACGCCGTCATTCGCCTGTTGTCCGGCCAGCCATTCGGCGAGCTCAACCAAGCCTTCGTCGAAATCCACGGATGGCCGGAACCCGAGTTCCGCTTTGCTGCGGCCGATGTCGGCGAAGCAGTGCCTGATATCGCCTGCGCGATATTTTCCGGTGACATTGGGCGCAATATCGGGTCGGCCCATCACCCGTGCGAGATCGCCCGCGATCGAGACGATCGTGCGGCTTTGCCCAGACCCGATGTTGAACACCTGCCCTGCCGCCGTCTCGGACGTCATCGCGAGGAGGCACGCCTGTGCCACGTCGCTCACATGCACGAAGTCGCGGCGCTGCTGCCCGTCCTCGAACACCAGCGGCGACTGTCCGTTGAGGAGGCGCGCGGCAAAGATCGCCAGCACTCCGGTATATGGATTGGAAAGCGCCTGCCGCGGCCCATAGACATTGAAAAAGCGCAGAGCGACCGTGGGAATCCCATAGGCTCTTCCCAGAATGAGACACAGCCGCTCCTGGCTATACTTGTTCAGCGCGTACACCGAGCTGAGCGATGGCGGCTTGGTCTCGGGCGTGGGCAGCGGCGCGAGGTTCTCTCCATCGCTGTCGACAAGTTCCCATTGCCCGCTTCGCAACTGGGCGGTCGATCGCTCGTCGGGCATTACCAGGGTCCCGTCGCGGCGCTGCGCCAGTCCCTCTCCGTAGATGCTCATGGACGAAGCACAGACAAGCCGCTCCACAGGACTCGTCGCGAGCGCCTCCAGCAACACCGCCGTACCCACCTCGTTGACGTCGGTATAGCGGGCAATCTCGTACATGCTCTGCCCGACGCCGACCGCGGCCGCCAAATGAATGACCGCGTCGACGCCCCGCAACGCCTTGTCCACCGCCGCTCTATCGCGTACGTCGCCGACGATCAACTCCAGGTCAGGATTGAGATAATCGGGAATGCGGCCTTCCGGATGGACCTGCGCCGACAGGTTATCCAGAACTCTCACCGCGCATCCTGCGCTCAAGAGAAGGTCCGCCACGTGGGAACCTATGAAACCGGCCCCTCCGGTAATCAGTACGCGCCTCGCCATGGGTGATGTGATCTCGCTGGAGTCGATGCGAGAACGTAATCTGAAAAGGTTTGTTCCTTTGTGTCGGCCTTCGGACACAACGTTCCATCGGAAGAAACCTCGGCTGCTGGAAGCGCCTCGCTCAAGCTTGCGAGTTTAGTTGCGCTTTTAATCCGAATTCAGGAACTTACTTTCGGCTGGGCGCGTTCTCGCCGTCGATACCCGCCAATCAAAACGACAGGTCGGCTAACCTGTCGCCGCATGTGATGAGACAGACGATGGACGCGGCCGCCTTCCGCACAAACAAACCGCCGAGAAGCATTCGTGTTGGAATTGTCGGCGTCGGCAACTGCGCCTCGTCTTTCATCCAGGGACTAAAATATTATGCGGAGGCCCGCGCCAACGAGCCGGTTCCCGGCCTGATGAATGTCGAGCTTGGAGGCTATCATGTCAGCGACATCAAGATCGCCTCGGCATTCGATGTCAGTGCCGAGAAGGTCGGCCTGGACGTCGCGGAAGCCATAGTTGCCCCTCCGAATAACACTTTTCGCTTCGCGGAGGTGGAACCGACCGGCGTGAAGGTACGACGCGGCCGCACGCTCGATGGTATCGGGCGCTACATGCGCAGCGAAATTGCGGAGTCCGATGAACCCGAGGCCGATGTCGCCGAGTGCCTCGCCGAGACGCAAACCGACGTTCTCGTTTCCTATCTTCCCGTCGGATCGCAACGCGCGACCGAATGGTACGCAACGCAGGCCCTCGAAGCGGGGTGCTCGTTCGTCAACTGCATCCCGGTTTTTATTGCATCCAACGAGAAATGGCGCCGGCGTTTCGAGGAGCGCGGCCTGCCGCTAATCGGCGACGACATCAAAAGCCAGGTCGGAGCGACCATCGTGCACCGGATGCTGGCCAACCTGTTTCGGGAGCGCGGCGTCCGACTGGATCGCACGTATCAGCTCAATTTCGGCGGCAACGCCGATTTCAAGAATATGCTCGAACGCGAGCGGCTCGAATCCAAAAAGCTCTCCAAAACCCGCTCCGTGACCAGCCAGCTCGAAATTCCGCTGGCCGACGACAACATTCATGTCGGACCCAGCGATTATGTGCCGTGGCTGACCGACAGGAAAATGGCCCATATTCGCCTGGAGGGAACGACCTTCGGCGGCGTGCCGCTTTCCGTCGAGGTCAAGCTCGAGGTGTGGGACTCTCCCAACTCCGCCGGTGTCGTCATCGACGCGGTACGTTGCGCCAAGCTCGCGCTCGACCGCGGGATCGGCGGCGCGCTCATAGGACCTTCCAGCTATTTCATGAAGTCGCCGCCTCAGCAATTCACTGACCAGGAAGCGCGTGAACGGACGATCCGGTTCGTCTCGGAAAAGGCTTAGGACGGTATGCCGGCAACGTTCCTGCTCATCAGACACGCTGCGCATGGCGATCTCCAGCGCAGGCTGGTGGGCCGGATGGCCGGCATTCATCTCGATGCCGCCGGACAGGCGCAGGCAGACCGCCTTGCGCTGGCGCTCGCAGGCCGCGGCATCGCGCGCCTGCAATCGAGCCCGCGCGAGCGCGCGCTGGAGACCGCCGCCGCCATCGCGGCGCGAACCGAGCTCGCGATCGAGGCCGTAGCCGCAGCGGACGAAATCGATGCCGGAAACTGGACGGGCCAAAGCTTCGACGCGCTCGCCAACGATCCCGCTTGGCGCCGTTGGAACAGCGCGCGCAGCCATGCGCGGCCGCCCGGCGGGGAAAGCATGCGGGAGTTGCAGGAGCGTGTCATGGGCCATCTGACCACGACGGCGCGCGAACGGACCAGGGGTTCTATCGCCATCGTCACTCACGCGGAGCCGATCCGCGCCGCCGTGCTGCACTGTCTCGGCAAGTCCTGCGATGCGTTCGCCGAGATCGACATCGCGCCGGCCTCCACCACCACGATCGCCGTTTCCGGCGTCGGCGCGCAGGTCGTCGCGCTCAACGAGCTCCCGCCGTCATGAAGTTCGTCATTTTCGGCCTGACGATCAGTTCGTCCTGGGGCAATGGCCATGCGACCCTGTGGCGCGGCCTCTGCCGCGCCCTGGGGCGCCGCGGCCACCACGTGGTGTTTTTCGAGCGCGACACACCCTACTACGCGCTCAACCGCGACGACCTCGCCATCGATGGCCTGGAGCTTGTGATCTATCCGGACTGGGAGACCGTCCGGGAGCGGGCCAAGGCCGAAATCCGCGATGCCGACGTGGCCATGACGACCTCCTACTGCATCGATGCCGTGCCCGCGACAGAGATGATGATGGAGTACGGCCGGCCGGTCACGGTGTTCTACGACCTGGATACGCCGGTGACGCTGTCGCGCCTGCAGTCAGAGGGCAGCGTCTTCTATCTCGGGCCGCGCAAGCTGCGCGGTTTCGACCTGGTGCTGAGCTTCACCGGTGGCGGCGCACTCGACGCGCTGCGCCAGCTCGGCGCGCGTCTCGCCGTTCCCCTCTATGGCCACGTCGATCCCGAGGTCCATCGGCCCGTCGCAGGCGCTGCGCACTATCGCGCCGATCTTTCGTATTTAGGCACCTACTCGCCCGACCGGCAGGAAGCACTTCAGGACCTGCTGGTAGAGCCCGCGCGAGCGCGCCCGGACAAACGGTTCGTCATCGGCGGCGCGCAATATCCGCAACAGTTTCCGTGGCAGCCGAACATCTTCTTCGTCCGCCATATGCCGCCCGTCGAGCATCCGGCATTTTTCTCCTCCTCGCGCCTGACGCTGAACGTCACGCGTCGGCCTATGGCCCAGATGGGCTGGTGTCCCTCCGGCCGGCTGTTCGAGGCCGCCGCCTGCGGCACCGCCATGCTGTCGGATGTTTGGGAGGGGTTCGAGGCTTTTTTCACCCCCGGCGAGGAGATTCTTCCCGTCCGCACGGCCGACGACGTGGTCGCCGCGTTGGACCTGGACGACACGGAGATCGCAAGGCTTGGCGCGGCCGGACGCGAACGGGCGCTCGCCGAGCACACGTCGGACCGGCGTTGCACGGAATTGATCGCTGCTGTGGAAGCCGCGCGGGCGCCGCTCCGCGAGGCTGTGGGAGCATAGCAATGTGGGGAATTGTACCGGCCGCAGGGCGCGGAACGCGCATCCAGCCTCTCGCCTTTTCCAAGGAACTTCTGCCGGTCGGAAGCCGCACCGACCGCAGCGTGGAGCGGCCGTGCGCGGTCAGCGAATATCTGCTGGAACGCATGGTGCGGGGCGGCGCGGACAAGATCTGCTTCGTGATCGCGCCGGGCAAGTCGGACATCATGGAGTATTTCGGCGGCAGCTTCGGCGCCGTTCCCATCGTCTACGCGCTGCAGCCGCAGCCGCATGGGCTGTGCGACGCCGTGTTCCGCGCCACCGCTGTGGTCGGGCAGGAGCCGGTTATCGTAGGCCTCCCGGACACGATCTGGTTTCCCGACGACGCGCTCTCGGCCCTGCCCGATGCGCCGCTGTCGTTCCTGCTGTTCCCCGTGGAGCAGCCGCAGTTCTTCGATGCCGTCGTGCTCGACGGCGATGCGGTGCGCGAAATCCAGGTGAAGCGCCGCGACGCGGCATCGCATTGGATCTGGGGCGCCTTCAAGATGCCCGGAGCCGTGTTCGGTGATTTGCACCGGCTCTGGCTCGCGCGCGCCCGGGAAGACGAATATTTCGGAACCCTCGTCAACGCTTATCTCGCGGGCGGCGGCAAGGCCATCGGCGTGAAGGCGGGCCATGCCTACGTGGACGTCGGGACCCTGCATGGCTATCGCGCGGCTATGCGGATGTTGTCGGAACTCCCGGCGGCCGAAGCGGATTCGGAAGCTGCTCGCCTTCGGCCGGCGATCGGCAACGGCAATATGTATGCAGTGGAGGCCAGCGATAATGAGGGCAGACCATTTGTCTCCGGATGAAATCCGCGCGCGCGTGGAGGCGCTCGGTCCCTGGTTCCACAACCTCGACCTGGAAGGCGTGCGTACCGCACCGGGCCATTTCCTGGGAGACTATCCGGCCGTCAAATGGCAGCGCTTCGCGGACGCCATCCCAGCGGACCTGTCCGGCAAGAGCGTGCTCGACATCGGCTGCAACGCCGGGTTCTATTCCATGGAAATGAAGCGGCGGGGCGCCGAGCGCGTCCTCGGGATCGATTCCGACGAGGAATATCTCCGTCAGGCCCGCTTCGCCGCGGACGTGAGCGGCTTCGATATCGAGTTCCGGCGGCTCTCGGTCTATGACCTCGGTCTTCTGGGCGAGACCTTCGATGTCGTCGTGTTCATGGGCGTCCTCTATCACCTGCGCCATCCGCTTCTCGCGCTGGACATCATCCATGACCAGGTCGCCCGCGACATGCTCGTGTTCCAGGCCATGCAGCGCGGCGCCTCCGAGACCGCCATCCTGGAAGAGAATTACGGCTTCTGGGATACGGAGATCTTCGACCGGCCGGATTATCCCAAGCTCCACTTCGTCGAGCATCGTTATGCCGGCGACCCGACCAACTGGTGGATTCCGAACCGCGCCTGCGCGGAAGCGATGCTGCGCAGCGCGGGCTTCGAGATCACGGCCCACCCGGAGCCCGAAGTCTATATCTGCCGGCGCGTGGACTCGGTCGCGGGCGCCGGTGCGGTCTATCCGTCGCGAGGTCCCGCCGCATGATCGAGGCCGCGATGATCTGGAACGAGCCGAACAACAAATCGCACTGGGATCCGGAGATCGATCCCGACTGGTCCCGCTTCGCCGAGATGACGATCGCGGCCAGCACCGCGATCAAGGCGGTCGATCCCCGCCTGCCCTGCGTGCTCGGCGGCATATCGCCGATCGATTCCAACTTCATCGCCAATATGATGGGCAAGGGCGTGCTCGACCACATCGACGTGGTCGCGCTGCACGGCTTCCCGCTGGACTGGAACCTGTGGCAACTCGACGACTGGCCCGCCAAGATCGAGGAAATCCGCCAGGTCACGGACCTGCCGATCTGGGTGACTGAGGTTGGCGTATCGAGCTTCGGCGCCCAGGAGGTGCAGGCCTGGGGCCTCCGGCGCACGGCAGAACTGCTGGTGGGCAGAACGCCACGCATCTTCTGGTACAGCCTCTATGACCTGCCGAGCGCATGGCCTGCGACCACGCGCCACAAGGAGGCGGAAGGCTCGTCCTATTATCGGCATTTCTATATGGGCCTGCTGCGCGAGGACGGCACGCCCAAGCTCGCAGCCGAAGAGTTCGCCCGCTGCAGCCCTGACCTCGGCATCTGCCAGTGGTTCCATTTCGAGGATCATCGGCTTGACGAGGCCGTGCGCTGGCTCAAGCGGCTGGGCGTCAAGCATCTACGCACCGGCCTCTCCTGGGCCGACAGCTTCCGGCCCAACGCCCTTGCCTGGTTCGACAGGCAGATGGAAGCGCTCGCCGACTTCGATGTCACGGTGACGTTCTGCTTCACGCCGGAGCATCGCGGCATCGCGCCCCATCACACCAGCGCGCCGCTGGTGAACGAAGAATTCGCGGAATTTTGCGCTGCGATGACGCGCCGCTACGCGAACCCGGCGGTGAGCGCGTTGTCGCCGCGTCCGCTGGTGGAGGCCTGACCACCTGCACGGAGACTTTCGATGCCCGAGACCGCGCAGCGGACGGCAGAGGCTTTCCTCGAGGTGCTGTGCGATCGCACGCAGGCGCCGGCCATCGCGGATGACGTAGCCATCGTCATCGCCCATCCCGACGACGAAACTATCGGCTGCGGTGCGCAGCTTGGCCGGCTGAGGGGCATCACGCTTGTCGTCGTCACCGATGGCGCGCCTCACGACGGTTTGGACGCGGCGCGGCTCGGCATCTCGGACCGTCGCGCTTATGCGGCCGTGCGCCGGCACGAGCTCTATCGGGTTCTCGCGATCGCGCAGGTGCCCTTGTATCGACTCGTCATGCTTCCGCTTGCCGACCAGACCGCCGCGTTCCGGCTGTCGGACCTCGCACGGGCGCTTTGCGACCTCCTCATCGCCCGCCGCCTCCGGCTGATCCTCACCCACGCCTATGAAGGCGGCCATCCCGACCACGATGCGGTGGCGTTCGCCGCGCATGGCGCCATAACGCTCGCCGCGCGGCAGGGGCATCGGGCGGAGATCATCGAAATGCCGTTCTATCGCGC
>Ga0182749_1000921_pt1 | contig 24421 bp, 26 predicted proteins | sample eDN3rd37CKraftMG_FD_128875 | JGI IMG/M metagenome (GOLD analysis project Ga0182749, IMG submission 128875) | Enriched Miracle-Growth compost microbial communities from Emeryville, California, USA - eDNA 3rd pass 37_C Kraft MG (version 2) (version 2) ...
CCGAGCCGGAAAGCCCGGTGATGACGATCAGCTTGTCGCGCGGCAGATCGAGATCGATGTTCTTGAGATTGTGCGTGCGCGCACCGCGGATGCGGATCGTGTCCATGCGGCGTCAGAAATGGGGTGGTCGGTAACTATAACAACCGAGGCAAGTCATGGGTCGCCGTCGCGACCCATGACTTGCCTCGTCACCGCGAACGCGGGGACCCAGTGCCTTGCCTCATTGCACGCCGATCTCTGAACCTGACGCGGCCGCTGGTGCACGGGAATACGGCCCGAATCGCTTCGCGCCGGGGCGGCACATGACGTGCCCTCGCGACCCCCACCGGCCCGATTCCGGCTATAATGCGAACCATTCTTATTTACGCGTGCTTTCCCAGTGCGGCTTTCCGAACTCGCCATGGACACGACCGCGGTGATTCAAGAAGTCGAGGATGCCAAGCTGAACGACCCGATCTCCCGGCGCCTGCGGGAGCTGGGCTTCGTCCCGGGCGAGCCGGTGCGAGTCGTGGCTCGCGGGCCGGTCGGGCGTGATCCGCTGCTGGTCCAGATCGGCTTCACCCGGTTCGCCCTCAGGCGGGCCGAGGCGGCGCGCGTGCGGGTGATTCCGGAGGAGCTTGCGTGAATGCCTCCGCGGCCACGCTGCGCATCGCCATCGTCGGCAACCCGAACAGCGGCAAGACCGCGCTGTTCAACCAGCTGACGGGCACGCGGCAGAAGGTCGCCAACTACGCGGGCGTCACGATCGAGCGCAAGGAAGGGTTCTACACGGCGCCGTCGGGACGCAGCGTGCGCGTGCTCGACCTGCCGGGCGCGTACAGCCTTTCGGCGGCAAGCCCGGACGAGGAGATCACGCGGGATATCTGTTTCGGCCGCTATCCGGGCGAGGCGGTGCCGGACCTCATCGTCTGCGTCGCCGACGCGACGAACCTGCGCCTGCACCTTCGCTTCGTGCTCGAGCTGAAGCGGCTCGGCCGGCCGCTGGTGCTGGCGCTCAACATGATGGATGCGGCGAGGAAGCGCGGCATCCGCATCGACACGGCGCGGCTGCAACAGCGGCTCGGCGTGCCGGTCGTCGAGACGGTCGCCGTGCGCCGCGGCGGCGCCGCGGCGCTGGTCGAGCGGCTGGATCGCGACGTGCCGGTGGTACCGCCGGCCGTGAGCGAGGACGCCGACCTGCACGCCGAGGTGCGCGCGCTGCTTGCCGACGCGGTCAGCGTGCCGCGCCGGACGGCGGCGACGGACGACGCGATCGATCGCGTCGTGCTGCATCCCGTGCTCGGACTCTTCGTGCTCGCGGCGGTGATGTTCCTGATCTTCCAGGCCGTGTTTTCGTGGGCGAAGCCTCTGCAGGACGCGATCGACGCCGGCATCGCCGCGCTCGGCGCGGGGATCGGCGAGATCCTGCCCGCCGGCGCGCTGCGCAGCCTCGTCGTCGACGGTGTGTTCGCCGGCCTCGGCGCCGTGCTGGTGTTCCTGCCGCAGATCCTGATCCTGTTCCTGTTCATTCTTTCGCTCGAGGAATCGGGCTACCTGCCGCGCGCGGCCTTCCTGCTCGACCGCATGATGCTGTCGGCGGGCCTGACCGGCCGCTCGTTCATACCGCTTCTATCGAGCTTCGCCTGCGCGATCCCGGGCATCATGGCCACGCGCAGCATCCAGGATCCGCGCGATCGCATGACGACGATCATGGTCGCGCCGCTGATGACCTGCTCGGCGCGGCTGCCGGTCTACACGCTGCTGATCGCGGCGTTCATTCCCGCGCGCACGGTCGGCGGCGTGTTCAATCTGCAGGGCGTCGTGCTGTTTGCGCTGTACGTCATCGGCATCGTCAGCGCACTGGTGGTCGCCTGGGTCGTCAAACGCTTGCACAGGGACAAGAGCGAGCACGCGCTGCTGATGGAGCTGCCGTCGTACCGGGTGCCGCATCCGCGCGACATCGCGCTCGGCCTCTACGAGCGCGCGATGATCTTCCTGAAGCGCGTCGGCGGCATCATTCTCGCGCTGACCGTGCTCCTGTGGTTCCTGTCGAGCTTTCCGGCGCCGCCCGCGGACGCGAGCGGACCCGCCATCGACTACAGCCTGGCGGGTCGGCTCGGGCACGCGCTGCACTACGTGTTCGCGCCGCTCGGGTTCAACTGGCAGATCTGCATCGCGCTGATTCCCGGCCTGGCTGCGCGCGAAGTCGCGGTGTCGTCGCTGGCGACGGTGTACGCGCTGTCGGGCAACGAGGTCGGGCTGTCCGCGATCGTCGCGGCGCAGTGGTCGCTCGCGACCGCGCTGTCGCTGCTGGTCTGGTACGTCTACGCGCCTATGTGCATTTCGACGCTCGCGACGATCCGCCGCGAGACGAATTCGTGGCGGCGCGTCTGGATCACGGCGGGGTACCTGTTCGGACTTGCTTATGCCGGTTCGCTGCTGACGTACCAGGTCGCGAGGGTGCTCGCATGAGAACGTATGCGATCGCGCAGGCATTCATCATCGCGCTCGCCGTCGCGTGGAGCGCGTGGTATGCGTCGCGCCGGCTGCTGCCGACCGCGAGCCGCCGCGCGCAGGCGCGCGTCGCGAAGTGGCTCGAAAGGTCACACGCGGCATGGTTGCGACGGCTGGGCCGCGCGCTGCGGCCGGTGCAGACGCCGACGCGGGGCTGCGGCACCAGCGCCTGCTCGACCTGCGGCGCCTGCTCGCTCGCGAGCGACATCCGGCCGCAACCTGTCGCCCTGCATCCGCGCACGAAGTCATAGGTGGGCTTGAGCCCATCGGTTTCTTTCGACGCGTTCGGTGGGCTGAAGCCCGCCTTGTGAATGACGGGCGCGGCGCACACGTCGCTACAATCGGACGAAATGGAAACCTTCACACTGCATCGGGGTTCGGCGCCGCTGCTGATCAGCCTGCCGCATGACGGCACCGCGCTGCCGCATGACATCGCGGCGCGGCTGACGCCCTCGGCGCGCCGCACGCCCGATACCGACTGGCACGTCTCGCGCCTGTACGCTTTCGCGCGCGAGCTCGGCGCGTCGATACTCGTGCCGGTGTATTCGCGCTACGTGGTGGACCTCAACCGTCCGCCGGACGACGCTTCACTGTATCCGGGGCAGAACACGACGGGCCTGTGCCCGATCGTCGAGTTCAGCGGAGCGCCCATCTACCAGGCCGGGCAGGAACCGTCGGCTTCGGAGATCGCCGAGCGCGTCGAGACGTACTGGCGTCCGTATCACGCCGCGCTGAAAACCGAGCTCGCGCGCATCCGCACCGAGCATGGCCGTGCCGTGCTCTGGGAGGGACACTCGATCCGCAGCGTCGTGCCGTTCCTGTTCGAAGGGCGCCTGCCGGACTTCAATCTCGGCACGGCCGGCGGCGCGAGCTGCTCGGCGGCGCTGCAGGCGCACCTCGCCGACATGCTTGCCCGCCACGACGACTACACGCATGTGGTGAACGGGCGCTTCAAGGGCGGCTATATCACGCGCCATTACGGCGATCCGGCGCAGGACATCGAAGCCGTGCAGCTCGAGCTCGCGCAGCTCAAATACATGGACGAGGACAACTTCGAGTACCGGCCTGATCTCGCCGCACGCACGCAGCGCGTGCTGCGCGCGCTGCTCGAAGCGTGCCTCGACTGACGTCGCGCCGCGATGTGGCACTGCTCGACCGGACTCGACACGGGATGAAGCCGTACACCGACCGCAGCGGCCAGTCCGGCGTCCTCTCGTACAACCTGCACAAAGATGCCATCGACGTACTGTTCAGGGACGGGATCGTCTATCGCTACGACGTCGCGACGACCGGACACGAGCACGTCGAGCGGATGAAGTGGCTGGCGCGGGCCGGCAAGGGCCTCGCAGGCTACATCAACCGGAACGTCGACGTTCGCGAGCGCTATGCCGACAAGTGGCCGCTCGCGGAATACCGCGCGCTCGGCCTCGACCATTCCGTCGAATAACGGTGCAGGGTGGGGCTTCAGCCGACTGACGTGCGGCCATCGAGCAATGGCCGGAAACACGTCATGTCTTCGACTTCTCGACCGCCGGCAGGAACCACGCCAGCAGCCCGATCGCCGGCAGGAACGCGCAGATGCCGTACACGGCCTCGATGCCGATGTGATCGGCCAGCTCGCCGAGCACCGCGGCGCCGAGTCCACCCATGCCGAATGCGAAGCCGTAGAAAAGGCCGGCGATGACGCCGGTGCGCCCGGGCACCAGCTCCTGCGCGTAGACGATGATCGCGGAGAACGCCGAGGCGAGCACGAGGCCGATGATCACGGTCAGGATCGTCGTCCAGAACAGGCTCGCGTGCGGCAGCAGCAGCGTGAACGGCAGCACGCCGAGGATCGAGCCCCAGATCACGTACTTGCGGCCGATGCGGTCGCCGATCGGGCCACCGGCCAGCGTGCCGGCAGCGACCGCGCCGAGGAACACGAAGAGGTGCAGCTGCGCGCTCTGCGCCGTGACACCGAATTTGTGCATCAGATAGAACGTGTAATAGCTCGACAGGCTGGCGAGATAGAAATACTTCGAGAAGATCAGCAGGCCGAGGATCGCCATCGTCATGGCGATCGTGCGGCGCGGCAGGATTCTCGCACCCGCCGATCTGCGTGATATGCGCTGCGCGGGCACGTGCGCGCGATACCAGCCGCCGATCTTCGTCAGGAGCGCAATCGCGGCCAGCGCCGCGATGGCGAACCACGCGACGCTCGCCTGTCCGCGCGGCATCACGATGAACGCGGCGAGCAGCGGCCCGATCGCCGAGCCGACGTTGCCGCCGACCTGGAACAGCGACTGCGCGAGCCCGTGCTGGCCGCCCGACGCCATGCGCGCGACGCGCGAGGACTCCGGATGGAACACCGACGAGCCCGAGCCGATCAGTGCCGCCGCGAGCAGCAGCAGCGGAAAGCTCGGCGCGTGCGAGAGCAGCAGGAGGCCGCTCAGCGTGCAGCCCATGCCGATCGCGAGCGAATACGGCATGGGCTTCTTGTCGGTGTAGATGCCGACCAGCGGCTGCAGCAGCGACGCCGTGATCTGGAACGTCAGCGTGATCAGCCCGATCTGGCCGAAGTCGAGCCGGAACGCATCCTTGAGCAGCGGATAGATCGCCGGCAGCAGCGACTGGATCATGTCGTTGAGCAGGTGGCACACGCTCAGCATCGCCAGGATCGGGAACGCGGTTTCCAGCGCGGCGTGCGACGGCTCGGCCTGGATGCGGTGCGCGGCGGGCTCGAGCATGACTTCGGAGGTGTTCGACATTTCGACGTATTTTCGCACGCCGGTGTGAACAGCCGCAGGACCGTTCGTCATTGTGCTGGGCGGTGCAGCTTTTGCTTTTCCTCTCCCGCTGCGCGGGAGAGGGCGAACGTCAGACTTCGAGCGAAGCGAGGTCGCCCTTGGTCTCCAGCCACTCCTTCCGGTCGGCCGCGCGTTTCTTCGCCAGCAGCATGTCCATCAGGTTCGCGGTGCCGTCGTCGGTGCCGACCGTGAGCTGCACGAGCCGTCGCGTGTCGGGATGGATGGTCGATTCGCGCAGCTGCGCGGGATTCATCTCTCCGAGGCCCTTGAAGCGCGTCACAGTGACCGCGCCTTTCATCTTCTCGCGCTCGATGCGCTCGAGCAGCGCGTCGCGCTCGGCTTCGTCGAGACAGTAGAACATCTGCTTGCCGACATCGACGCGGAACAGCGGCGGCATGGCGACGAATACGTGGCCCTGGCGCACCAGCGCGGGAAAGTGGCGCAGGAACAGCGCCGACAGCAGCGTCGCGATGTGCAGGCCGTCGGAATCGGCGTCGGCGAGGATGATGATCTTGCCGTAGCGCAGGCCCGACAGATCGTCCTTGCCGGGATCGCAGCCGATCGCGACGGCGAGATCGTGCACTTCCTGCGAGGCGAGCACGCTGCCGGGATCGACTTCCCAGGTGTTGAGGATCTTGCCGCGCAGCGGCAGGATCGCCTGGAAATCCTTGTCGCGCGCCTGCCGCGCCGAGCCACCGGCGGAGTCGCCCTCCACGATGAAGAGCTCGGTGCGCGAAAGATCGCTCGACGCGCAGTCGGCGAGCTTGCCGGGCAGGGCCGGGCCCTGCGTGATCTTCTTGCGCACGACCTGCTTTTCGGTCTTGAGCCGGAGCGTGGCGCGCTCGATCGCGAGCTGCGCGATCTTCTCGCCCATCTCCACGTGCTGGTTCAGATACAGCGAGAAGCCGTCGTGCGCCGCGCTTTCGACGAAGCCGGCCGCGTCGCGCGAGGAAAGGCGCTCCTTGGTCTGGCCGGAGAACTGCGGATCGGTCATCTTCAGCGACAGCACGAACGAGAGCCGGTCCCACACGTCCTCCGGCGCGAGCCTGATCCCGCGCGGCAGCAGGTTGCGGAATTCGCAGAACTCGCGCAGCGCGTTCGTCAGTCCCGAGCGCAGCCCGTTGACGTGCGTGCCGCCCTGGACGGTCGGAATCAGGTTGACGTAGCTTTCCTGCGTGAGCTCGCCTTCCGGAACCCATGCGATGACGAACTCGACGGCGCCGCTGTCCTTCTCGGTGGAGCCGAGAAAGAGATCCGGCGGCAGGTAGTCGGCGTCGCCCAGCATCGAGCGCAGGTAGTCGCGCAGACCGTTCTCGTAATGCCACTCGTCCTTCTCGCCGCTCGCCTCGTCGGCCAGGCGGACGGTGAGTCCGGCGCAGAGCACCGCCTTGGCGCGCAGCACGTGCTTGAGCCTGGACAGCGAGATCTTCGGCGAGTCGAAGTACTTCGGGTCGGGCCAGAAGCGAAGCGTGGTGCCGGTCTGCTTCTTCGGCACGCTGCCGACGACGCTGAGATTGCTCGCGCGCTCGCCGTTCTTGAAGTTCATCCGGTAGACCTGGCCGTCGCGCCGGATCGTGACTTCGACGCGCGTCGACAGCGCGTTGACGACCGATACGCCGACGCCGTGCAGGCCACCGGAAAACCGGTAGTTTCGGTTCGAGAACTTGCCGCCGGCGTGCAGGCGCGTGAGGATCAGCTCCACGCCCGGGATGCCTTCCTCCGGATGCACGTCGACCGGCATGCCGCGGCCGTCGTCGGACACTTCGACCGAGCCGTCGGCATGCACGACGACGTCGATCGCGCTTGCGTGGCCCGACAGCGCCTCGTCCACCGAGTTGTCGATGACTTCCTGCGCGAGGTGGTTCGGCCGCGACGTGTCGGTGTACATGCCGGGCCGGCGCTTGACAGGCTCCAGGCCGGAGAGGACTTCGATGTCGGCGGCGTTGTAGCGGCTGCTCATTCTTCGTGCGGATCCCTGTTGCCCGTCGTCCCCACGGGGGCGGGGACCCAGCGCCTTCGGCGGCTGGAGTTAAGACGCTGAATTCCCGCTTCCGCGGGAACGACGAAAGGTGGCGCGCAGAATGGCGATGCGCGCGCGCAGGGTCAAGCGCACGCGAAGGCGCGCCGCGTTGGACAGCATTCCGCACGCGCCGCATAGTCTCGCGCGCATGCCCGCCGTGACGAACCCCGTTCCGAAAAAACGCACGGGCGAGCCGCTCCTCTGGCTCGTCGCGCTCGGCGTCTTCATGCAGATGCTGGATTCGACCATCGTCAACACCGCGCTGCCGGCGATGGCGGCGGGGCTCGGCGAGAGCCCGCTGCGCATGCAGTCCGTCGTCATCGCCTACGCGCTGACGATGGCGATGCTGATTCCGGCGTCGGGTTATCTCGCCGACCGTTTCGGCACGCGCCGCGTGTTCTTCAGCGCGATCGTCCTGTTCACGATCGGCTCGCTGCTCTGCGCGTACTCGCAGACGCTGGCGCAACTGGCCGCCTCGCGCGTCGTGCAGGGCATCGGCGGCGCGATGCTGCTGCCCGTCGGCCGGCTCGCCGTGCTGCGCTCGTTTCCGCGCGGCGAGTTCCTGCGCGCGATGAGCTTCGTCACGCTGCCGGGCCTGATCGGCCCTTTGATCGGGCCGACGCTCGGCGGCTGGCTCGTCGAGATCGCCTCGTGGCACTGGATCTTCCTGATCAACATCCCGGTCGGCATCGTCGCCGGCGCGGCGACGATACGCCTGATGCCGGACGCGCGCCGTGACGCGCAGCGTTTCGACGCGATCGGCTATCTGATGCTGTCGTTCAGCATGGTCGCGATCTCGCTTGCGCTCGATGGCCTGTCGGAGCTGGGCCTGCGCCACGCGACGGTGCTGCTGCTGATGATCTTCGGGCTTGCGAGCTTCGCAGCCTACTGGCTGCACGCGACGCAGGTGCAGTCGCCGCTGTTCTCGCTGAAGCTCTTCGACGTGCCGAGCTATCGCGTCGGCATCCTCGGCAACCTCTTCTCGCGCATTGGCAGCGGCAGCATGCCGTTCCTGATCCCGCTCCTGTTCCAGGTCGGCCTCGGCTTCACGCCGCTGGAGTCGGGCATGATGATGGTGCCGGTCGCGCTGGCGGGCATGGTATCCAAGCGCCTCGTCGTGCCGTTGATCCGCGAGCTCGGCTACCGGCGCGTGCTGCTGGGCAACACGGTCCTCGTCGGGCTCGCGATGGCGAGCTTCGCGCTGATCTCGCCGGCGGAACCTCCGTGGCTGCGCATCGTCCAGCTCGCGCTGTTCGGCCTCGTCAATTCATTGCAGTTCACCGCAATGAACACGATCACGCTGAACGACCTTGAAGGCGAGCTCGCGAGCGGCGGCAACGGCCTCCTCTCGATGGTGATGATGCTTGCGACGAGCCTGGGCGTGGCGGCGGCGAGCGGCCTGCTGGGGGCATTCACCGGCCTGTTCGGATCCGAGCATGGCGCGAACGCGCTGCCGGCGTTTCACGCGACATTCGCGTGCATGGGCGCGATCACTGCCGTGTCGGCGGTGATCTTCTGGCAACTCGCGTCCGAGTGCGGGTCGCCTGCGGAGCCGGTGCGCGTGGACTGAGCGCGTCCGAAAGGATCCGGCCAGACGAGAACCGACGGCGTCCACCACGCCGCCGATCCCCGCCTGACCGGGTGACTCAATGACGAACCTGGCTCCGGCGCCAGCGCCGTCCGCAGCAGCGCCTCGGCGAGGCGCACGGTAGGCGGCACCGGCGCCGATGTCGGTGGCGTCGGCGGCCGCGGAGACGAGCGCGCCGGCAAGGCCGAGCGCGCGTGCGATGAAGAATCGCGGGAGTCGCATGGTCCGATTCCGTTCGAAGGAGGACTCAGTGCTGCTCGAAGTCGCCGAAAAAGATCCGGTCGACGCGGTATTCGTACGCGCCGATGTCGGTTGCGGCAGGGCCGCCTTCCGTCGACGCCGCCGAGCGAGGGAAACCGGGGCCGCGCTGATCGGTCTCGAGATTGCCGGGATTGCTGCCGTGGTCGAGCACCGGGCTCGTCCCGGACAGCGGGTGCACCGGCGTGAGGCGCGTTTCGTCGAGCGGCTCGAGCTCGGGATCGGTGTCGAACATCACGGCGCTGACGGTGCCGTTCAGCGTCGTCACGTCGGGCTGCGTCTGGAACGCGCTGTTGGTCGCGCTCAGCATGCTTTCCGTGCCGCCGTTCTGGCGGATGACGTCGACCAGCGCGCCGGCGTTGCCGTGCGTGTTGCCCGCGAACAGCGTGCTCTGCAGCGTGACCTGCGTGGTCGAATCGCCGCCAACCCACAGCGCGCCGCCGGCGTCGGGCCCCGGCGAAAGCTCCGGTGCGGTGCGGTTGAACGCGAAGGTCGAGTTGCGCACGGTCATGTTGCCGCTCGCCACCGCGAGCGCGCTGCCGCGACCGTTCTGGTGCAGCGATTCGTTGCCCGAGAACGTCGTGTTCTCGATGACGTTGACCGGCGAGCCGAGGTCCGTGACCGCGGCGAAGTAGATGCCGCCGCCGTTGGGCTGGCCCGTCACGTTGCTGACGAACGCGCTGCGCGAGATCTTCATCTGCGTCACGGTCGAGGCCCAGAGGCCACCGCCGGTGTGCTCGGCGCTGTTGTTCCGGAACGTCGTGTCGCTGATGTAGACGTTGACGCGCGGCGACAGCGCACTCATGCCGCCGCCGAACTGCGAGCTGTTGTCCTCGATGCGGCTGCGCGTGATGGTGACGTCGCCGGCCGAGAACAGGATCGCGCCGCCGGTGCCGCCGGTCTCGTTGCCCCAGAGGCCCGAGGCGTCGATCGAGAGGTTCGCGTTGGCCACGAATACGGCACCGCCGCGCGCATCGGCCAAGTTGTCGCTCAGGATGCAGCCGCGGACCACGACCGGGTCGCCGTTGGACCAGATGGCGCCGCCTTCATCAGCATGGCCGTGTGCGAGCGTGAGCCCGGAGAACGTGGCGGTGGCCGGATTTCCGCCCGCGTGCTGCACCTTGAAGAGCCGCGTGGCGCCCGCGCCGTCGATGATGATGCGGCCGGCGCCGGGGCCCGCGATCTCCAGTGTGTCGCTGATGCGGATCTCGCTGGCGAGGCTGATCGTGCCGGTCAGGCCGGCCTGGAACTGGATGATGTCGCCGCCGCTCGCGGCATTTGCCTGCTCGACGGCGGCGCGAAGGCTGCCCGCGCCCGCGTCGTTGAGGTTGGTGACGGTGATGGTGGCCGCGCCGGCATGCGGCGAGGCGGCGACGGCGGCGCCGAGCAGCGTGTGGACGAGTTTCATGGTGGACTCCCGCTAGTGGTGGATGGACCCACGCAGCCCGGAAAGCCGGTCGTACGTGGTTGATCCCCTAGTACGGAGTCGCGCGGCGTTTCCTATCACGGTCGCGCGTGAAGGGACGCGAAACGGCCGCCCGAAGCGCTGCCGCACCCGCCAGGGCCACTCGCCGCCGCCGGCCCGACCCGGTAAAATGTCGCTTTACCAGCGGATCGCTGCCGTCCATGACTCCCCTCGTTTTCGTGACCGGAGGCGTGGTGTCCTCGCTAGGCAAGGGCATCGCCTCGGCGTCTCTTGCTGCCATCCTCGAAGCGCGCGGCCTGCGCGTGACGATGATGAAGCTCGACCCCTACATCAACGTCGACCCGGGCACGATGAGCCCGTTCCAGCACGGCGAGGTCTACGTGACCGACGACGGCGCCGAAACGGACCTCGACCTCGGCCACTACGAGCGCTTCGTGCGCACGCGCCTGTCCGGCAAGAACTCGATCACCACCGGCAAGATCTACGAGAGCGTCATCGCCAAGGAGCGGCGCGGCGATTACCTCGGCGCGACCGTGCAGGTGATTCCGCACATCACGGACGAGATCAAGCACAAGATCTACGAGGCGACGCAGGGCTACGACGTCGCGCTGGTCGAGATCGGCGGCACCGTCGGCGACATCGAATCGCAGCCGTTCCTCGAGGCGATCCGCCAGATCCGGATCGAGCACGGCCCGGAAGCCTCGATGTTCATGCACCTGACGCTGGTGCCGTTCATCAAGGCCGCGGGCGAGATCAAGACCAAGCCGACGCAGCACTCGGTCAAGGAGCTGCGCTCGATCGGTATCCAGGCCGACGTGCTGCTGTGCCGCTGCGAGCAGCCGCTGCCGCCGTCCGATCGGCGCAAGATCGCGCTGTTCACCAACGTGCCGGAAAAGGCCGTCATCAGCGCCGTCGACGTCGACGTGATCTACAAGCTGCCGCTCTGGCTGCACCAGCAGGGCCTCGACGACATCGTCGTCGAGCGCCTCAAGCTCAACGCGAGGCCCGCCGATCTTTCCGAGTGGGAGCGCACCGTCGAAGCGGTCGAGCATCCGAAGGGCGAGGTCGACATCGCGATCGTCGGCAAGTACGTCGAGCACAAGGATGCGTACAAGTCGCTCGGTGAGGCGCTGCGCCATGGCGGCCTGAAGCAGTTGACGCGCGTGAACCTGCGCTGGGTCGAATCCGAGGAGATCGAGCGACGCGGCGCGGCCGAGCTCCTCAAGGACATGGACGGCATCCTCGTGCCTGGCGGCTTCGGCAAGCGCGGCTTCGAAGGCAAGATCGCCGCCGTGCGCTACGCGCGCGAGCACAAGGTGCCGTACTTCGGCATCTGCTACGGCATGCACGCGGCGGTCATCGATTTCGCGCGCAACGTGGCCGGTCTCGAAGGCGCGAATTCGAGCGAGAACGACCGCTCGACGCCGCACCCGGTCATCGCTCTGATCACGGAGTGGACCACCGGCTCCGGCGAGGTCGAGCGCCGCGACGAGTCCTCGGACAAGGGCGGCACGATGCGCCTCGGTGCACAGGAGTGCCGCCTCAAGGCCGGCACGCTCGCGCGCGAGCTGTACGGCCAGGACGTGATCCGCGAGCGGCACCGCCACCGTTACGAGTTCAACAACCGCTATCGCCAGACCTTCGAGGATCTCGGCCTCGTCATCGCGGGCAAGTCGATGGACGACCTGCTCGTGGAGATCGTCGAAATCAGGAACCATCCCTGGTTCCTCGCCTGCCAGTTCCACCCGGAATTCACCTCGACCCCGCGCGACGGGCATCCGCTCTTCGTCGGCTTCATCCGCGCCGCGCGCGAACAGAAGGCGAACCGCGAAGCGCCGCGGTTTGCGAAGGAAGCGGTGGCGTGAGCAACTCTGCCACGCGAGCTCGCGCACGCATCAATCCGTCATTCCGGCGAAAGCCGGAATCCATCTTGCTTTGCGCCACGATGATCGAAATGGGTCCCGGCTTTCGCCGGGACGACGAAGGGGCGGGTTTCGAGGCATGAACCTTTGTGGCTTCGAAGTTGGCCCCGACCAGCCGCTTTTCCTCATCGCAGGTCCGTGCGTCATCGAATCGGAACAGCTCGCGCTCGACACCGCCGGCGAGCTGAAGGCGATCACCGGCAGGCTCGGCATCCACTTCATCTACAAGTCGAGCTTCGACAAGGCGAACCGCACGTCGGTGAGCGGCCATCGCGGCCCCGGCCTCGACGAGGGCCTGCGCATCCTGGCCGAGGTCAAGCGCCGGATCGGCGTGCCGGTGCTCACCGACGTGCACGAGTACACGCCGATCGACGAAGTCGCGGCGGTCGTCGACGTCCTGCAGACCCCCGCATTCCTTTCGCGGCAGACCGATTTCATCCAGAACGTTGCGCGCGCCGGCAAGCCGGTCAACATCAAGAAGGGCCAGTTCCTCTCGCCCTGGGACATGAAGCACGTCGTCGCGAAGGCGAAGGCGACCGGCAACGAGCAGATCATGGTCTGCGAGCGCGGCGCGAGCTTCGGCTACAACAATCTCGTGTCGGACATGCGCAGCCTCGCCGTGATGCGCGAGACGAACTGCCCCGTCGTGTTCGACGCGACGCATTCGGTGCAGCTTCCGGGCGGGCAGGGCGCGAGCTCCGGCGGCCAGCGCGAATTCGTGCCGGTACTGGCGCGCGCGGCCGTCGCCGTCGGCGTCGCCGGCGTGTTCATGGAAACGCATCCCGATCCGGACAAGGCGCTCAGCGACGGCCCGAACGCGTGGCCGCTCGCAAAGATGGAAGCGCTGCTCGAGACTCTGCTCGCACTCGACGAGGTCGCAAAGAAGGCCGCGATCTGACGGATGCCTCGCCGATGCGCCGTTCCGCCGATTCGATCCCGATCATGGACCACCGCCGATGACACCCGGTGATTTCGTCGCGATGCTCGCCTCGAAGGTCGTGTTTCCCGCCGCAAGCCTGTTCTCGCCGCGCGACCCCGATGTCGCGGGTTCCGGGCTGCGCGTCTACACGAGCCCCTACGGCCAGAAGATCCTCTACCGGCCGAAGTCGCTCGACAAGATGGTGCTGTGGGAGCAGTGGGGCGCGAAGGACTATCAAACCGTCTCCGTCAGCGAGGGAGACGTCGTCATCGAGCTCGGCGGGCACATCGGCACGTCGACGCTGAATTACTCGCACCTGGTCGGGCCGAAAGGCATCGTCTACGCGATCGAGGCGCTGCCTGAGAACTTCGAGATCCTGAAACGCAACATCGAGCGCAACGGCATCACCAACGTGCGGGCGTACAACCTTGCCGTCGTCGGCGATCCTGAGCTCGATCACATCACGCTCAACACGAATCCGTACAACTCGGGCGGCCATTCGATCTTCACGATGAGCGTCGAGGCCGAATCGACGTTTGACTGCCCGGCGATGACGCTCGAGGCTTTCGTCCGGCGCGAAGGCATCGACCGCATCGACATCCTGCAGATGGACATCGAAGGCGCCGAGTTCGACATCCTGCTGAACATGGACAAGGCCCTCCTCTCGTCCATCCCGCAGCTCATGTTCGAGTACCACGACGCCTACGCGAAGCCACGCACGCACCAGGAGCTGCTCGACCTCCTGCACGGCCTCGGCTTCAGCACCAGCGAATACCGCAACTTCATCACGAAGGCGCTGAATCTCGAGACCGGCATCATCTACGCGCAGAAGAAACGAAGCGAACAACCATGACGCAGACGATAAAGACGATCCACGCGCGCGAAATCCTCGATTCGCGCGGCAATCCCACGCTCGAGGCCGAGGTCGTGCTCGACGGCGGCTTCACCGGCCGCGCCGCGGTGCCGAGCGGCGCATCGACCGGCTCGCGCGAGGCGGTCGAGCTTCGCGACGGCGACAAGACGCGCTATCTCGGCAAGGGCGTCACGAAGGCGGTCGCCAACGTCAACGGCCCGATCGCCGCAGCGCTGAAGGGCTTCGACGCAGCCGACCAGGCCGGTCTCGACCGGAAACTGATCGAGTTCGACGGCACGCCGAACAAGGGCAGGCTCGGCGCGAACGCGCTGCTCGGCGTCTCGCTCGCGAACGCGCACGCGGTCGCGGCAGCGAAGGGCGTGCCGCTGTGGAAACTGCTCGCGGGGGACCGCCCGGCGCGGCTGCCGGTGCCGATGATGAACATCATCAACGGCGGCGCGCACGCCGACAACAACGTGGACCTGCAGGAGTTCATGATTTTGCCGGTCGGCCTGCCGAGCTTCTCCGAAGCGCTGCGCGCCGGCGTCGAGATCTTCCACGCGCTCAAGGGCGTGCTGAAATCTCGCGGCCTCGCCACGGCCGTCGGCGACGAAGGCGGCTTCGCGCCCGACCTCAGGTCCAACGAGGAAGCGATCGAGACCATTCTCGAAGCCATCAGCAAGGCCGGCTACGCGGCTGGCGGCGACGTCTGGCTGGGCCTTGACGCGGCAAGCTCGGAGTTCCATGAAAACGGCAAGTACAACCTCCAGGGCGAGGGCAAGCGCCTGTCGTCCGAGCAATTCACCGATTTCCTTGCCGGCTGGTGCGCCCGCTATCCGATCCTGACGATCGAAGACGGCATGGCCGAGGGCGACTGGGACGGCTGGAAGCTCCTGACCGAACGCCTCGGCAAGACCGTGCAGCTCGTCGGCGACGACGTGTTCGTGACGAATCCAGCCATCTTCCGCGAAGGCATCGACAAGGGGATCGGCAATGCGATCCTGATCAAGGTCAACCAGATCGGCACGCTGACCGAGACGCTCGAGGCGATCGCAATGGCGGACGGGGCGAAGTACGCCGCGGTGATCTCCCACCGCTCCGGCGAGACCGAGGACACCACCATCGCCGATCTTTCGGTGGCGACGACGGCGACGCAGATCAAGACCGGTTCGCTCTGCCGCTCGGACCGTGTCGCGAAATACAACCAGCTGCTGCGCATCGAGGAGCAACTCGGCGCCGCGGCGCGCTATGCTGGCAAGGACGCTTTTCCGAATCTGCCGGACTTCGCCCGCTGAGGTCGCACCGCGTTGCTGCGCTACGTCGCCCTGATCCTGCTGATTCTCCTGATCGCGTTGCAGGTGAAGCTCTGGACCGGTCAGGGCGGCATGCGCGAAGTCTGGCGGCTCCAGCACCGCGTCAGCGAGCAGAAGGCCGAGAACGCGAAGCTGAGGGCGCGCAACGAGACGCTGTCCGCCGAAGTCGACGACCTGAAGCACGGCGACGAGGCCGTCGAGGAGCGCGCGCGCGCCGAGCTGGGCCTTCTGAAGCCGGGCGAGACCTTCTATCAGGTCGTCGAGCCCGCCGACGCGCAGAGGCCGCCGGACGATGGCGGGCACTGAAAGCCTCTGGTGCATCGTGCCGGCGGCCGGCAGCGGCCGGCGGTTCGGGGCCGGCATCCCGAAACAGTACCAGCCGCTCGCGGGCAAGCCGATGATCGAGCGCACGCTCGAGCGGCTGGTCGCCTGCGCCGAAATCGCGGGCCTCATGGTCGTGCTCGCTGACGGCGATACGCACTGGCCCGGGATGGGCATGATCGGCGGAAAACCTGTGCGCACCGCGACCGGCGCCGCCGAGCGCAGCGGCTCGGTGCTGTCGGGCTTGCGTGCGCTGCCGTCCGATGTCGCCACCGACGCGTTCGTGCTCGTGCACGATGCCGCGCGTCCCTGCATTTCGCCCCGCGACGTCGAAACGCTCGTTGCGCTCGGCATCCCGGCCGGCGGCGCGCTGCTCGCGACACCGTTGCGTGACACGCTGAAACGCGCTGGCGAAGGCAACCGCGTCGCGGCGACCGAACCGCGCGAGAGGCTTTGGCGCGCGCTGACGCCGCAGATGTTCCGGCGCGGCGAGCTGACGCAGGCGCTCGAAGCCGCCGAAGCCGGCGGCGTCGCCGTCACCGACGAGGCGATGGCGATGGAGCGCATGGGCCATCGCCCGCTGTTGGTCGAAGGCGCCGAAGACAACATCAAGGTGACGACCGCGGCGGATATGGCGCTTGCCGAATACCTTTGGAGGCGCGAGACCTAGGCCACTCGTCGTTCCCGCGAAAGCGGGAACCCAGCGCCTTCGGCGGCTGGAGCAGCGGCGCTAGCTTCCCGCTTTCGCGGGAACGACGAGTTGTATGCTTGCGCGACGGCAAACCTGATTCCCGATTCCCATTCCCGATTCACGATTCCCCGGCCCAATCCCGACTTCCGAATCCCCAATCCCCGCTCCAACCATGCGCATCGGCCAAGGCATCGACATCCACGCATTCGGTCCCGGCGATCACGTCGTGCTCGGCGGGGTCCAGATTCCACACGACCGCGGGCTGGTCGCGCATTCGGACGGCGACGTCGTGATTCACGCGCTGTGCGATGCGATCCTCGGTGCGCTCGCGCTCGGCGACATCGGCCATCATTTCCCGCCGGCCGATCCGCGCTGGAAGGACGCGAGCAGCCGGCATTTCCTGCAGCACTGCGCGGAGCTGATCGCCGAGCACGGTTTCGTGCTCGCGAACGCCGACGTCACGGTCGTCTGCGAGCGGCCGAAGATCGCGCCGCACGCCGACACGATGCGCCGCAATCTCGCCGCCGATCTCGATTGCGCGATCGGGCACATCAGCGTCAAGGCGACGACCAGCGAGACGCTCGGCTTCACCGGGCGCGGCGAAGGCATTGCCGCGCTCGCGATCGTGCTGCTGACGCGCGGCCGCATGCCGCAGCCCGTGCGCCCGGACAACCCCGAGCTGGAAGCGCTGGTGCGAAGGCTCGAGCTGGATCCGCTCTGATGGTGCTGCGCTGATGGTGTCCGGGCTGCCCTACGCTCATGGCGGGCCGCCCGTCACCGGACGGCTGCGTGTCGAGCCCGGCGATTTCCGCGTCGACGAGGAGCTCGGCTTCACGCCGTCCGGCAGCGGCGAGCATGCGTTTCTGCTCGTCGAGAAGATCGGCCAGAACACCGAATGGGTCGCGCGGCGGCTCGCCGAAGCGGCGGGCGTCGCGCCGATGGCGGTCGGCTACGCAGGTCTCAAGGATCGCCACGCGATCACGCGGCAGAGTTTTTCGGTGCAACTCCCGGGCCGGAGCGACCCGGACTGGTCCGCGCTCGCGATTCCCGGCGTGCGCGTGCTCGCCGCGAGCCGGCACGATCGCAAGCTCAAGCGCGGCGTGCACCGCGGCAATCGCTTCCGCATCCGTATCCGCGACGTGCGCGGCGAACACGAACGGATCGAAGAGCGGCTCGCCGCGATCCGCGAACGTGGCGTGCCGAACTATTTCGGCGAGCAGCGTTTCGGCCGCGACGCCGGCAACCTCGAGCGTGCGCGGCAGCTCTTCGCCGGACGCCGCATGCCGCGCTCGCAGGCAAGCCTGGCGATCTCAGCGGCGCGCTCGCTGGTGTTCAACGCGGTACTGGCCGCTCGCGTCGAGGACGGCAGCTGGAACTGCGGACTCGACGGCGAGGTGTGGATGCTCGCCGGCACGCATTCCATCTTCGGCCCCGAACCGTGGACGGCCGAGCTCGCCCGCCGGCTCGCCACGTTCGACATCGATCCGACCGGCCCGCTGGTCGGCGCGGGCGAGTTGCGCAGCACGGGTCGCGTCCGCGCAATCGAGCTCGCCGCGATCGAGGCTCATCGCGCTCTCGCCGACGGCCTGGCGCGGACGGGCCTCGCCCAGCAGCGGCGCGCGCTTCGGCTCCCGGTGCGCGACCTCGTCCACGCCTGGGAGCCCGACGGCTCGCTCGTGCTCGAATTCCGGCTCGCCGCCGGCGCTTTCGCGACGGTCGTGTTGCGCGAGCTTCGCGCCGAGGGTGCCGGATCCGCCTGAACCGGCGAAATGCGCGAAATGCGCGACGAACAGCGTTTTTTGCAGCGGCCCCGCGGGTCTATAGTCTGGTCGCGGCGCCTGCGATCGTCGCGTGGCGCCGCATCGGAAGATGCGGAGGGCACGATGAGAACGCCAGCGACAGCAGCTGTGATCGTCCTTTGTCTTGCGATATCGGCCTGTGCGGGCACGGCAGGCAGCAACGGCCTCACGCGCACCAGCACGATGGACAGCGACATCGACGTCGGGAAGGTCATCGCCGTCAACGAGTGGGCGGTGCGCCGCCACGCGTCGGTCGTGTGGGTGAACTACCCGAAGAAACCCGCTTACCTGAAGGACAAGGAAGGCTGAGCAGAGCTGGCACTCAGGCGCGGGCCAGCAGCACCACCACCGCGCCGGTTCCGCCTTGCGCGGGTCGCGCAGAGGCGTAGGCCAGCACGTCCTTGCGCCGCGCGAGCAGGGTCGCCGTCATCTTCTTCAGCACCGGCCCTTGCGCGCGCGAGCGCAGGCCCTTGCCGTGCACGATGCGCACGCAGTAGTCGCCGCGCGCGATCGCGTCGTCGAGGAAGGCGCGCACCGCCTCTCGCGCGACGGCGATCGTCATCTCGTGCAGATCGAGCTCGGCGCGCACGCTGAAATGGCCGCGCCGGAGCTGCTTCAGCAGGCGCGCGGGCTGGCCGGGCTTGAGGTAATGGATCTCGTCGCCAACTTCGATCGTGGCGGGATCGAAGGCATGGCCGAGGAGCTCTTCGCGCACGCGCGCCTCGTCGCGCTCGGCCTGCGCGGCGGTCGGCTGCGGACGCGGCCTCTGCGGAGGCGACGAAGCACTCCGCTTGAGCCGGCGCACCGGACCGACTGCGTCGCGGAACAGGCGCACGTCATCGCCGGCCTGATCATCGGACGTCATCACGCGAGGCTAGCAGATCGCGAGCGGCACGAGCCCCGCGCCGCCGCGCGCGGGCGGCGTTCGCCGCGAATCCGCTATCATTCGGCGTTTCCCGAAATCCGTTCGCCGCAAGGCGCGAGGCCGTCCGGCAGCTCGGCGATGCGGACGCGGCGATTCGCCTCAAGGAGCGCATGCGAGTTCTGGTCAGCAACGATGACGGCGTTGACGCTCCCGGCCTGCGCGTGCTCGCCGAGCGGCTCGCCGATGTCGGCGAAGTGACCGTGGTGGCGCCGGACCGCGACCGCTCCGGTGCCAGCAACTCGCTGACGCTGGACGCACCGATCCGCGTGGTCCGGCTCGACGATGGCCGCTACCGCGTCGCCGGCACGCCGACCGACTGCGTGCATCTCGCGCTGTCCGGCCTGCTCGATCGCGAGCCGGACATCGTGGTGTCCGGCATCAACAACTCGGCCAATCTCGGCGACGACGTGATCTACTCCGGGACCGTTTCCGCGGCGATGGAAGGCCGTTTCCTCGGCCTGCCGGCGATCGCGATCTCGCTCGCCAGCACCGATCACAAGGGCCTGCACTACGACAGCGCGGCGGAAGCCGTGCTGCTGCTGATGCGCCGGCTGCTGATCGACCCGCTGCCGGCCGACACGATTCTCAACGTCAATGTGCCGGACCGGCCCTGGCACGAGATCGACGGGCTTGCCGTGACGCGGCTCGGGCGCCGTCATCGCTCCGCGCCGTGCATCGCCGGAACCGATCCGCGCGGGCGCCCGATCTACTGGATCGGCCCGCCGGGCGAGGCCGAGGACGACGGGCCCGGCACGGATTTCCACGCGATTCGTGCGGGCCAGGTCTCGATCACGCCGATCCACGTCGACCTGACGCGGTACCAGGCGCTGGAGAAGGTCAGCGGCTGGGTCGCTTCGCTCGAACCGAGACTTCGCAGCGCATGAGCACGCACGCCCCTGCCTGGAACGAACTCAATCACCGCCGAAGCGCGGACTGCTTCGCGTGCTGCGCGAGCGCGCACGGGATGAAGCCGATCACGGCACGCGTTTTCCGGAGAGCGCGGCGATGATCTTCCGTCGCCCCGATCCGGCGTCGCGCGGGCTCGGCATGACCTCGCAGCGCGCACGCGACCGCCTCGCCGATCGTCTCGCCGCTGAGGGCATCCGCGACCGGCGCGTGCTCGACGTCATCCGGCAACTGCCGCGCCATCTCTTCATCGACGAAGCGCTCGCGTCCCGCGCGTACGAGGACACGGCGCTTCCGATCGGACAGGGCCAGACGATCTCGCAGCCGTGGGTCGTCGCGCGCATGACCGAGGCGCTGATCGAGCATCGGCTGCCGCGGCGCGTGCTCGAGATCGGCACCGGCTCAGGCTATCAGTGCGCGGTGCTCGCGCAGCTCGTCGAGGAGGTCTACACGGTCGAGCGCATCGAGGAGCTGCTGCGCAACGCGCGGCGCCGCTTCCGCAAGCTCGGCATCGGCAACGTGCGCTCGCGCCACGCGGACGGGCGTCTCGGATGGCCCGAGGAAGCGCCGTTCGACGGCATCATGCTCACCGCCGCGGGTGCCGAGCTCGATGTTGCGCTGCTCGATCAGCTCGCACCGGACGGCACGCTGGTCGCGCCGGTCGGGCCGGCCGGGCGGCAGACGCTGCTGCGCGTGCGCATGATCGACGGGGAATGGGTACGCGAATCGCTGGGTGCGGTCAGCTTCGTGCCGCTGCTCGGCGGCGTCGGATGATCGGCCGCCGCGGCTTGTCAGGGGAGCAGGGAACTCGATGAAGATCTTCCAGCCGCTCTACGAGCGTGCGCTGCGCTGGGCGGCCCATCCGAAGGCGCCCGCGTATCTCGGCGTGCTGAGCTTTGTCGAGGCGATCGTCTTTCCGGTCGCGCCCGAGATCATGCTGGCGCCGATGACGCTTGCGAAGCCGCAGGCCTGGGCGCGCTACGCGACGATCAGCCTCGTCGGTTCGATGCTCGGCGCGGCGATCGGCTACGCGCTCGGTCATTTCGCGTTCGACGCCTTGCGTCCGCTGTTCGAGAGCATCGGCTGGCTCGCGAGCATCGATCGCCTCGTCGGCGAGCTGAGCGTCGATCTGACCGCGCATCCGTGGAAGGCGTTCTGGATGCTGGTGGCGGCCGGCTTCGTGCCGGTGCCGCTCAAGGTATTCACCTGGGCCTCGGGCATCGTTGGCATGCCGCTGCTGCCGTTTTTCGGCGGCATGCTGATCGGCCGCGGCAAGCGCGTCTATCTCATCGCGGGCGCGATCCGGCTCGGCGGCCCGAAGGCCGAGGCGTTTCTGCATCGCTGGATCGAGCCGATCGGATGGACGGCAGCGATACTGATCGCCGCCTTGGTTATCTACCTCAAGTTCATCCGATAAACTCCCGGCATGGGAAGTGATTTCCGGAGTGCGCTGGTTCGGGTAGGTTGGCTCGCACTGGTCGTCGCCGGGTGTGCTTCAACGGGCCCTGCGCCGGTCGAAGACCGCAGCATCAACAGACCGCCGCCACCGCGCTCGACTCCGGCGCCGACAAGGCGTGCGCCGGCGACGTCCGGCACGTATCGCGTCCAGCGCGGCGACACGCTCTACAGCATCGCGTTCCGTCACGGTCTCGACTACCGCGAGCTGGCCGAGTGGAACGGCATCGAGCCGCCTTACACGATCTATCCGGGTCGCGAGCTCAAGCTGTCGCGGGGCCGTTCCACGGCGCGGCCGCCTGCGCAGGCCGGAGCCGCAGCGCGTGCCGCTCCGCCGCCGCGATCGGCCACTCGCGCACCGGAAACGCGCACGGCAGCGGCGCCGAAGCCGGGCCCGTTCGAGCCGGTCGCACCGGCGTCATCCCGATCGTCGACGGCGGCGACACCCGGCGTGTCGACGGCATCCGCCGCTCCAGCCGCGACGCCGCCTCCGGCCACGGCTTCGCAGCCCGCCGGATCGAATGGCGACATCGTCTGGCACTGGCCGGCGGACGGCGAGATCGTCGGCACCTACGCCGCCGGAGACCCCACGCGTCAGGGCATCGACATCGCCGGCAAGTCCGGCTCGCCGGTGCGCGCCGCGGCCGACGGCACGGTCGTCTACAGCGGCAACGGCCTGATCGGCTACGGCGAGCTGATCATCGTCAAGCACAGCCCCGCGTTCCTCTCGGCGTACGGCCACAATCGCAAGCGCCTCGTCCAGGAAGGCGATCGCGTGAAGGCCGGGCAGATGATCGCGGAGATGGGCTCGAGCGGCACGAGCCGCGACGAGCTGCACTTCGAGATCCGCCGCAACGGCAAGCCGTCCGACCCGCTGGGCTATCTGCCGCGACGGTGATCGTGCCCGCCGCGAAGGCGTAAGCTGTAGCGATGGTTGCGCCCTCGACCGTGCCCGAGCTTTCCAGCGAGGACTTCCACGATCTCGTCGAATCGATCGAGTCGCACGATGAGGAAGCGCGCTCATCGACGCGCGTCTACCTCGGCGAAATCGGCTTGACGCCGCTGCTCGGCGCGAGCGAGGAAGCCACGCTCGCCAAGGCCGTGCGCGCAGGCGACGGCGAGGCGAGGCGGCGCATGATCGAGGCGAACCTGCGCCTCGTCGTCTCCGTCGCGCGCGCCTATGTCGGCCGCGGCGTGCCGTTGATGGATCTCATTGCGGAGGGCAATCTCGGCCTCATCCGCGCGGTGGAGAAATTCGATCCCGAGCGCGGCCTGCGCTTCTCGACATACGCCGTGTGGTGGATCCGCGAGGCGGTGCAGCACGCCGTGATGCACCACGGCCGCACGGTACGCCTTCCGGTACACGTGCTGCGCGAGCTCGCGCAGGTGCTGCGCGCCGAACGCGAGCTTGCCGCGCGACACGGCCAGCCGCCGAGCCTGGAACACATCGCCGCGGCCGTCGGCAAGGACACGCGCGAAGTCGCCGAGCTGTTCCGCGTCGGCGAAAGCGTGGCCTCGCTCGACGCGGTCGCCGAGGCGAGCGAGCCGGTCGCATCGCCGCTGGATCGCGAGGAATCCTCGAGCGCGCTGTCGCGGGCCGAAGCGGAGCGGCTCGGGCTCTGGCTCTCGCGACTCACCGAGCGCCAGCGTGCCGTCATGCAACGGCGCTTCGGCCTGGGCGGCGCGCCGGTGCAGTCGCTCGCCGAGATCGGGCGCGACCTCGGCATCACGCGCGAGCGTGCGCGGCAGATCCAGGAAGAGGCGATGCGCAAATTGCGCAAGCTGTCGCAGGACGAATGACGGCATGATGGCGGGCCGAGACCCACCCTATGTGTGTCACGGACAGGCGGCGCGGAATTTTCGTGAGCGCGCATAGGGTGGGCCTTGGCCCACCGCTTCGCGTCTCATTCGTCCGGCAGCATGAACGCCGCGACGGCGCGGCGTCCTTCCGACGCGAGCAGGTTGTACGTGCGGCTCGCCGCCGAGTTGTCCATGACCTCGACGCCGATGCCTTGCCGCAGCAGCGACACTACCGCAGCGCGGGGCGGAAACACCTGGCGCTCGCCGGTGCCGAGCAGCACGACTTCGGGATTCAGCGCAGCGATCGCGTCGGCCGCGGCCGCATCGAACTGCGAGGTTTCGGTGACGGGCCAGTCCTCGACCACGCGATCGGGCGCGAGCAGGAAGCTCTTCGTCAGCGGGCGATCGACGATCGTGATCGCGTGCTTCGTGCAGGCGCGAACGAAGAGATAGCCTTCGGCGGGATCGTGAGTGAGCTGCATGCGTCCTACTTCCGCGGCAGCTCGATCTTCGGCTGTTCGGGGTTGCGCCGGTAGAAGCAGGCGATGCGCCCGATCGTCTGCACCAGCTCCGAGCGGGACGCCTCGCGCAGAGCCTCGATCGTGTCGGCACGATCCTCGCGGTCGGCGTCGGCGAGCCGCACCTTGATCAGCTCGTGACGTGACAGGGCACCATCGAGCTCCTGCAGCAGCGCCGCGGTGACGCCCTTCTGGCCGACGATGACCACCGGATCGAGCGAATGCGCAAGGCCGCGCAGGTAGCGCTTCTGATGAGACGACAGCGGCATGAACGGAAACCGAATGGGGACGAGCGGTCGTAGGGCGGGTCCGCTGCAGGTTATCATGCATGCCCTTTTTCACCGAACCGGCGCGGTGCCGCGCGGACGATGACGCGCAGCAAATCCAGCTCCCGCTGGCTCCAGGAACATTTCAGCGATCCTTACGTC
>Ga0182749_1000925_pt1 | contig 24324 bp, 23 predicted proteins | sample eDN3rd37CKraftMG_FD_128875 | JGI IMG/M metagenome (GOLD analysis project Ga0182749, IMG submission 128875) | Enriched Miracle-Growth compost microbial communities from Emeryville, California, USA - eDNA 3rd pass 37_C Kraft MG (version 2) (version 2) ...
AGCGCGATGACCAGATCGCTCACCGCCGCAAGCGCCCCGGCCGGCCGATCGACTTCGGCGACGACCAGCGCGTCCGCTACCGACGGCGCAACGTCGTCGAACGCTACTTCAACAAGCTCAAGCAATGGCGCGGCATCGCGATGCGCTCCGACAAGACCGCCCGGAACTATCACTCCGCCGTCTGCCTCGCCGCAACACTCCAACGGGTTTAGCAACACGCCCTACGTATCAGATTGCTCCTACGGCACCAGCTGCTGGATTGGCGGCGGAGCCACCACGTCACAACGGGATCCGACACCTCGCCCACTTCCAGACAGCATGGCGGCCCTGCCGATCGTTCCAGGGCCCGCCGATCGAGCTGCGGGCCAGTCGTCGGGTCTCCGGTACGGGCGCCGCCCGCGTCCCACGCGTGGGGATGGATGGACGACCGCGCGCCCGGACGCCGGCCACGGGGCGCACGGCCCACGGCGCGCGAGCCCGGACGCGACGAGGCCGCCCGTCCGATCATGGAGGGCGGCCTCGATCACATCACTCCCACTCGATGGTCCCCGGGGGCTTGGAGGTCACGTCGAGCACGACGCGGTTGACCTCGCGCACCTCGTTCGTGATGCGGTTGGAGATCTTTGACAGCACGTCGTACGGCAGGCGGGTCCAGTCCGCGGTCATGGCGTCCTCGCTGGAGACGGGGCGCAGCACGATCGGGTGACCGTAGGTGCGGCCGTCGCCCTGCACGCCGACGGAGCGCACGTCGGCGAGCAGCACGACCGGGCACTGCCAGATCTCGCCGTCGAGGCCGGCCTTGGTGAGCTCCTCGCGGGCGATCGCGTCCGCCTCGCGCAGGATGTCGAGGCGCTCGCGCGTGACCTCGCCGATGATGCGGATGCCGAGGCCGGGGCCGGGGAACGGCTGACGGCCGACGATCGCCTCGGGGATGCCGAGCTCGCGACCGATGGCGCGCACCTCGTCCTTGAACAGGGTGCGCAGCGGCTCGATGAGCTCGAAGTCCAGGTCGTCGGGGAGGCCGCCCACGTTGTGGTGGCTCTTGATGTTGGCCGTGCCGGCGCCGCCGCCGGACTCAACGACGTCGGGGTACAGCGTGCCCTGGACGAGGAACTTGATCGGCTCGCCCTCGGCCTTGGCCTCGTCGACGAGCTCGCGCTGGACCTTCTCGAACGCGCGGATGAACTCGCGGCCGATGATCTTGCGCTTCTCCTCCGGGTCGGTCACGCCGGCCAGGTGCCCGAGGAACGTGTCGGCCGCGTCCACCGTGATCAGGCGCACGCCGGTCGACTCGACGTAGTCCTTCTCGACCTGCTCGCGCTCGCCCTTGCGCAGCAGCCCGTGGTCGACGAACACCGCCGTGAGCTGATCGCCCACCGCGCGGTGCACGAGCGCGGTCGAGACCGCCGAGTCGACGCCGCCCGACAGGGCCGAGATGACGCGGGCGGAGCCGACCTGCTCGCGGATGCGGGCGACCTGCTCCTCGATGACGTTGCCGCTGGTCCAGTCGGCGGGAAGCCCGGCCGCCTTGTGCAGGAAGTTCTCGATGATCCGCTGACCGTAGTCGGAGTGCTTCACCTCGGGGTGCCACTGCACGCCGTAGAAGCAGGTCTCGGCGTTGCCGAACGCCGCGACCGGGGTCCCGGCGGTGGAGGCGAGGACCTGGTACCCCTCGGGCGCGCGCGTGACGGCGTCGCCGTGGCTCATCCACACGTTCTGATCGGCCGGGGTGCCCTCCAGCAGCACGCCGCCGTCGCCGGCGACGGTCGCGTCGGTGGCGCCGTACTCGCGGTTGCCGGTCTGCGCGACCTCGCCGCCGAGCGCCTGCGCCATCACCTGGAAGCCGTAGCAGATGCCGAGGGTGGGGATCCCCAGATCGAAGATCGAGGTGTCGAAGGCCGGCGCGCCCTCGGCGTACACCGACGACGGGCCGCCCGACAGGATCATCGCCACGGGGTTCTTCGCCTGGATCTCCGCCTTCGTGACGGAGTGCGGCACGAGCTCGCTGTACACGCCAGCCTCGCGTACGCGGCGCGCGATGAGCTGCGCGTACTGTGCGCCGAAGTCGACGACCAGGACCGGTCGCTGGGCGGTGTCACGGCTCACGGCCGGCCTCCTCGGAAGTCGCGGACGCGAGCGCGCCCTCGGTCGTGGCGGCGCGCTTGGCGGCCGCCGCTGCCTCGCGCTGGGCGAGGTAGCGCTTCACGTCACGGGCGACGATGCCCTCCATGACGAACGACAGGAACGGCACCACGCCGCCGCCGGCGAGCATGAGGAACCGCCCGAAGCCCCACCGCATCAGGCTCCACAGGCGGAAGCACGCGAACAGGTAGACGACGTAGAACCAGCCGTGCACGATCAGGATGCCGAGCGAGAGGTTCACGCCATCGCCCGTCGAGGTCATCTCGCACGCGGTCGAGCCGGGCACGAACTGCGAGTACCACTGGCAGTCCTGCACGATGACGTCGGCGAACCACAGGAACCCACCCGAACCGCCGAGGAACAGCTCGACGTGCAGCGGCGAGTACTTGAGCACCATCTCGGCGACGAGCAGCAGCAGGCCGATGCCGGTGATGATGGAGCAGACCTGGTAGAACCGGAGCGCGCCTCGGATCTTCGGGAACGAAGCGAGCTTGGGTTGCGGCATGCGTCCATTCTAGGCGGCCGCGCCTGAGCCGACTCCCAGCGGGCGGGGGCCGGCGGGCGTCACTCCTCGTCGGGATCGACGCCCGCCAGCTCCTCGAGCTCGCGCTCCCACGCGTCCCGCGCGAGGCGGTACCAGAGATAGAACGCGAAGCCCGCGAACACCGCCCATTCGATCGCGTAGAAGATGTTGAGCCAGTTCACCGGGCTGCCGAGCTCCGGCGCCGGCGACGAGATGTCGACGAGGCCGGCGTCGGCGATCCCGCCGGTGGGGTCGAAGGAGGTCAGGTACGGCCGGTACACGTCGCCGGGCGCCCCGCCCCACTGCCCCAGCAGCGCGGCCGGCGACATGCGCGTCATCTCGTACGGGTCATCGCCCCGCGGGACGGCGGGTCCCTCGTCCGAGATGACGCGACCGGTCAGGGTGACGGCGCGCTCCGGATCGGCGGCGGACGCGAACCGCGCCGCGGCGGCGTCGGCGTCCTCGCGCGACGGCGTCCACCCGATCGCGACGGCGAGCGAGGACGCGTCGTCGCGCTCCAGGCGCCCGGTGACCCAGTACCCCTCGACGTCGTCGTTGAACCGCGACGACACGATGAGGAAGTCCTCCGGATCCCACCGGCCGGTGACCTCGACCCGCTGTCCGACCAGCGGCTCCTCCAGGTAGGCCCCGGGCGAGACGACCTCGTCGATCGGCAGCACGACCTCGGTCGCGCCGGCCTCGGGCGGATCGGTGTCGATCGCGCTGGAGAGCTGCCACTGCCCGAGCCACGCGAACACGCCCGCGACGACGAGGCACAGCGCCAGCATGGCGAGCCACCGCGGGCGCAGCATCACCTCGCGCAGCGTCGGGGGGAACACGGGCTCCTCGGCGCCGACGGGACCGGTCGGCTCGCTCACGTCGTCACCTCGCTCCACCCTTCGGCGCGCGTCATCGCGCCGCGCGCACTGCTCCGCACCGCGTCAACGCTGGTCGTAGGGCGCCACGACCACATCGACGCGCTGGAACTCCTTGAGATCGGAGTAGCCGGTCGTCGCCATCGACTTGCGCAGGGCGCCGATCAGGTTGGCGGTGCCGTCGGCGACCGGCGCGGGACCGTAGAGGATCTCCTCGAGCGCGGCGACGCGATCGACCTTCACGCGGCGCCCGCGCGGGAGCTTCGGGTGGTGCGCCTCCGGGCCCCAGTGGAACCCCTGGCCGGGCGCGTCCGTGGCGCGCGCGAGGGCGACGCCGAGCATGACCGCGTCGGCGCCCATCGCGAGCGCCTTGACGATGTCCCCCGAGGTGCCGACCCCGCCGTCGGCGATGACGTGCACGTAGCGCCCGCCGGACTCGTCGAGGTAGTCGCGCCGCGCGCCGGCGACGTCGGCGACCGCCGTGGCCATGGGCGCGTGGATGCCGAGGGTCGCGCGCGTGGTCGACGCCGCTCCCCCGCCGAAGCCGACGAGCACGCCGGCGGCGCCCGTGCGCATGAGGTGCAGCGCGGCGGTGTAGGTGCTCGCGCCGCCGACGATGACCGGAACGTCGAGGTCGTAGATGAACTTCTTGAGGTTCAGCGGCTCGGCCACGCTCGAGACGTGCTCGGCCGAGACGGTGGTGCCGCGGATGACGAAGAGGTCGACGCCGGCGGCGACGACGGTCTCGTACAGCTCCTGCGTGCGCTGCGGCGTGAGCGAGCCGGCCACGGTCACGCCCGCGGCGCGGATCTCCTCGATCCGCGCGCGCACGAGCTCCGGCTTGATCGGCTCGGCGTACATCTGCTGCATGCGGCTGGTGGCCACCTGGTCGGGCAGCGACGCGATCTCGTCGAGCAGCGGCTGCGGATCCTCGTACCGGGTCCACAGGCCCTCGAGGTCGAGCACCCCGAGACCGCCGAGCTGGCCCAGCATGATCGCGGTGCGCGGGCTCACGACGGAGTCCATGGGCGCCCCGAGCACCGGGATGTCGAACTGGAAGGCGTCGATCGACCACGCGGTCGAGACGTCCTCCGGGTTGCGGGTGCGGCGCGACGGCACCACCGCGATGTCGTCGAACGCGTACGCGCGGCGCGCCCGCTTGGCGCGGCCCAGCTCGATCTCCATGCTCACCCGCCCAGCCTACCCGGCGGCTCCGACAGCGCCCCGAGAATCACGCCGTCCGGTAGCCCACGAACCACGTCGGCTCGAGCCGGTACATCCGGATGTCCTCGCCCCACGTGGTCGGGTCGGACCCGTAATGGGCCGCCCAGTGCGACACGGTGGGCTCGAACCAGCCGTCGCCCGGCCGCAGCCGGACGGCGCGGCCGTGCGCGAACAGCCCCAGTCGCTCGCCGTCCACGTGGGCGACGCTGATCGCGGGCCGGGCGGCGATGTGGCGCGCCTTCGCCGATCGGCCGTCCGTGCCGAACGTCCACGTGCCGTGCAGGAAGTGCCCGTCCACGGCGCTCACGCGCGGCTCCCCGCGCGCGGTGACCGTGGCGAGCGTGAGCACCTTCATGCCGTCGACGGCCGCGACGACCTGCTCGGCCGTCATGCGGCGCTCACCGCCGATGATGTCGTTGAGGTGGGCGGTCGCTCGCGCGTGCGACGCGTCGATGAGCCGCTGCAGCGCTGCCATCTCGTCGGGGGTCTCGTACATGCCGCCGACCCTACGTCCGACCACCGACACCACGGCCGCTCGGCTTCACCCGTCGATCTCGGTTGAACCCTTGATCTCGGCTCGCTTCGCTCGCTCGATCCGTCTCCGCTCGCTTCGCTCGGTCGACGAGCCCGTGGGCAAACCGCTCGTCGACCGGAGGCGCGCAGCGCCGGAGCGGAGACGGGTCGAGCGCAGCCGCGCAGCGGCGGAGTCGAGACCTGAGGCCACAACCCTTTGATCTCGACTCGCTTCGCTCGCTCGATCCGTCTCCGCTCGCTGCGCTCGGTCGACGAGCCGTGGGACTCACTCGTCGGATCGGGTGCGCGTTTGACGGATGATCGCCTCTGCGGCGGTCGCATCCGCCTCAGCGGTTCACACCCGCCCCACCGATCCGACGACCGGCACCGTGCCTCCGACGACGTGCAACCCACGCTCGTCGACCGGAGGCGCGCAGCGCCGGAGCGGAGACGGGTCGAGCGCAGCGCCGCAGGCGCGGAGTCGAGACCTGAGGCCGCAACCCGCGGGCCCCCGCCGCGGACGGGATCAGCGCTTGTAGTTGGGGGCCTCGACGACGATCTGCACGTCGTGCGGGTGCGACTCCTTCAGGCCCGCCGGGGTGATGCGCACGAACTTGCCGCGCGCCTTGAGCTCCTCGATCGTGCGCGCGCCGACGTAGAACATCGACTGGCGCAGGCCGCCGACGAGCTGGTAGGCGACCGCCTCGAGCGGCCCACGGAACGGGACCTGGCCCTCGATGCCCTCGGGGATGAGCTTGTCGTCGCTGGGGACGTCGGCCTGGAAGTAGCGGTCCTTCGAGTACGACGTCTTCTTGCCGCGCGTCTGCATCGCACCCAGCGATCCCATGCCGCGGTACATCTTGAACTGCTTGCCGTTCTGGAAGACGAGCTCGCCCGGCGACTCGGCGGTGCCCGCGAGGAGCGATCCGAGCATCACCGTGTCGGCGCCCGCGACGAGCGCCTTCGCGATGTCGCCGGAGTACTGCAGGCCGCCGTCGGCGATGACGGGGACGCCGGCGGGACGGGCGGCGAGGGACGCCTCGTACACGGCGGTCACCTGGGGGACGCCGACGCCCGCGACCACGCGCGTGGTGCAGATCGATCCCGGGCCGACGCCCACCTTGACGGCGTCGACGCCCGCGTCGATGAGCGCCTGCGCGCCCTCGCGGGTGGCGACGTTGCCGCCGATGACGTCGATGTGCGCGAAGGTCGGGTCGGCCTTGAGGCGGCGGACGATGTCGATGACGCCCTGCGACTGGCCGTTGGCGGTGTCGACGACGATGACGTCGACCCCGGCGTCGCGCAGCGCCTCCGCGCGCTCCCAGGCGTCGCCGTAGAAGCCGATGCCGGCGCCCACGCGCAGGCGCCCCTGCTCGTCCTTGGTGGCCAGCGGGTACTTCTCGCTCTTGTCGAAGTCCTTGATCGTGATGAGGCCCGCGAGCGTGCCGTCGTCGGTGACGAGCGGGAGCTTCTCGACGCGGTGCTTGGCGAACAGCGCGACGACCTCCTCCGACGAGATGCCGACGTGGCCGGTGACCAGGCCGTCGCTCGTCATGACGTCCTTGACGCGGGTGGTCGATCGCTCGAAGTCGGAGACGAAGCGCATGTCGCGGTTGGTGACGATGCCGACGAGCTTGCCGGCCTCGTCGATCACCGGAAGGCCGGAGACGCGGTACTTCGCGCACAGGTCGTTGACCTCGGCGATCGTGGCGTCGGGGGTGGTGGTGATCGGGTCGGTGATCATGCCCGACTCGCTGCGCTTGACGCGGTCCACCGAGGCCGCCTGCTCCTCGATCGACATGTTCCGGTGCAGGATGCCGATGCCGCCCTGGCGGGCGAGGGCGATCGCCATGCGCGCCTCGGTGACGGTGTCCATGGCGGCCGAGACCAGCGGCACGTTGACCCGGATGCGCTTCGTCAGCTGCGACGACGTGTCCGCCTCGCTCGGGATCACGTCGGTGTGCCCCGGCAGGAGCAGCACGTCGTCGTACGTGAGTCCGACGAAGCCGAACGGGTCGTGATCGGTCATTTCAGATGCCTCCCGCGCCAGTGCGGGATCCCGGCCATCCCGCTGTACCGATTCTAAGGCGCGGGTCCGGCGACTTATTCCGTAACTGTTCGTCGCGAGTGGCCATCGCGAAACACACAGGACACATTAAGGTTTTACGGTCAGACACCGGCGTCCGACGAAACCCGAAGTCGGCAACGCTGCCGGACCGGAGGCCTCATGAAGCACACGATCGCCCCCTCGCGACGATCCCGCGCGGGCGCCCATCTGGCGCTCGCCGGCGTTCTGCTCGCGCTGCTCGCCTGGCTGTTCGCGCCGACCCCGGCGCATGCCGCCGAGGGAGACCCGTACACCGTGAGCGGCAACGTCCAGCTCGACGGCGAGCCGCTCGAGGGCGTCGCCCTCACGATCGACGGCCCGGGGGGTGAGCAGGAGGTCGAGACCGACGCCGACGGGCGCTGGTCGGTGAAGGTGCCGGAGCGGGGCGTCGAGTACACGGTCACGCTGGACGAGTCGACGCTGCCCGAGGGCATCGCGGTGATCGAGGACCCGGACGGCGACGGCCAGACGAACGTCACGACGTCCGAGATGGGCCAGGGCGGTCGCCTCACCGTGAACTTCTTCATCGGCGAGGGCGAGCGCAACGTCACGAGCTTCTTCGACCAGTTCGTGCAGCGCCTCTTCCTCGGCCTCAACTTCGGCCTCATGCTGGGGCTCGCGGCGGTGGGCCTGTCGCTCGTGTTCGGCACGACGGGCATCTCCAACTTCGCCCACGCCGAGATGGTGACGTTCGGGGCGGTCACGGCGCTCATGCTCGTCGGCCCCGCGACCCTGGCGCTGCCGGTCTGGCTCGGCATCCCGATCGCCGTCATCCTCAGCGCGCTGCTCGGCCTCGTGCTCGACGGGATCGTCTGGCGGCCGCTGCGGCGGCGCGGCGTCGGCGTGGTGCAGCTGATGATCCTCTCGATCGGCCTGTCGCTCGCGCTGCGCTACCTGTTCAACTTCTTCATCGGCGGCGACACGCAGCAGCTGCCGCCCATGGTGCCGAACGTGTCGATCCCGCTGTTCGGAGCCGTCACGACCTCGCTCAACGACATCGTGTCGATGTCGATCTCGATCGTCGTGATCGTCGCGTTCGCGCTCTGGCTCACGCGCAGCCGCCTCGGCAAGGCCACGCGCGCGATCAGCGACAACCCGTCGCTCGCCGCCGCCTCCGGCATCGACGTGGATCACGTGGTCCGCATCGTGTGGATCATCTCCGGCGCGCTGGCCGGCCTCGCGGGCATCCTGTACGCCTACTACCGCCCCGGCATCCGCTGGGACATGGGCGCGCAGATCCTGCTGCTCGTGTTCGCCGCCGTGACGCTCGGCGGCCTGGGCACGGCCTTCGGCGCGCTCGTCGGCTCGATCGTGATCGGCCTGCTCACCGAGCTGTCGAGCCTGTGGATCCCGGCCGACCTGCGCTACGCGGGCGCGCTCGTGGTCCTCATCATCATCCTTCTGGTCCGGCCGCAGGGCATCCTGGGCCGGCGCGAGCGAATCGGATAACGCGGCTCATGAACTGGTTGCAGATCTTCGACAACACCCTGTCGTCCGTCCTGAGCCCCGCGACGATCGGCTACGCCCTCGCCGCGCTCGGGCTGGCGATGCACTTCGGATACGGCGGCCTACTGAACATGGGCGTCGCGGGGTTCATGGCCCTGGGCGCCTACGGGTACGCCATCTCGATCCTCACGTTCGGCTTCCCGTGGTGGCTCGCGGCCCTGGTGGGCCTCGGCGCGGCGGCCGTCTTCGCGCTCATCCTGGGCATCCCGACGCTGCGCCTGCGCGGCGACTACCTGGCCATCGCCACGATCGCGGCGGCCGAGGTGCTGCGCCTGATGTTCATGACGACGCAGTTCGAGGACGTCACGGGCTCCGCTGACGGCCTCGCCGGGTACCACGCGAGCTTCCGCGCCTCCAACCCGATCCCGGAGGGCACGTACGGCTTCGGCCCGTGGACCTACAACGAGACCGGCTGGTGGGTGCGAATCATGGGCCTGCTCACCCTGGCGTTCGCGGTCCTGGTGGTGTGGATGCTCACCCGCAGCCCGTGGGGCCGGGTGATGAAGGGCATCCGCGAGGACGAGGACGCGATCCGCTCGCTGGGCAAGAACGTCTTCTCCTACAAGATGCAGTCGCTCGTGCTGGGCGGCGTGATCATGGCCGCCGGCGGCGTGGTCTACGCGCTGCCGTCCTCCGTCGCCCCCGGCCTGTACGTGACGTCGCTGACGTTCTTCGTCTGGACGGCGCTGCTGCTGGGCGGCGCGGCCACCGTGTTCGGCCCGGTGCTGGGATCGCTCATCTTCTGGGTGATCCAGACGTTCCTGTCGAACTTCCTCCCGGCGCTCGTCGAGGCCGGCATCCTCCCGTTCATGAGCACGTCGCAGGCCGGCACGCTCCGGTTCATCCTCGTCGGCGTCGCGCTCATGCTGCTCGTGATCTTCATGCCGCAGGGTCTCCTCGGCGACAAGAAGGAGCTGACCTTTGTCCGCTGAGAACGGCCCCGCCGAGGGCACCCCGATGACCGCCCCCGTGCCGCGCCCGAAGACGACGAACATCCACATCGGCGACGCGGCGCCGGGGGTGAAGAAGGTCGACCCGATCATCGTGGCCGACAACGTCACCCGCACGTTCGGCGGTCTGACGGCCGTCGACGTCGAGCACCTGGAGATCCCCCGCGGGGTGATCACGGCGCTCATCGGCCCGAACGGCGCCGGCAAGACCACGCTGTTCAATCTGCTCACCGGCTTCGACCGCCCGAACTCCGGCTCGTGGTCGTTCGACGGCGAGGACCTCGCGCGCGTGCCGGCGCACAAGGTCGCGCGCATGGGCCTGGTGCGCACGTTCCAGCTCACGAAGGCGCTCGGTCGGCTCTCCGTGATGGACAACATGAAGCTCGGTCATCCGGCGCAGGTCGGCGAGCGGTTCTGGCACAGCCTGATCCCCGCCCTGTGGCGCGGGCAGGACGAGGCGATCGAGCAGCGCGCCGACGAGCTGCTGGTCAAGTTCAAGCTCGACGCCAAGCGGGACGACCTCGCGGCCGGGCTCTCGGGCGGGCAGAAGAAGCTGCTCGAGATGGCGCGCGCGCTGATGACCGATCCCACGCTCGTCATGCTCGACGAGCCGATGGCCGGCGTGAACCCGGCGCTCACGCAGTCGCTGCTGGACCACATCCTCGATCTCAAGGACGAGGGCATGACGGTCCTGTTCGTCGAGCACGACATGCACATGGTCCGCCACATCGCCGACTGGGTGATCGTCATGGCGGAGGGCCGCGTCGTGGCGGAGGGCGCGCCGGACGAGGTCATGAAGAACCCCGCCGTGATCGACGCGTACCTCGGCGCGCACCAGGACGTCGACCTCGGCGTGGTGACGGGACGCATCCCCGTGATCCAGGCCGACCCGACGACCGACCCGGAGGCGTCGACGCAGGTGACGATCGAGGACATCGAGGCCGAGGCCGAGCAGGAGGACGACAAGTGAGCGCAGAGCAGGTCCCCGCGGCGACGCAGCAGCCGCCCGTGGTGCTCGTGGACGACGTGCACGCCGGCTACCTGCCGGGCGTGAACATCCTCAATGGCGCCACCCTCACCGCCTACCGCGGCGAGCTGATCGGCATCATCGGTCCCAACGGCGCCGGAAAGTCGACGCTGCTGAAGGCGATCTTCGGCCAGGTGAAGATCCGCGGCGGCCGCATCACGCTCGAGGGTGAGGACATCACCGGTCTCAAGGCCGACAAGCTCGTCGCCAAGGGCGTGGGCTTCATCCCGCAGACGAACAACGTGTTCCCCTCGCTCACGATCGAGGAGAACCTGCAGATGGGCGCGTACCAGAAGCCGAAGATGTTCGCCGAGCGGGTCGACTTCGTCATGAGCATCTTCCCCGACCTGGCCAAGGGCGCGGGGATCAAGAAGCGCGCGGCCGGGCTGTCGGGCGGCGAGCGCCAGATGGTCGCGATGGGGCGCGCCCTCATGATGGACCCGAAGGTGCTGCTGCTGGACGAGCCCTCCGCCGGCCTGTCGCCCGTGCGTCAGGACGAGGCGTTCCTGCGCGTGAGCGAGATCAACCGCGCCGGCGTGACGTGCATCATGGTGGAGCAGAACGCCCGGCGGTGCCTGCAGATCTGCGATCGCGGCTACGTGCTCGACCAGGGCCGCGACGCCTACACCGGCAGCGGGCGCGATCTCCTCCACGACCCCAAGGTCACCGAGCTCTACCTCGGCACCCTCGGCACCTGACCCGCCCCGCGCGGCGGCCCGGCCGCGCCCCGCCCTCTCCCGCGAAACAGCATCTTTGCGCCGAGACGGTGGCGTTTGCACCCGGTCTCGGCGCACACATGCAGTCTCGGCGGGAAGATGCAGGGTCGCGGGGCCGCGCCGCGGGTCAGCTGGGGAGGCCGCTGTAGGCGTGGAGGCCGTTGAAGAAGGTGTTGACGATCGTGAAGTTGAACAGCACGGCCGCGAAGCCCACGATCGACAGCCAGGCCGATCGGTTCCCGCGCCATCCGCGCGTCGCGCGCGCGTGGATGTAGCCGGCGTAGAGCACCCACACGATGAACGTCCAGACCTCCTTGACGTCGAAGCCCCAGTAGCGGCCCCAGGCGTCCTGGGCCCAGATGGCACCGGCGATGAGGGTGAAGGTCCAGAAGATGAACCCGATGATTGCGAACCGGTAGGCGAGACCCTCGAGCGCCTCGGACGAGGGCAGCGTGCGCAGCATCGATCGGCGGGCCGCGACCTCCGCCGACTCGGCGGCCCGGCGCTCGCGGCGCGCCTGCAGCAGCTGGAGCACGCTCAGCGCGAACGCCAGCGCGAGGAACGCGGTGGCGAGCGAGGCGACGAACACGTGGATCACGAGCCAGATCGACTTCAGCGGATCCATGAGCGGCACGATCTCGACGTAGAACGTGGTCGAGGCGCCCAGCAGCACCACGATCAGGGCGGTCATGAACGTGCCGAGGAAGCGCAGGTCGCGCCAGAACAGCACACCGAGATACACCGCGCAGATGAGGAGCGTGCCCGTCATGGCGAACTCCCACATGTTCGACCACGGCACCCGCTGCGCCGCGACGCCGCGCAGCACCGTTCCGCCCAGGTGGAACAGGAACGCCAGGCCCGTCAGCGACGTGCCGATGCGCCCGAACACCCGCCGCGGCGCGGTGGCGGTGGCCGCCGGGGCCACGAGGGTGGCGGTGCCGCCGGCCGACGCCGCCATCGCCGCGTCCTTCACCTCGATCGACGACTGCGAGCGCTGGGCGAGGTCCATCGCGTAGGCGATGAACGCGAGGGTGTAGATGGCGATCGCCGTCCAGATGAGGATGACGGAGATCGTGTCGAGCGCGGCGACATCGGGCATGGGGCCATCCTACGTTCGGGCCCTCCGTGCGAACCCTGGGGATCCGGCATGGGCACTCCTGCCCATGCGCGCGGCTGGGGCGCCGCCGCCGACGCGCCTAGGGTCGAAAGCCGAGCGGATCGATCGGGTGGTCCGCCGAGACTCCGAGGGGGAACATGCGCATTCGTCGCGCAGCTGCCGCGGTCGCCGTGGGCGCCGCCACCATCGCGCTGGCCTCGTGCGGCGCACCGTCGTACGACATCGAGGCGATCGACCTGGGCGAGCCGGGCGAGGTCACCGCCCCCGGCACCACCCTCGCGCTCGACGAGCCGGCATGGATCGAGGCCGACGTGTACCGCGGCGATTCCGGCGAGCCGACGACGGAGCTGGTCGGCTTCACGGTGCGCGACATCATCGAGCGCGAGCCGTCGGTGTGGGATCAGTTCAGCAATGCCGAGGACTTCGCCGGCGACGTGCCGTGGGCGATCATCGTGCAGCAGACCTTCACGGGCGAGCCGTTCGAGGCGGAGTCGTGGGTCGAGGGCGCCGACGTGGAGACCGAGAGCGTCTGGCCGCTCCTCGCCAACGGCGACAGCGGAGAGCTCCTCTACATCCAGTTCCGCGACGACGAGGAGATCCAGGAGGCCTGCGGGCTGAGCATCCCGTCGTACGACAAGGAGACCAACACGGCGATGCGCTGCCTGCTCGCCGCGGCGCCCGAGGGCCAGGAGGTCGTCGGGGCCATGTACGACAGCGAGTCGGCCGGCGGCCTGAGCATTCCCACGCTCCCGGGCGAGGAGGGCAACCCGTACCTCGAGCAGCCGCTCGTCTGGAAGTGACGCGCGCATCCGCGTGACGCGGCCGGCCGGGTGATCCCGGTCGGCCGCTGTCGTCCGGCGGCCCGGCGCCTCACTCCCCGCGCACGCCGGCCAGGTGCCTCACTCCCCGCGCACGGCCGCCAGGTGCCTCTCGGCGATCTGGTCGACGGCCGCGGCGAGCGCGGGATCCTCGCCGCGGGCGAGGCCGGCGTACTCGAGCGTCACTGTCTCCCCCGCGCTCGTCGCCTTCACCCACACGCGGCGGCGCGGCACGAACAGCGCCGTGAGGAGGCCGAACAGCGCCAGCAGCGCGAACACCAGCACCCAGCCCGCCGAGGCGTCGTGGTGGATCTGCAGCGACGCGAACCGCTTGACCGATTCCGTGGCGCCGAGCGCGGGATCGAAGCCCTCGGGCGTCTCGTCCACGAACGTGATCGTGCCCCAGCCGTTCGGCAGCTCCTGCGACTCGCCGGGGGCGAGCTCGATCGCCTCCTCGCCCGAGTCGCCGCCCGCGATGGGCTCCATGTCGGTGGGATCCAGCGTGTAGACGTTGCGCGGCGTGCCCCCGTCGATCCCGAGATCGCCCGCGTACACCTGCAGCGTGAGGTACGGGTTCAGCAGGTCCGGGTACTGCGACGTGAGGGCGCCCGTGGTCAGCTCGGCGACGGTCGGGTAGAAGAACCCGATCATCCCGAGCTGCTCCGGCATGCCGTCGGTGACCTTGATCACGCCCTGCGACGTGAGGTTGTTGTCCTGCGGCAGGAAGGCGACGGAGTCGCGGAACACCACCTCGCCCTCGGCGTTGGTGACCTCGATCGTCGGGGCGTAGCCGTTGCCGAGGAGGTAGATGCTGTCGCCGCCGATCTCGAGCGGGTCGTTCACGCGGACCGCCCCGGCCCGGGCCTCCTCGTCGCCCGGCTGGCGCACGAGCACGTTGGCGCTGAAGTCGCCCGCCTGGCCCTGCCCGTTGGTGCCCGGCGGCTGGTAGGTGACGTCGAACGACTCGAGCGTCATGGAGTACGGCGTGAGCGCGTTCTCGCTCACCCACCGGCCGCGGTTGATCGAGTTGTAGTCGAGCAGCGTGTTGACGAACGTGGTGCCCTCGACCACGACGCGCTGCCCGGTGTACGCGAAGCCCCCGCCGACGCCGACCGACACGAGCACGCCCACGAGCGATGCGTGGAACAGGAGGTTCCCGGTCTCGCGCAGATACCCGCGCTCGGCCGACACCGATCGCATCCCGCGGCGCTCATCGTCGTAGCGCTCCACCCGGTAGCCGGCGGCGCGCAGCTGGCGCGCGGCGGTGTCGACGGCGGCCGCGGCGTCGATGCCCTCGAGGGCCTCGGCGCGGTGATCGGCCAGGCGCGACAGGCGCGCGGGCGTGCGCGGCGGGCGCGAGCGCAGCGCGTTCCAGTGGTGGCTGGTGCGCGGCAGGATGCAGCCGATGAGGCTGACGAACAGCAGCAGGTAGATCGCCGAGAACCACGCCGACGAGTACACGTCGAACAGCTGCAGCGCGTCGACGATCGGGTACAGGTCCGGGTTGTCGGCCTGCCACTGCACGACGCCGTTGGGATCGGCGGAGCGCTGCGGGAACAGCGAGCCCGGCACCGCCGCGATCGCCAGCAGCAGCAGCAGCACGAGCGCGGTGCGCATGCTGGTGAGCTGGCGCCAGCCCCAGCGGAGCCAGCCGACGAACCCGAGGGCCGGCTGCGTGATCGCGGCGTCGCCGTCGACGTGGTCCGACGGCCGCAGCGGATCGCTAGAGCGGGAGCTCGACACCGGAGATCACCCCCTGCAGGCGCGACATGATCGCGGTCCACACGCCCGTCACCATGAGCAGCCCGAGCGCGACCAGCAGCACGCCGCCGACGATGTTGACCGCGCGGATGTGCCGGCGCAGGAACGCGAGCGATCGCGTCGCCCAGCCGAGGCCCAGCGCGACGAGCAGGAACGGGATGCCGAGGCCGAGCGAGTACGCGATGCCGAGGATCGCGGCGCGGGTCGCGTCGCCCGTCGTCCACGCGATCGACATGATCGCCGACAGCGTCGGGCCGATGCAGGGCGCCCAGCCCAGGCCCAGGGCGATGCCCAGGAGCGGGGCGCCCGCCAGGCCGAGGCCGCCGCGGACCTGCGGCTTGACGATCCGCTGCGCGAAGCCGAACAGCCCGAGGAACACCAGGCCCATCGCGATGATGAGCACGCCGAGGATCCGCGTGATGAGGTCGCCCCACTGCAGGCTGAAGCGGGCCACCGCTCCCCCGGCCAGCCCGCCGAGCACGATCACCGCGACGAAGACGAGCGTGAACCCGGCGATGAACAGCAGCACGCCGCCGACCAGCCGCCCGCGCGGCGCCCGATCCGCCGGCGTCTGCGGCGAGACGGCGCCCGCGACGAAGCCGAGGTAGCCGGGCACGAGCGGCAGGACGCACGGCGACAGGAAGGAGATCAGGCCGGCCAGGAGCGCGATCGGCAGCGCCACCCACAGCGTGCCGTCGAAGACGAGCGATCCGGGGTTCACGTGCGGCTCACGATTCCGCGAGCGCGTCGCCGATGAGGGTCGACAGGATCGACGGGCTCTCGATCCGGCCGATGATGCGCGCGGCGATGCGGCCCTCGCGGTCGAGCACGAGCGTGGTCGGCGTCGCCTGGATCGGCGTCGCCGCCGCGAAGGCGAGCTTCACGTCGCCGGTGTTGACGTCGATGATGCTCGGGTAGGTCACGCCGTTCTCGGCCGCGAACGCGCGGGCCGTGTCGGCCTGGTCGTACGTGTTGACGCCGACGAACGAGACGCCCTCGTCCTGGTACTCCTGCCACACGGCCTCGAGGTCGGGGGCCTCCACGACGCACGGCGCGCACGCGGCGTACCAGAAGTTCACGACGACCACATCGCCCGCCACGTCGTCGCTGGACAGCTCGTCGCCGTGCTCGGTGACGCCCGCCCACTCGACCGGCTCCCCCCGCTCGGCCGCGGGGATCTCGTCGACGCGGAACTCGCTCGACACGAACCCGGTGTTCTCGCCGTTCAGGTAGTCCTCGGTGGCCGGATCGGGTGCGCACGCCGCGAGCGAGAGGGCCACGAGCGCGGCGGCGGCTGCAGCGGCGATCCGGCGGGGGCGTGACACGCGTCCATCCTACGGACGCCCCTTCGAGCGGGCTGAGTGAGAGCCGAGCGCGGCGCTACACGGCGCCGACGTCGACGGCGCCCTGCGTGGCGGCCGGCTCGGCGTACCCGACCTCGCGCCAGACGTCGCCGACGCGCTCGAACGACGTCACGCTCGACAGCGCGCAGCGCCGCGTGCGCGGATCGTGCGCGAGCCGGAGCCCCGCCACCGAGAGGTGGGTGAGCCAGATCGGCGCCTGGTGCGAGACGATCACCACGTCGTCGCTCTCCTCGTGCCACAGCTGGTCCATCGCCTCGCGCATGCGGGCCACGATCGACGCGTACGGTTCCCCCCAGCTGGGCACCGACGGTCGCATCAGCAGGTGCCAGTTCCACGGCCGGAACACCGCGCGCCGCATCACCTTGCCCGCGAAGGCGTTCCACGGCTCGATGACGCGCTCGTCGGCGCGCGCGGTCAGGCCGAACAGCTCCGTGAAGGGCTCGGCGGACTCGCGCGTGCGCTCCAGGGGCGAGCACACGAGCGTCGACACCGGCCGCCCGAGCGAGTGGACGTAGTGCGCGGCGGCGAGCGCCATGCGGCGGCCGTCGTCGCTGAGCCGATACCCCGGGATCCGCTCGTACAGCACGCGCCCGGGGTTGTGCACCTCGCCGTGGCGCACGAGGTGGATCCGCGCTGCCGTCACCCCCTCAGTCTAGGAAGCCGGATCGACCCGGAACGTGCACCCCACCGCCGCGTCGCTGAGCATCGCGTCGATCGACGAGCGCAGCGACCCGCGGTACTTGCGCTCGATCTCCGCGTCGATCGCCGTGTGGATCGGCTCCCCGATCGGCACCGGGGTGAGCCGGACCGCCTCCCGCGGCAGCTCGAGCGCGGCGGAGCGGTCGCGCTCGGCGATCGATCCGTCGCCCATCACGAACGCGACCGGCCGTCCCGCCGTCACGTGCTTGTACCACCACGACGTCGTGCCGTAGGCGGAGCGGATGTAGGGAACGCCGTCGACCACCATCGACCAGATCGCCGTCGCCGCGGGATCGCCGTTCTGCCGGGTCGTGACGATCGCCACGATCTGCTCCTCGTCCAGGACCTTGACCACGTCTGCATACGCCATATCGCGACGCTACCGCGGCGCGGGGCGGGTCGGGCCGGTTACGGTGGGATCATGGCGCGATTCCCGTGGCCCGTCGCTCTCCTGGCCGATGCCGTGCTCGTGGTCGCGTTCGCGGCGATCGGGATGCTGCAGCACCACGACGGGTTCGACTCCGGCCGGCTGCCCGCGGTGGCCGGGCCGTTCCTCCTGGCGCTCGCGGTGGGGTGGGTCGTGACCCTCGCGTGGCGGGCACCGACCCGGCCCGTGCGGACGGGGCTGCCCGTGTGGGCCGTCACGGTGGCCGGCGGGATGATCCTGCGCGCGCTCACGGGCGGCGGGACGGCGCCGGCGTTCATCATCGTCGCGGCCGTCACCCTGCTGGCGTTCCTGGTGGGCTGGCGCCTCGTCGCCGCCCTCGTCACGCGCCGCCCGGCGTGAGCGTCTCGGGTTGAGGCCTCGGTCTCGACTCCGCCGCTGCGCGGCTGCGCTCGACCCGTCTCCGCTCCGCGGCTCCGCCGCTCCGGTCGACGAGCGGGGTTACGGGTCGTCGACCGAGCGAAGCGAGCGGAGACGGATCGAGCGAAGCGCAGCGGAGTCGAGATCAAGGGGTTCAACCCTGCGGTCTCCGCTCCGCGGCTGCGCCGCTCCGGTCGACGAGCGGTACACCCCGGGCTCGTCGACCGAGCGAAGCGAGCGGAGACGGATCGAGCGGAGCGCAGCGGAGTCGAGATCAAAGGGTTCAACCCCCGAGGTCTCGACTCCGCTCAGCCCCGATCAGTCGTCGGCGCGGAGGTCGACCTTGCCGGCGGTCACGCCCACCTGGATGCGGTGATCGGCGTCCGACCGCTGCTGCAGGTTGTTCAGGTCCAGCTCGCCCGCACCGCTGTCGTGGGTGACGGAGTACGCCACGTCCGGCAGGCTGAGGTCGAGCGATCCGGCGCTCACGTCGAGGTCCACCTGGGCGGGCGCGTCCCCCGTCAGGGTGCCCTGCAGGTGCCCCGCCGCGAGCTCGATGCCGACCTCGCGGACGTCGGCGAGCTCCACGATCGCGTGTCCGGCGCTGATCCGGCCCTCGAGCGTCCGCGCGGAGCCCTCGAGCTCGAGCGATCCGGCGCTCATCTCGAACTCCGCCTCACCGAACGCGCCCTCCGCGATCACGCGGCCGGCCGACAGGTCGATGTCGAGATCCGTCCCCTCGAGCGATGCCGGCAGGGTCAGCGTCGCGGAGCGGTCCGCGTCGCGCCACAGCCAGTCGAACCCGAAGTCGAAGGCCTCGTCGGGGCTCGAGACAACGACCTGGTCGCCGTCGCGCGCCAGCGTCCACCCGGTCTCGCCGGTGGAGACGAGCGTGACGTCCGAGCCGCCGAACTCGACGCGCAGGTCGCCGGCCGAGACGTCGATGTCGATCCCCTCCACGCCCGCGACGTCCGTGATCGACTGGGCGACCGGCGCGGGAGACGTCGCCTCGCGCACGGTGCCGAACGCGGTGGCGACGCCGCCGATGACGAGGGCGCCGGCGCCGAGCACGGCGATCGTGATCGACAGCGCGCGCGTGCCGATGCGGGCACCGTCGCTCTGGGTGGGCGGCGGAGTCGGGTCCGGCTGCGCCACGGGCGGCGGGGTGAGCTGAGTGGTCATCGTTCCATTCCTGTCTGTCCGCGTTCGGGCGCCGGCCCCACCGGGGCGGGCGCGCCGTTGGCTTCGATGTGTGCCAGCACCGCGAGCACGCGGCGGTTGCCCTGCTCGTCCTGATCGAGGTCGAGCTTCTGGAAGATCGACGTGATGTGCTTCTCGACCGCCCCGGCGCTGATGAACAGCAGCCGCGAGATGGCCGCGTTGTTGCGTCCCTCGGCGATCAGCGAGAGCACCTGGCGCTCGCGCTCCGTGAGGCGCTGCATCTTCTCGTCGCGGGCGCGCCGCGTCAGCAGCTGCGCCACCACCTCGGGGTCGAGCACCGTCGCCCCCTCGGCGATCCGATCGAGCGACTCGAGGAAGTCGGCCACGTCGGTGACGCGGTCCTTGAGGAGGTACCCGATCGCCCCGCCGGGCTGGGCGATGAGCTCGGACGCGTAGCGCTCCTCGACGTACTGCGAGAACACGAGCACCGCGAGCTTCGGGTCGCGGCGCCGCAGCCGCAGCGCCGCCCGGATCCCCTCGTCGACGAAGGTCGGCGGGAGGCGCACATCGAGGATGCAGAGATCGGGCCGGGTGCGGTCGACCTCCTCCTCGACGTCGCGGGCGTCCGACAGCGCCGCGACCACCTCGTGGCCGGCGTCCTCGAGCAGGCGCACGAGGCCCTCGCGCAGGAGGACGGAGTCCTCGACGATCAGGACGCGCATGGCACGCTCACCTCCAGGGACGTCGGACCACCCTGCGGGCTGTCGAGCCGCGCGGTGCCGCCGAGGGCGGTGATCCGGTTGCTGATGCCGTCGAGCCCGCCGCCGGGGATGACGCGCGCGCCGCCGATGCCGTCGTCCTCGACGCGCGCCCACAGCACGCCCTGCTCGGGACGGGAGCGGACGATCACCCGGGCCGACGTGGCGCGCGAGTGCTTGGCCGCGTTGGTGAGGCTCTCGGCGATCGCGAAGTAGACCGCCGCCTCGGCGTCGCGGCCGACCCGGCCGTCCATGCGCACATCGAGGTGCACGGGGATGTGCGATCGGCTCGCGAGCGCCGACAGCGCTGCGTCCAGCCCGCGGTCGTCGAGCACGGAGGCGTGGATGCCGCGCGCCAGCTGGCGCAGCTCGGTGATCGCGGCCTTCGTGGAGGTGTGCGCCTCGGCGATCAGCTGCTTGGCGGCCTCGGGATCCGCGTCGATCTTCTGCTGCGCCATGCCCAGGGTCATGCCGACCGAGACCAGTCGCGGCTGCACGCCGTCGTGGAGGTCGCGCTCGATGCGCGTGCGCTCCAGCTCGCCGGCGCGGATGGCGCCCTGGCGCTGCGTGGCGGCGTCGCGCGCCTGCGCGGCCAGCTGGGCCTCGCGGATCGGTGCGATGAGCAGCCGCGCGAGCACGCCGTGCAGCAGCGCGAGCCCCACGATCGCGGCGAGCGAGAGCAGCGCGGCGATCACTCCCCACACGGGCGCCCAGGCGACGTCGACGAACCAGCGGCCGATCTCGATCGCCCCGTCGTCCACGTAGAGCGGCGCGAAGGCGGCGGTGGTCGCCCCGACGAGGATCCCGAACAGGAACCAGGCGATCCAGCCGAGGATCGTCGCGATCGCGAGGTGGGCGATCGCCCGCCACATGCCGCCGTCGATGAACTGCAGCCACACGGTGTGCAGGAAGCCTCCGAAGCCGCGACGCGGCGAGCGCCGCGGGGAGAGCATCGGCAGGCCGAAGCCGTAAAGCCCCTCGACGCGGGCCGTCTCCAGGAACGCGGCACCGTAGAGCCCGTACACGAGGCCGAGCAGGAGCACGGCGCCGACGATGAAGACGAGCAGCCCGACCCCGCCGGCGAGCAGCAGCGACAGCACGGTGAAGACCGCCGCGCCGTAGAAGCCGAGGAACGCGAGGTGGGCGATGGCGCCCAGGATCGCGAGCGGCGAGGCCAGGGAGCGCGGCGCCCGGGCGGGCGGCGCGGCCGGTGCGGTGGGCGCCGGGACTCCGGTGTCGCCCGTGACGGGCGTGGTGGTCGAGATCATGGCTCAACGCTACGAGTCGGGACCGCGGCGCACACCGGGGCGCGCCTCCCGATCCGGCGGGGGAAATCCCCCCGCGGCGGGCTCAGGCGTCGGGCGTGGCGTCGCCGGGGCGCGCCGCCAGGAGCTGGCGCACCCGGATCACGATGAACACGGCGACGGCCAGGATCACCACGGCGATCACGATGTTCTGGAACACGTCCATGTACTGCTCGACGATGTGCCACGACTCGCCGAGGAACCAACCGACCAGGATGAAGATCGTGTTCCAGATCAGGCTGCCGCTGGCGGTGTAGAGCACGAACCGCCAGATCGGCATGCGGACGACGCCGGCGGGGATCGAGATGAGGCTGCGGAAGATGGGGATGAAGCGGCCGAAGAACACCGCGACGGGTCCGTGCCGCTCGAACCAGGCCACGGTGCGGTGCACGTCGTCGGCCCGCAGCAGCGGCATCTTGTCGGCGAACCACACCAGGCGCTTCACGCCCACGAGCGCCCCGATGCCGTACAGCACGAGCGCCCCGACGACGGAGCCGACCGTGGTCCACAGGATCGCCTGCCACAGCGGGAACGCCCCGTGGCTGGCGGCGAGGCCGGCCAACGGGAGGATCGCCTCGCTGGGGATCGGCGGGAACAGGTTCTCCGCCGCGATCGCGATGCCCGCGCCGATCGGACCGATCGTGTTCATGAGATCGACGAGCCACTGCACCAGCTGAGCCAGCCAGCCGTCGGATCCCGTGGTGGTCGTCTCGAGCACGCGCATGCAGGGCCTTTCGTCCGTGAGGGCGGGGTCCGCCGATTCGAGCGTATCGACGTCCACCCGGGAATCCTCGGGGGCGATCCCCCCAACCGCGGCGGGGGATGCCCCGCGGCGCCCGCGTGGGCTCGCGGGCGCGCCGCCTAGACTTGAGGCACCCCGTCGCACTACAGGAGGAACCTCCGTGCTCCGTACTCACACCGCCGGCTCGCTGCGAGCCGAGCACATCGGCCAGACCGTCACCCTCACCGGGTGGGTGGATCGCCGGCGCGATCACGGCGGTGTCGCCTTCATCGATCTGCGCGACGCCTCGGGCATCGCCCAGATCGTGATCCGCGACGAGGCGGTGGCCCACCCGCTGCGCAGCGAGTTCGTGCTGCAGGTCACCGGCGAGGTCTCCCGCCGCCCCGCCGGCAACGAGAACCCCCACCTCCCCACGGGCGAGGTGGAGCTGATCGCGAGCGACGTCGTCGTGCTCAACGAGTCGGCGCCGCTGCCGTTCCCCGTCTCGTCGGGTCTGGCCGACGCCGATCCGATCGGCGAGGAGGTGCGCCTCAAGTACCGCTACCTGGACCTGCGCCGCCCGGTCCCCGCGTCCGCCATGCGGCTGCGCTCGCAGGTGTACAAGGCGGTGCGCGACGTGCTCCACGAGCGCGAGTTCGTCGAGGTCGAGACCCCCACGATGACGCGCTCCACCCCGGAGGGCGCGCGCGACTTCCTCGTGCCCGCGCGCCTGCACCCGGGCAGCTGGTACGCCCTGCCGCAGTCGCCGCAGCTGTTCAAGCAGCTCCTGATGGTCGGCGGCATCGAGCGCTACTTCCAGATGGCTCGCTGCTACCGCGACGAGGACTTCCGCGCCGACCGCCAGCCCGAGTTCACCCAGCTCGACATCGAGATGAGCTTCGTGGACCAGGAGGACGTCATCGAGCTGACCGAGGCCGTCATCGCCGCGATGTGGGCGACGATCGGCGTCGAGGTGCAGACGCCGCTGCCGCGGATCACCTACGCCGACGCGATGGCGAAGTACGGCTCCGACAAGCCCGACCTGCGGTTCGGCCTCGAGCTGGTCGACGCGACCGAGTACTTCGCGCAGACGCCGTTCCGCGTCTTCCAGGCGGAGTACGTCGGCGCCGTCGTCATGCCCGGCGGCGCGAGCCAGCCCCGCAGGGCGCTCGACGCCTGGCAGGAGTGGGCCAAGCAGCGCGGCGCCAAGGGCCTCGCCTACGTGCTGTTCAACGAGGACGGCACCCTCGGCGGGCCCGTCGCTAAGAACCTGTCCGAGGCCGAGCAGGCCGGTCTGCGCGACCTCGTGGGCGCCGAGCCCGGCGACTGCGCGTTCTTCGCCGCCGGTCAGACCAAGGCGTCGCGCGCGCTGCTCGGCGCGGCGCGCGTGGAGATCGGCAAGCGCCTGGGCCTCATGGACCCCGACACGTTCGCGTTCACGTGGGTCGTCGACGCCCCGATGTTCGAGCCGGCGGGCGAGGCCGTCGCCGCGGGCGACGTGGCGGTCGGCGCCGGCGAGTGGACCGCCGTGCACCACGCCTTCACCGGACCCAAGCCGGAGTTCGAGGACACCTTCGACACCGATCCGGGATCGGCGCTCGCGTACGCCTACGACATCGTGTGCAACGGCTCGGAGCTCGGCGGCGGATCGATCCGCATCCACCGCGCCGACATCCAGGAGCGCGTGTTCCAGGTGATGGGCATCACCCCGGAGCAGGCGCGCGAGAAGTTCGGCTTCCTGCTCGACGCGTTCGCGTTCGGCGCGCCGCCGCACGGCGGCATCGCGCTCGGCATGGACCGCATCCTGCAGCACCTGACCAAGACCGACTCGATCCGCGAGGTCATCGCCTTCCCCAAGTCGGGCGGCGGGTTCGATCCCCTCACGGAGGCGCCCGCCCCGATCACCCCGGAGCAGCGCAAGGAGGCCGGCGTCGACGCCGCCCCCACCCCCGCCTGACCCGTCTGGCGGCTCGTCGACCGGAGGCGCGAGACCACAGGCCACAACCCCAGATCTCGACTCGCTCCGCTCGCTCGATCCGTCTCCGCTCGCTTCGCTCGGTCGACGAGCCGTGGGGCCAACCGCTCGTCGACCGGAGGCGCGCAGCGCCGGAGCGGAGACGGGTCGAGCGCAGCGCCGCAGGCGCGGAGCCGAGACCTCAGACCACAACCCCAGATCTCGACTCGCTCCGCTCGCTCGATCCGTCTCCGCTCGCTCCGCTCGGTCGACGAGCCG
>Ga0182749_1000927_pt1 | contig 24298 bp, 22 predicted proteins | sample eDN3rd37CKraftMG_FD_128875 | JGI IMG/M metagenome (GOLD analysis project Ga0182749, IMG submission 128875) | Enriched Miracle-Growth compost microbial communities from Emeryville, California, USA - eDNA 3rd pass 37_C Kraft MG (version 2) (version 2) ...
AGGTGGCAGCACTTGCCACGCCTGCCATTTTGAGCAGGTCGCGTCTTGAAAGGGACATGAGGGGTATCTCCTTGGGTGTTATTTTTGCCCAGTAATATTACTTTAGAAACCGGTTCCATAGGGACACCGCCATGCTGGCATTTTCCCTGCCTGTGCATGGCCGATAATCTGGATAATGAAACCGAAGCCCGTCCGAACCGGGCAAGCGCATCAGGTGCTGCGCCGCTCCATGAGCGCCCAGGCAATCGTGCCGGTGTCTACGTATTCAAGCTCACTGCCGGCCGGAACCCCCCTTGCCAGGCGGCTGACAGCCAGCCCGCGTTCGCGCAGCAGCTCAGACAGGTAATGTGCGGTGGTTTCGCCCTCGGCGGTAAAGTTGGTCGCGAGGATGACCTCTTTGACCTTGCCGTCACACGCTCGCTCCAGCAGGCGATCGAACTGCAGCTCGCGCGGCCCGACCCCTTCGAGCGGAGCCAGGCGGCCCATGAGGACGTAGTACAAGCCACGATAGCCGTGGCTGGACTCGATCATATTCTGGTCCGCCGGGGTTTCCACGATACACAGCAGCGCATCGTCGCGCTTTGGGTTGGCGCAGGTCGGACAGATGTCCATGTCCGAGAACCCATTGCAGCGGCTGCAATGCCTCAGGTCCGTCACCGCCGCGGCGAGCGCGCGGCTCAACTGATCCGCCCCGCGCGTGTCATGCTGCATCAGGTGATAGGCCATGCGCCGGGCCGAGCGCACCCCTACCCCCGGCAGACAGCGCAGGGATTCAATCAATGCCTTGAGGGGTTCAGGCTCGGGAAGCTCGGATTCCATGCCGCTCAGAAAGGCAGTTTCATCCCGGGCGGCAGAGGCATGCCCGCCGTCACGGAAGACATTTTCTCCTGGGCGGTGGCCTCGGCCTTGCGCAGCGCATCATTGAACGCTGCCGCAACCAGGTCTTCTAGCATGTCTTTGTCGTCGGCCAGCAGGCTGGGATCAATGGTTACACGCTTCACATCGTGGCGGCAGGTCATGGATACCTTGACCAGGCTGCCGCCGGCCGCCCCTTCGACAACGATATCGGCAAGCGCTTCCTGCGCCTTCTTCATGTTTTCCTGCATCTGCTGAGCCTGGCGCATCAAGCCGGCAATCTGGCCTTTCATCATGATGAATATTCCTGAGAAAAAAGGATTCGGATATCCCGAAAAAAACTGAATCTGTTCAAGAAACGGACACTGAAACGGTCTGCCAACAGGGCGCACAAGCAGGCAGCCCGACGCCGGCACAGCCTTGCCGGCGCACACCCCGTTACAGGACACATCATGCCGCCCTTTCCTCCGCCGCGCTGATCGACCCCTGGACCACATGAGCCCCGAAATCGCTGATCAGCGCCTGCACGAAGGGGTCGCTGGCGACGGCCTGCTCCGCTTCTTTCTGGCGCGCCGCACGGCGTGCCTGGGCCACGGCATGGGCGGTTTCATCGCCGGTATGGCCGAATTCGACCTCAAGTTGCACTGCCGTGCCGAAATATTCCGACAGCACAGTACGCAACCTGGCTTTGCCCTGGATTTCTGTCAGGGACCGGATGGCGACACGCAGCCTGACCTGATCGCCCTGCCCGCCCAGCCATTCGCTCTGGCGCGCCAGCTCGGATGCGAGCCCCGATAGCGGCAGGCTTGCCGCCAGGCTGGGCCATTCTGCCGAGGTCATGTCGCCCAGGCGCGGCGATTTGGACTTTTTCTTGCGCGCAGGCGCAATACCTGCCGGCAACTGGACATCGCCAGCCTCTTCCCGCATCGCAAAACCGCCCGGCGTCTCGTCGGCGCCATCGTCCTCATCCATGCCTGCCGGCACGAAACGGGCATCGTCGAAATAACTGTCATCCTCGGACTGCATGGTCTCAAAGCCCTCGTCCTGAGGAGCATGCTGGACGGTTGCAGCTTCCCCGCCCGATTCCGCATGGGGGTCCGAGAAATCGTCGTGATGCGCAGGCGGTGCTTCCGGCGCAGCGGGGGACGTCGCACGCGCCCGGCCCGGCGTCACAGCCAGGGGCACGCTGGATGCTGCCGCGTCGCTGGCGGAAGACGCCTGAAGCGCATCAGCCTGGGCTGCCTGCCCAGGCGCGGCAGCGCCGCTGGCGGCACTGGCCGTATGGTTCCCTGCAGCCACCGCTGCCGAAGCAGGCCCCGTCGCCATCGCGTCCGGGGCATCCTCCCAGGCGGGGATATCGTCAGCCGCCGGAGCTGCCGCACCGGACGAAGCCACAGGCGTCTGGGCGTCGGCAGGGCTGGTTTCGCCCTGGCCTGCGGCATCTTCCGCCGCATTGGAAGCCTCCTTGGAAGCCTCGGCCTGATGGCCCGCATGCGCGGGCTCAGTCGCTGCTGGCTGGGCGGAGGCGGCCGGCGACGGCTGCGCCGCAGGCGCTGGCCGCCTGCCTGACGGCTCCGTCGGCGTGGTCCCCGGAGGCACCAGAGACAGCATCCGCAGGCATGCCATCACAAAGCCGGCATATTCGTCCGGCGCAAGCGAAAGCTCGCTGCGGCTATGAACCGCAACAGAATAGAAAAGCTGGGCCTGGTCGGGATGCAGTATGCCGGCCAGCTCGGCAATATCCGCCGCCAGCGGATCTTCGGCCGGCGCAGCGCCAGGAATGCGCTGCTCTATGGCGATACGTGACAGCAATACGGCCAGATCGGCCAGTGCGCCGGAATAGGACAGCCCGCGCACGGCCAGCTCGTCCGCCACCGCCAGCACCTGCGATGCGCTTCCCTGCGCCAGGGCATGCAGCAGCGTCACCAGATGACGCTGGTCTATGGTGCCCAGCATGCCGCGCACCGCGTCGCCCGTAAGGTTGCCGGCGCTATAGGCAATAGCCTGGTCGGTAAGCGAAAGCGCATCGCGCATGGAGCCGGAAGCTGCCTGTGCCAGCAGGCGCAGCGCCGGCGTCTCGTACTGTATGCTTTCCTGGTCCAGCACCCCCTGCAGATGGCCCACGATGGATTCAGCGGTCATCTGCTTCAGGTTGAACTGCAGACAGCGCGACAGCACCGTGACAGGGATTTTCTGCGGGTCAGTTGTTGCCAGAATGAATTTGACGTGCGGCGGAGGTTCTTCCAGCGTCTTGAGCATGGCGTTGAACGCATGCCCGGTAAGCATGTGGACCTCGTCGATCATATAGACCTTGAAGCGGCCAGTGCTTGGCGCATACACCGCCTGCTCGAGCAGCTGCGTCATTTCCTCGACCCCTCGGTTCGAGGCGGCATCAAGCTCTACGTAATCAACAAAACGCCCTGCATCGATTTCAGTACACGCCTGACAGGTCCCGCAGGGGGAAGCCGTGATGCCGGATTCGCAATTCAGGGATTTGGCCAGGATACGCGACAGCGTCGTCTTGCCCACGCCACGGGTGCCGGTAAACAGCCAGGCATGGTGCAGGCGCTGGGTAGACAGTGCGTGCGTGAGCGCGCGCACGACGTGATCCTGCCCGATCAGCGTATCGAACGACCGAGGCCGCCATTTGCGCGCAAGTACCAGATATGTCATGCAAAAAAGCCAAAGACCCGATGGGTAAACAGAAAGTGTACCCGATTGAAGGGCGAGGCGCGATGACAGAAAATTGAAGAGGCGAGCCTTACTCCGGCACTGGCTCTGAACGACTATGGCTGCTTCGTTCCCGACCTGACCAGATTCACCGCCGAACCATGCGAAGGGGCCCGCCGGAAAGATTTTAACAGGTGTTGGTGTTTTGCGTTTGAGGCGAGATCAGGCCGGTATTATCTTTACCCCGATGTCGGCCGGCGGGCCGAAATAGAGGCTGCTGGTGACCAGGGCATCCACGCCGGTCACGGCATAGGCGGCCACGTTGTCCTGACGTATTCCTCCCGCCGCGATCAGGCCCAGCCTGGGCCATTGGCTTCTCAGCCGTGGGCACCACAACGCAAGAAGATCGGGCTCCACCTTGTCAAACTGCACCACATCGGCGCCGCAACGAGCTGCCTCGCAGGCATCCTCATAGGTATCTGCCTCGATGACGATTTTCTTTTCTATCAGATGACCGCGATGCTGCGCGATTGCCGCCGCCACATCGGCCCAGCCTCCCGGCATGAGCGCCCTGTGCTGGGGGAAAATGAGCACGGTCTCGGACAGGCCCAGCCTATGGGGAAAGGCGCCGCCCGCCACCGCCGCCTTCTGGGCCACCCTCCGCAACCCAGGCGGATGCTTGCGTGTTGTCAGTATGCCCACCCCGGACCGGGCCCCGGCCGCTGTCTCCACCATATTCCGGGCACGTGTTGCCACACCACACGCATATTCCAGCAAATTCTGCCCTACCTTCCAGCAGTCAAGCAGGCCCTGGGCTGCGCCAGTTGCTGTCACAATGGCATCTCCAGGCCCCGCCTGCCGGCCGCTCGCAAGGCTGGAAACGATCACGCCACCGCAGCCCCGCACCATGCGGGCAAGCTCTTCGCTTCCGGACACCGTTACCGAACTGCGCGCGACCCAGGAAATACTCGCCTGCCGCTCGCCCAGCCCCAGCAGCGTCGAGGTCAGATCAAAGCTGCCAACGTCCTCCTGCAGCCAGGACTCCAGCGTGGCGGTATCGAAAAAGAATGCATCTCTCATCAATTGCTCCGAACCCTGGCCTTCACGCCAGAAAAATTAAAGGCAACGTCCGCCTGTCCCTGGGCGCCCAGACGCTGATACAAGCAAGCCTCACAATGTCCCATAACGCCTGAGCAGGAAAAACGCGACCGCGGTCACCCCGACCATCAACAGCGACAGATGATTGGCGCAATCAAACTGCCCATCCATCACGTTGTTGTATATCGCAAGCGACAGGGTTTCCGTGCGGCCAAGCACATTGCCTCCCAGCATCAGGGATATGCCGACCTCGCCCAGCGCCCGGCCAACCGACAGAATCAGCCCAGCCGCAATGCCGCGCCTGGCCAGAGGCCAATCGACTCGCCGAAAAATACCCCAACGCCCTTCCCCCAGCGTAGCGGCAGCCTCACGCATACGCGGCGAAATAGCCATGAAGGCGGTTTGCACGGGCTTGACCATGAGCGGCAGGCCTGCGACGAACGCCGCAATGACCAGGCCTGGGGTTGCGAAAACAATCTCGGGGCGCAGCGCCTCAGGCAGCGCTATCATGAGCCAACCATTACGGCCCAAAGCAACAAGCAAGGCATAGCCCAGCACAATGGGTGGAAACACCAGAGGAAGCATGACCGCGACATCAAGCAGGCCTTTGCCCACAAACTGCTTGCGCGCAAGCAGCCACCCAAGCGCAATGCCGAGAGTCAGCTGCAGGAGGGTTGCCCACAGCACAACCTCCACGGTCAGCCAGATGGGCGCGCGGGAGCAGCCTGCCATGTCCTGGCCTTCCGCTTGATATCCTGTGCCCTGCCAGTCGCCGCCGCTCAGTCCAGGCCGTAGCGGCGCAGGATATTCTGCGCAGTCGGGCTGCCTATATAGTCTGTCCAGACTTTTACCGCCTTGTCATCCGCATGGCTCTTCATCACGGCCATGGTGATCTCAATCGGGTCATAGCAAGACTGAGGAGCAAGCACGTATCCGCCTATTCTGTCGCCCTGCCCCAAGGCTTCCGTCAGATTCACAAACCCCGCATCCATTTCGCCCAGCGCCACATAAGAGCCCACCTGGGGAACCCCATCACTCTCGACCATTTTTGTGCTCACCGACTGATCCAGCCCTGTGCGCTGCAGGCATTGCATGGCGGCACCGCCATAAATAGTGCGCTTATGATTGGGCGTTGCGAAACGCTTTACCGCATCGCCGGCCAGATCCTGTATGGAATCGAGCTTGAGCGATTTCCCATAGATCACGGCAAGTTTGCCCGAACCCAGCTTCTCGTATCGGGCCGCCAGCTGCGCAGGCTCGATCTGCGCCCGGTCCCCGATCAACAGAGCTATATCGGGATTCTGCCGCGCCTGGGTTTCAATTTGCTTGCTATGCCCAAAGCTTGCTTCCACTTTCAGGCCAGTAGAGGGCGGCAGGGCCTGTATCAGCTCCATCAGCGGCTTGCGATATCCGCCGGCGGAGGCGATCAATAAAGTATCCGCCGCCATTGCAGGGCAGGAAACAAGCACGGCCAAAGAAAGCCCAAGCAAGCGAAGCTTCATGTCTGTATATTCCTTATAAGAAACCGCGTGCATATAGCAATGCGCACATAACACCCAGTCGAAATATACAACACTATATAGCGATATAAAGCTCCGATTTGCCCTTTAACCGCAACTAAGCGTCAGATAGCAGGCATCATTTTTCCTTCCCAAGCCCAAGCTGGCCCAGCAGGTCCCTGTATAGGGACACTTCTTTTTGCACCACCTGGCTGAACTGATCGTTGGTCATGGGGTTGATGGCCAGCCCCATGCCTTGGTATTTCTGCTTGGCCTCAGGGGTGTCGAGATAGCGTCTGGCGGCTTCGTTGATGGCGTTCAGGCGGTCTGAGGAGGTGCCCTTGGGTGCCATGTAGCCGATCCAGGAAGCGATGTCGAAATCCTTCAGGGAGGTCACTTCGGCGATGGCTGGCACATCAGGCAAAGAAGCGCTGCGCTCTTTTGAGGATATCCCGTAAGCTCTTATCTTGCCGGACTTGATTTGGCCAGATACGGAAGCGACCGTGTCGAACATATAGCTTACCCGCCCCGCCAACACATCGCTCAGGGCGGCGGCGCTGCCTTTATAGGGCACGTGAACGGCCTTGATTCCATTTCCCAGGTTGAACGCTTCTGCCATCAAGTGCGTGGCGGAACCGTTACCTGATGAGGCAAAAGTATATTTGCCAGGGTTGGCTTTCAGTTCGGCAATGAGTTCCTCAATATTTTTCGCCGGAAAGTCCGCATTTGTGATCAGGATGGACGGGCTCTTCGCGATCATGGCCGCAGGGACAAAATCGTCGGCTGAATACGAGGTCTCATTCAACAAGGGGCTAACAATCACCGACCCCGTCGATGCGGCAAGCAAGGTGTATCCGTCCGCCTTTGACCGGGCGACAGAGGCGCTGCCTACCGCGCCGCCCGCACCCGATTTGTTGGTCACGAAGAAGCTCTGCCCCATTTTCTTGGACAGGTCCTCGGCAAGCGTTCGGGCGGCAATGTCGGTGGCCTGCCCCGCTGTCCATGGCACGACGACCTCCACCGGCCGTTCCGGGAACGTGTCTTGTGCCCAGCCACTGCCAGACAGCACCATGCCCTGAAACAGAAATGCGGTGGACATGGCGAGCTTGTGGAATTTGATCATGCTAGTCTCCTCGAATTGATGAATTCCCGCAGCGATGCATGCAGGGCTGTTTTGCGGCCTCTTGCGTTCATGGACGCAAGGTTGCCCCGCACATTCCCGCATTCACCGGCGCAGGATTGTCTTATATGCCCTTCGCACCGATGGGTGCGGTGGCTTTCTGGAAAAACTTTGCGCGCAGCAGGGCTGTGGCTTCATCGATGGCCTCCTGCGCCTCGGGAATGACTTTTCCGCGTGTCACGAACCCGTGGACTTGACCGGGAAAGCGGCGCAGGGTCGTCCGGACGCCAGCCTGGGCGAGACGCAGCGCATAGGCTTCGCCCTCGTCAACCAGAGGATCGAAGCCGGCTGTCAGGACCAGGGCTTCCGGCAAACCCTCCAGAGCCTCCGCCAGCAGCGGGGATGCCCGCCAGTCATGACGGTCGGACGCTCTGGGCAAATACTGCGATGCGTAGTAGTCCAGAGACGCGCGGGTCAGCAGATAGCCTGTCGCAAACCTTTCCTTGCTTTCATGCCTGCCATGTTGATCCGTGACGGGATACAGCAGGATCTGAAGTGCGGCGGGCTCAAGACCTTGACGTTTCATGGCAAGCGCAGTCACTGTCGCAAGGTTGGCGCCGGCGCTGTCGCCGGCCAGCGCCATGCGCTTAGGATCAACACCGAGTGTTGCAGCGTTGCGCCGCACCCATAGCGTGGCGCTAAGCGCATCATCCACCGCCGCCGGAAAGGGATGCTCCGGCGCCCGGCGGTAGTCAATGGCAATCACTGTGCAGCCCGACCCTTCGCACAACAGACGGCAGACAACGTCGTGGCTGTCGAGATCTCCCAGGACGAAACCGCCTCCATGAAAAAACACCACGACAGGTTCCACCTCTGTCGATGAGAATTTCCTGTACAGGCGAAAAGGTATTTCCGGACCATCCCCGGCAATCACCCCATCCCGAACCTGAGCGAGTTCCGGCGCCTCAGGCTGAAGCCGGGACCGCAGCGCGTTCGACTGGGCACGGGCGGCCTCGACCGTAATCTCGTTCATGGGCCGGTTGCCCTGCTGACGAGTTATCTCGATTAAAGCCTGGGCGCTCTCGTCCAGTTTCATTGCCACCCCTCCATGAAATCAAACCAGAAGCTCGCTTGCCGGCCCATCATGCCGACAGGCGCTGCATTTCCGCGTACAGATCCGCCTTCCCTTCAAAGCCGATACCGGGCAGGTCAGGCATGGTGATATAGCTGTTTTCAACCTTCACGCCATCCGGGAAACCGCCGAAAGGCTGGAACAAATCGGGATAGGACTCGTTGCCGCCCAAACCCAGGCCGGCGGCGATGTTCAGAGACATCTGGTGACCGCCATGGGGAATGCAGCGGCTGGGGGACCAGCCATGTTCATGCAGCATATCCAGCGTCCGCAGGTATTCGACCAGGCCGTAGCTGAGCGCGCAGTCGAATTGCAGCCAATCCCTGTCCGGCCGCATGCCGCCATAGCGAATGAGGTTGCGGGCATCCTGCATTGAAAACAGATTTTCCCCCGTCGCCATAGGATTGGGATAATAGCTGCGCAATGCAGCCTGAAGCTCGAAATCCAGCGGGTCGCCCGGCTCTTCGTACCAGAACAGATCGTACTGGGAGAGCGCCTTGGCATAGGCAATCGCGGTGTCCAGGTCGAAACGCCCGTTCGCATCCACGCAAAGCCGTTGGCCATCCTGCAGGACATCGAGCACGGCATCGATGCGTCGCAGATCGTCCGCCAGCGAGGCGCCGCCGATTTTCTGCTTGACCACGGTATAGCCTCGATCAAGATAGCCCCGCATTTCATCCTGCAGCTTGCCCAGATCCTGCCCCGGATAATAGTAGCCGCCCGCCGCATAGACGAATACCTTGCGATTGGGCTGGCCCGAACCGTATTCGTCCGCCAGGTGCTGGAACAAGGGTTTGCCGGCTATTTTGGAAACCGCGTCCCATACCGCCATGTCTATGGTGCCCATAGCCACGGAGCGCTCTCCGTGGCCGCCGGGTTTTTCATTGGTATACATGCAGTTCCAGATACGGTGCGGGTCCAGATTGTCTCCGGCATCGTTCAATAAAGACGCCGAATCCGCCTGCATGATGCGCGGAATGAATCGCTCGCGCATCAGGTTGCCCTGCCCATAACGCCCGTTGGAATTGAATCCATATCCCACCACGGGCTTGCCGTCGCGCACGACATCGGTCATGACAGCGACCAGGCTCAGCGTCATCTTGCTGAAATCAATATAGGCATTGCGGATGGATGAGCTGATGGGAAGTGTGACTTCGCGAATTTCCTGGATTTTCATGCTTTTTACCGGTGAGAGAACAGGGACGTGGCGTGGCTCTATACAGGGCTCCGGGACAACCGCCCCGTACTCACGCCGCCCCGGAATTGACAGCGTCAGGATAACGAAGTTGTTTTCGCCTATTATTCATTAATAATTAAATAATCTTTAAGTTCTATTTAAATATGGAAGCATCCCTGGAATTCTTCGTCCTGCTTGCGCGGCATAAAAACCTGTCCGCTGTCGCACGCGAGCTCGATATCACACCACCCGCGGCCACGCGGCGGCTTGCGCAGCTGGAACAGCGGCTAGGCGTGCGTCTGGCCAACCGGAGCACGCGCAACATCAGCCTGACCAGCGAAGGCGAGCTGCTGCTCGCCCATGCCCGCCAGATATTGGCGGACATCCATGCAATGGAAGATGTCGTGTCCAACCGGAGGCATTCGCCGCAAGGGCTGCTGCGCATCAATGCCAGCCTGGGCTTCGGTCGGCGGCGGATCTCGGCGCTGGTATCGAAATTTACGCTGTCCTACCCCGACATCGAAATCGATCTGCACGTGACCGACAAACCCGTGGACCTGATCGCCAATAATGTCGATCTGGCGATACGCTTCGGCGCCCTGCCCGACCGCCGCCTGGTTGCCAGGCGCCTGCTGAGCAACCGGCGCTACCTGTGCGCTTCACCGAAATACTTGCGCCGTCATCCCGCCCCCACGACAGTTGCGGAGATCAGCGAGCACCGCTGCATCATCCACAACCAGAACGACGAGGCCCACGGCATATGGCGCTTCACCAGAGGCGAACATACCGAGGTGATCAAGGTTCGCGCCGCTCTGTCGAGCAATGACGGCGACATCGCGCTGGGCTGGGTGCTCGAGGGGCATGGCATCATGATCCGGTCGGAATGGGATCTGCAGAAATATGTGGACGCCCGCAGGCTGAAAATCCTGCTGCCCGATTTCACCCTCGAGCCGGCGGACCTGTTCGTCTACTACCCAAGCCGACAGAACATGCCCGCCCGCGTGCGAACATTCCTGGCGTTTCTGCTCGAACACTTCGAGCAGCCCGAGCGATAGGCACTCAGACCAAACCGCGCATTGGATAGTCCACCCAGATATCCGCCCTGGGAAAGTAGAGCGCGCCGCGTGCGGGGCGGCCGTCCAAGGCGCTTACGTGGGCGCAATAACGCTCCATCTGCTCCCGGTAGCGTTCCCGCATGCGCGCGGCATAAGCCTCGCGTGCTTCGCCGGGCCGGGGCGTGCCAGTCTTGTAGTCGACCACGAGCCAGTCATTTTCCTGAGAAATAGCCAGGTCGATGACGGATACACGGCCACTGATATCGAGCAGCGACCACTCGCGATGCGCCTGGGCAACGCGCAGCAGCCACTGGCCCCGTTCACTGGAAAGTGTCGCCGCAAGGGTGTCGCGCAAGGCTTCGGTGGCGGCGTCGAGGCTGGGATCGGGCAGGCCGGCTCGAGCAAGCTGGCGGCGAAAGACAGGCAGGCAATCCGCGACGCGGCTGGCGGGCCAGGCGTCCAGGCCTTCCTTGCCGATGCGCTCCAGCCAGGCGTGCGCCACGGTGCCGATAACCGCCTCCTCGCCGGACTGCTCCTTCCATGTCCAGGCCGCGCCTCGACCCGCGCCGGCTGGCGAGGGTGGGCCAGACGCCGCGTCCGTTGAATCCGTCGAATCCACCGAACCTACCGAATCCGACAAGCCCACCGAATCCGACAACGCCTCCAGAACCGGCATATCTTCCAGAACCGGCAGCGCTTCCAGCTTGCGGCGCACCAGATAGCGCTGCCCCGCGCGCGGCTGGCTTGTTTCCTGCTCACCCGTACCCGTGTTTTCCGACGCTGGCGGCGATACCTGGTCATTTCCCGCCACAACCGCTTCCGTCCGCGCAAAGCCCTCGCCTGCCTCGGCCCGCACGTCGCGAATGCCGCCTCGCCGCAGCAGGTCGGCGGGAGGTTCCGGCAATACCAGTTGATCCCACAGGCGCCCGAGCAGCGAGGACGCAGCGGGCTTGCGGAGCTTGCCCGCCTCATCAACCACGACCTCCCCGATGAGGTGCAGGCGCTTGCATGCGCGCGTCAGCCCCACATAGAGCAAACGGTCAGTTTCGTAGGCCGCGCGTTTTTTCTCGCGGGCGGCCAGATAACTGGTTACCGGATCTGCCTCGGCAGTCACGCGATGCTTGATCGGCCCGAGCAGCAGTTCGCCTCCCTGCGGCTCAAAGTACATGAGCGGCGAGGCATCGGCCTTGGGCTTGCGATGCAGGCCCGTCATGATGACCGTGTCGAATTCCAGCCCCTTGGATTTGTGGATGGTCATGACCTGCACTGCCCTTGCGCTGCTCTCGGGCACGGCAAACAGCTTTTCCAGCCGGTTCTCCAGATCGACCGGATCCAGTTGCCCATAGGGTGCAATCTCTTCGATCAGGCGGAACAGGCGCTCGGCGTCCGCCGCATCGGTGGGATTCCGATAGTAAATATCCGGCCCGCCCAGGCGCTGCCAGCATTGCTCCAACCAGGCCGCAAACGGCAGCGAGCCCGCGGCATTTCCGTCGTCAAGCAGTACCTGCGCCGCCAGATGCAGGCGCCGGGCTTCGTCCGCTGGCAAGCCCGGCACATCCTGGGGCGCTGCCAGCCACTTGCGCAGCAACTGAGGAACCGGCGCCAGCAAGTCCCCCCCAAAAACCGCATGCAGGCTGGCGAGCTTCAGACCGCACAAGGGGGAACGCAGCACCGACAGCCAGGCCAGACGGTCTGCCGGATGCGCCAGTGCGCGAGCCACCTGCGCAAGATCAATCACCACCTGGCGCGACTGCAGAGTGACCAGATCCACGGCGCGGCAAGGAATGCCGGCCTGCGCCAGCTTATGCACCAGACCCGCCAAGTGACTGCGCGCCCGAACCAGAATGGCGACCGGATGATCGCTGTCGGCATGCTCTTCCAGCGCCTCGCGCGCCAGGCGTATCGCAAGCGCATCGGCGTCCTCAACCCGCTGGGCCACAGCGTCCATCGATGGGCCGCCTTCGGCCGAATTGCCCGCGCCAGGCGGCCCAGATTCATCATCCTCGCTGTCCTTGCTGACCCATACGGGATGAAACTGCGCGCTTACGCCATCGACCGGCGCATTGAAAGCCACCGAAGGCGTATACGCAATCGCGCCCAGGCCCGGATGATTCCGCCCAGGGAAAATCGGCATGCACGTCCTGTTCACCCATTCGACCAGCGCTCCTTGCGAGCGGAAATTTTCCCGCAAATACTCGGCATGCAACTCGACCATGCCCAGCCCCTGATCGCGCACGTTCAGGAAGCCGCCCACATCCGCCTTGCGGAAACGGTAAATGGACTGCATGGGATCGCCCACCAGAAACAGCGTATGGCCGTCATCAGGCTCCCATCCCGCAGTCAGCAGCTCCAGCAGGCGGATCTGGGTCTGGCTGGTGTCTTGGAACTCGTCGACCAAAATGTGACGTATTGCGCTGTCCAGCGACAGCAACAGATCGCTGGGATCATCAACGCGGCCCAGCGCCTCAATGGCGCGCTGCGAAATTTCCGTGAAATCAACCTCGGCAGCCTGTGCAAACTGCAGCTTGAGCTGGGCCGCCGCAAGCCAGAGCACCTCCAGCAACACCTCCAGCACTCGCTGCTGCTCCGCCGTATACCCGCCGGGCGGCGCTGTGCGGATGTCATTCAGAATGGCAACCCATTCCTCATTCTCAGGCACCGCGCCCAGCCAGGCCAGGAAATCCTCTTTATGCCGCGTCTTGGCCTCAAAACCCTGCCGCTTGTTCACCGTCCGGCGCAAGGTACCCGTGCCAGTCAGCAGCGCATGCGACAACGCTTGCCACTGCGGCAGGCAGTCCATGTCTGTCCCAAAAGGCCTGCCATCCCAGTCCAGAAACGGGCTGTCAAGCGACTCTCCACCCGCAGCCAGCGTCTCGGCGGCCTTGCGCAGACATGGCGCCAGCGCATCAGCCCAACCCACAGGCATGGCTGCGCCCAGGCGCCGCAAATCCTCTTCCACGGCACGCGCCAGGCTTTCCAGCAGCTGCTCGTTGTTCGCCCCCCGGCCCAGCAAGGGAAGCCATTGATCGCGGCTGGCCAGCATGTCAGACAGCAGCCCCCGCGCCACGCGGATGTCCACGTCCAGATGCGCGATCAGCTCAGCCACAGCCGCATTTTCATCGGCCATGTCCAGCGTTGCCTGCGCGGCTGCTTCATACAGCTCGCGCGGGCTGTCGGTAATCGAGGGCACGCCCCCCATCGCGCTCAGCCAGGGCATGGCTCGCACGAGATAGGCGCAGAAGGAATCGATGGTGCGTATGCTCAACCGCGCCGGATATTCCAGCAGATTCCAGTTCTTTTCCTCATCGCGCGCCAGCGCTTTCTGCGCCAGCCGCCAGCCCGGAACCTTGTAATCCTCCTCAGGCTTGGCGCCCTTTCCCATGCGCAATTTCTGCAGCACACGCGCATGCATCTCGGACGCAGCCTTGCGGGTGAACGTGATTGCCACAATCTCTTCGGGGCGCTCCACGGTTGCCAGCAGAGCCAGAATCCGATCCGTCAGCAGCTCCGTCTTGCCGGAACCGGCGGGCGCCTGAATCAGAAAGGAACGCCGCGGATCAATGGCGGCCTGACGAACGGCAATATCACTGGGCTGTTTCACAGTCACGCTAAAACCCTTGATTCAAAGAAAACATCACCGCCACCGCCCGGCGCGATGGCGTCACGGCAGTACCTCTGCCGGCTGAAAAGCGCCTCACTGCGCATCGGGATATTCCTCGGTCAGCCGCAGAAAAGGCCTGACATCGCAATAACGCAGATCATCCTGCCGCACATAAGTATTGCGCGCCACGCCATCGACATATTCCTGTGCGAGCTGTTCAATAGTCTGGCGCCACTGACCCATGACCTCCTCCCACGCCCTGCCCTTGAAAGCGGGCCAGTCGTCCAGCGCAGCCGCGCCCTCGAAGCCATAATCCCCATCCTCCAGCCCCCTGACCTGCACCTCCCGCGCATGCAGGCGGGCAAGCACCAGCGCCCCCACCTGGCTGCTGTGTTCAGCCAGCACCGAGGCATAGAAAGGCAATTGCAGGCTTACGGGCCGCGCGCGCATCCAGTCGGATTTCGGGTCTATAGTGCCGCCGCCCGATTTGTAGTCGATCACGGCCAGGCGGCCATCCACAAGGGAATCAATACGGTCCAGCCTCAGCGTCAGCGCCAGGGGGCCATGCCGCCACTCGTACTGATGCTCCACATCCTTCACAGCAAAAGGCGTGCGCCGCATTTCCATATCCAGCCACTCCAGCACCACGCCCTTGGCGCGACCAGTCTCAAGCAGCCGCAAGGTTTCTCCATAGTTGGCCAGGAATTCCTCCGCCGCCTGTTCCACCGCTTGCTCAACCAGCTCCGCCAGCGAACCCTGGGCGGCCAGCTCGTGCAGATGCTCCTGATCCTGCAACATGCGCCATACGATCTCGACCGCGCGATGCAGCAGTTCGCCGCGATTGTTCTGGTTGAACACCTCGGCATAAGCCGGCAACTCGCTGGCGCCCAGGCGATACTTGGCAAACGCCCAGAGCGGGTTCCGGGCCTGGGTGTCAATGACGCCGATACCGCCTCGCGTGGCGGCGCCGGGTTGTAAGGCAGGCCCGCGATCATCCACCAGAAGTTCAAGCGGACAAGCGTCCGTACCGTGCGCAGGCTTTTGATCCGAAAGCTCCGCCGCCTCGGTCAGCGCCACGTCCGCGATGCAAGGGCTGGGTCGCAGCAGGCGTTCCCCGTCGTACTGCGGATGGCTGAGCACGACCACAGGCGCGCATTCAAGCAGCGCGCCGTACAGCGTCTTTGCCCAGTGCAGCTCCCGCTCCGGCGTGGCGCGCGGCGCCCCCGCCTCCCGCTGCGCAGCCAGCGGAATAAAGGGATTGGGCTTGGGCGGCGCAGGCAGCACCTCGTCAGTGAGCCCCAGCACCCAAACTGCATCCCAGCGCCCGCCTTCAGACTCCAGAAAACCCAGCACATCGAGCCGCGCGTCCGGGTCGCGCTGCGGCTGGAAAGGGGTTTCACGGGCCAGGCGGCGCAGCAATGCCACCGCCGCGCCAAAAGACAACGCCCCAGCCACAAACGACAGCCGCGCCATCGCATCAAGCAAACGGTCAAACGCCTCGACTACCTGGTAAGCATGACTGTCGAGCGCGTCCCGGCCTGGAAAGCCCAGCGCCTCCAGCCACTGCCGGAAGCGCCGTGCCCAGACATCAGCGCTTGCCGGGGCGTGATCTTCCGCAACCAGGGCCGCGCCTACCTTCCACGCTTCCCCCAACCTTGGCGCCTGCGCTGCCAGCCTTTCGTAGAAACCTTCCTCAGACACAGCCACGATTTTCCGGCGACGCCAATATGCGTCAATCGCCGCACGGCCCGCCGATTCAGCCTGGCCACCCGCGCAGCCGCCAGCCAACAACGCCGCCCCCAGATCTTCAGGCGCCCATGGCCGCCCCCGCGTCAAACCCGCCAGCACATGCAGCCAGGCCAGCGCCGCGCGTGCCAGCGGCCATTCCGCCATCGGACGCGCCACGGCAATGTTGTAGGCAAACGCCTGCGCTGTGCCGGGGGCGCCTGCGACAGCCCGCCCAGTCACGCCCGACAGCGCCGCGCGCAGGCAGCGATGCGCCAGGACGACATCCGCCTCCAGGCGGGCGGCAATAATTGCATATCGTCCCGAAGGATTGCCCGCCAGTTGCCGGGCAGCCCAGGCTGCAGCCTGAGCCCACTCACTGTCCGGATCTGGAACCTGCAGACGCCGCACATCGCCTGCGGGCCGGGACGCTCGCTCCAGCGCAAACACCGCAATGCCGCGCGAACGCATGGCCTCCAGCATTTCGCCCAGGCGAGGCGAGACCTCGTTAAAGCCAGCCAGCACCAGCGTCTGGAATGGCAAACCCAGCGCCCCCGCGCATACGCTCTCGCAGATCCGCTCGTACGCCTGATTGCCATCATCCAGGCCCATGTCCCGCAGCGTGTCCCGATACCGCTCCCGCCAGCGCAGGAAACTGCGGTAATCCCCTGTTTCCTGCCCGGCGCGCACCCTGATCCGCCAGTCATCCGCCAACCTATCCGCCTCAGCCGCCAGCCTGGCCGCCTGGGCCACATCCAGCAAGGGGTGATCGGGCTCCGTATCCGCAATCGCCTGCTGCCACAGCATTTGCGCGCCAAAGCTGTCCACCGTGCGCATGGCCTGTCCGGAATCCGGCAAAAAAGCCAGCTCATCGGCCAGCCGCGCCAGCCAGCCCGAAAGAGGAACGATGTCCGGCACCGCCATCACCTTGCGCTCGGCATTGAGCCGCGCGGAAAGCTCCGCCAGCACACGGCGCGCATGACGATTATTGACGGTCAAGACCAGCACCTCGGCAGCCGGCAGGTCTGTGAGGTCGTCCAGCCCTATGGCGGGGAAATTTTCCATCATTTGAAAGACAGATGAGATCGACAAGAAGTCATTCTAACTAGAAGGCGCCAAACACAAAGCATGCCCACAGGCAGGCCATCTGATCTATGACGTTCCCGCCCCATGGCAGAACTCCCATCTATCGCAATAACGAAGGCATGGGCAGTCTGGTTTCCATTCTCAAGGCCATGGGTCTGAGGCTGGCGGTGCAGCCTATTTCCCCTACGGCGGAAATTAGCGCTTAAACTGCAAGGTATGCCTGATACCAAGCCTGCCCTCTCCGCCTCGCCCCCCATCGAACTCACCGGCTCGATCTCGCTTCGCACGGGCGGGCAGAGCTGGGGCAACCAGAAGCGCATGGCGCTGCTGGCTGCCATTGGCCAGGAGGGCTCGATCAGCGCAGCGGCCCGAAAGGTGGGGCTGAGCTACAAGGGCGCCTGGGATGCGGTGGACGCCATGAACAATCTGGCCGGCGAAGCGCTGGTCATTGGCACCACAGGCGGCAGGCATGGCGGCGGCGCGACGCTCAGCGAGCGAGCTGTCGCCTTGCTCAATACCTATGAAAAGCTGCAGCGCGAGCATGAGCGCTTCATGGCCCAGTTGGCCCGCAGCGGCGGCTTCAATTCCAGCAACCTCGAACTGATACAGCACATCATGATCCAGACATCCGCACGCAACAACCTGGCTGGCACGGTCGCTGAAGTCAAGCACGGCGCAGTCAACGACGAAGTTATCCTCAACATCGCTGATGGCGTGGACATTGTCGCCACCATCACCAGCGAAAGCGTACGCAGCCTCGGGCTCAAGCCTGGGCGGCGCGCACTGGCGTTCATCAAGGCATCATCAATCATCGTGGGCAAGGCCGATGACGGGGTACGCCTGTCAGCGCGCAATCAGCTGGCCGGCAAGGTTACCGAAGCCAAGGAAGGCGCCGTCAATGCGGAAGTACGCATCGAGCTGCCCTCAGGCCCCGTCCTTGTCGCCATCCTGACCATGGAAAGCCTGAAGCGGCTCGATATCAAGGCGGGCGACGATGTATACGCCATTTTCAAGGCATCGAGCGTGATGCTTGGGGTGGGGGATTAAGCTCGGGCACTTTCCAGCACCTCACCAAGCGCCTTGGCCGCCGTCTCAACATCAGCACGCGCAACGTCCATGTGCGTCACTGCGCGCATGCGATGCCTGCCCTCGATACCGATGCGCACGCCCTTCTGCAGCAGTTTTCCGGCTATTTCCTGCGCCGCCATGCCAGTGCCCCGGACATCGAAGAAAACCAGGTTGGTTTGGACTTTATCCGGTGCGATACTGATTCCTGGCAACTGCGCAAGTTTTTCCGCAAGCAGGCGGGCGTTGTCGTGATCGTCCTTGAGACGGTCCACATGGTTTTCAAGCGCATAAATGCCAGCGGCGGCCAATATACCCGACTGGCGCATCGCCCCGCCAAGCCGATGTTTCCAGCGCCATGCCTGTTCGATGAACTGCGCCGATCCCGTCAGGACACTGCCAACGGGGCATCCCAGCCCTTTGGATAAATCGAGCCATACACTGTCGAAACTGCGTGCATAGTCTTCAGCAGCAACGCCGGAAGCGACAACCGCATTCATCAGGCGCGCGCCATCCATGTGCATGGCAAGGCCTCGTTCCTGTGCAAAGCCAGCAACCTCTTCTATTTGCGCCAGGGGCCAGACAGCGCCCCCGCCCCGATTCACGGTCTGCTCAATGGCAATCATCCTGGCCTGGGGCGCGTTGCGCTTGGCGGGGCGAATGGCATCTTCCAGATCGGACACGGAAAACATGCCATCGGGACCACCCAGAGGATGCAGCGTCGCCCCCGCCAATGCGGCTGCTCCACCCGCCTCGGAGCCGACGATGTGTGCCGATTCATGAAGCAGCACCTCATCCCCGGCCGCACAGTGGACCAGAATGCTGATCTGGTTGCACATCACGCCAGACGGCAAAAACACGGCAGCCTCTTTGCCGAGCAGCGCGGCGACCATGTTACAGAGCCGTGTGGTGCTCGGGTCCTCGCCGCGCTGCTCGTCCCCCACCTCGGCATTCGCGATCGCCTCGCGCATGCCGCGTGTGGGCTTGGTAACTGTATCGCTGACAAGATCTATGTAGGATGATGGCGTAGACATAAATATGCCTTGTTCAATGGCTGATAATCTGGCTCAGAAACTGCTTGGCCCTGTCACTTTGCGGGTTGGAGAAAAAGTCTTCAGGGGACGCCGCCTCCACAATACGTCCGGCGTCCATGAATACGACCAGATCCGCCACCTTGCGCGCGAAGCCCATCTCGTGGGTCACCACGATCATCGTGACACCTTCCTGCGCCAGCTCGACCATGACCTTGAGAACCTCGTGAACCATTTCAGGATCCAGCGCGGACGTCGGCTCATCGAACAGCAAAACCTTGGGACGCGACATCAGCGCCCTGACAATTGCAACCCGCTGCTGCTGTCCGCCCGACAACTGGCCCGGATACTTGTGTGCCTGATCCGCCAGCCCGACACGCTCAAGCAGTGAGCGACCGTATTCCTCGGCCTCGTGCTTTGGGGTCTTGTTGACGTAGATCGGCGCGAGCGTGAGGTTTTCCATTACCGTGAGATGCTGGAACAAATTGATGCCCTGGAACACCATCCCTACATCACGCCGTATCTGCTCCAATGTGGGAATGTCGTCGGAAACTTCCATTCCGTCGACAATGATGTGGCCTTCATGATGCTCTTCGAGGCGGTTGATGCAGCGGATCATGGTTGATTTCCCTGATCCGGACGGCCCGCATACGACAATGCGCTCACCTCGGGCGACGCTCAGGTTGATATCGCGCAAGGCATGAAAGTCGCCGTACCACTTGTTCACACCTTCAAGCCTGACGACGGATTCCTGTGCCGAATCAGAAGCCCTCACATCCATCAGTAATTCCTCCCCTTTGACAGGTCGCGCGCAAACGACTCACTGTACTTGGACATACTGAAGCAGAACACAAAATACAGCATGAACACGAACAGATAGGCCTCGGGCGCAAACTGTATCCATTTTGGATCCTGGGTGGCGGCGCTTGTGGCCCCCAGAATATCGTACAAACCAAGAATGCTCACAAACGTAGTGTTCTTGAATGCTCGAATGATGTCGTTCATCAATGCCGGAATCACAATGCGCAGGCCCTGCGGCAAAATCACGCGCCGCATTCTCTGGCCATATGTGAGGCCCGCCGCTTCAGCGGCCTCGTACTGTCCCACCGGCACAGCCTGAAGCCCGCCGCGCACAATCTCTGCCGCATACGCCGCAAAGTAGATGACCATTGCAATTTGCGCGCTGACAAACTTGTCGATCCGCAGTGTCTGAGGCAAGAACATAGGCAGCATGATGGCCGCCATGAACAGCACAACCAGCAAGGGAAGGCCGCGCGTTATTTCCGTAATGCCTACGCAAAGCGCCTTGATCGCGGGCAGCTTTGAAAGTCTTCCCAAGGCAAGCAGAATGGCCCCAGGCAACCCAAACACCACGGTCACGACCGCCATGATCAAGGTCAATGGCAGGCCTCCCCAAAGATGGGTGTCGGTGAACTTCAGCCCAAACACGCCGCCAAGCATCAGAACAAGGACAATGGGAACAAGCACAATCCATGCATAGGCCAGATAACGCGACCACAGTTGCCGGAACGCCGATACCACGGCAAGACCCAGTATGAGCAGCACCGCGATCAATGGCCTCCATTGCTCATCATAGGGAAATGTGCCAAACAGAATCAGCCGGTATTTTTCACCGACAATGGCCCAGCAGGCGCCGGCTGCCTGCTTGCATACCTCGGGATCCTCTGTATGCCAGACAGCTCCCGCGACCGCCCAGTGGAAAATGCCCCATATCGCCTCCAGGCACAATACAAGCAATACCACGGACAAGACAGAGTTATGAAGATTGTTGAACAAGGCATCACGGATTCTGCGCAGAGGTCCGCCCTGCACAACCGGTGATGGCCGTCGTATGTCAGCGGAGACACGAATGCTTGATCTCATCGCCTGACGCTCCCTCTAAGGGCCACGGAGCGATTGAACAGATTCATAAGCCCCGCAATTGTCAGCGCAAGCAGCAGATACACCACCCCCATGATCATGACGCATTCCAGCGTGTGTCCGCTGATTGAAATAATGGAATTCGTCACATTGAAGAGCTCCGGATATCCCACTGCCACCCCGAGCGCACTTGTCTTGACCCGGTGCGCGGCAAGCCTCGGCCTTCAGGCCTGAGAAGGATAGCGCGGACGCCGTTGGCGTCCTATAATAGCTGTGTCGCAAGACCTACCGCCGGACAGGCGGGAAGTGAAGCCTGTGGAGAGGTTGTAAGTGCTGCATGGCAGCCTGCCCCAATGAAGCAGGAACCCACCGAAGCGTCTCACAGCAGCCTGTGGCGTTGTGAGCGCCGTAGGAATCCCCCGACTTTAGGCGGGGGAGGATGTCAACATAAAACCCTGGCCGTCATAGAAAGTAGTCGGCGTGAAGTCCAGGCCTGTGGTGATATCCCGGCTCATGGTCCAGGTGGTATTGGCCGCAGTCATATCAACGTCGCCAGTCTGCAAGACTGTCATGCGAGTTTGCGTCGTGGTTTTCACATAACGAACCTTGCTTTCGTCACCAAGCACCGCAGCAGCCACAGCACGGCAGGTATCGACATCCAGCCCGGACCATTGGCCCTTGCTGTCAACCGCCGACAGCCCCGGTCGCGCCCCATTGACGGCACATATCAGCTCCCCTCTCGCCTTCACGGCATCCAGGGTCGGCCCTGCATTCGCTGCGCCGCCTGTCGCCAGCCCCACAACCAACAGGCCGGCACTCATCAATATTTTTGTCCTCATCTCCAGTCTCCTTGCTCGAATTATTCCCAGGATCAACCGACTTGCCGTGTCTCCTTGCGTGCATCCTTGTCGACAAGCCCGAGGCTCGCCAAACGAACCTCCAGACCATGAGCCAAGTGCTCATGCATGGCACGCTGTGCCGAGCTACAGTCGCGATTTTCTATTGCATCAAAGATTGCAAGATGCTCTTTCAGGGAATCTTGCAACGCCCCCGTGTCCTGATGTCTCGGCAACCCGAACGCCAGCTGAAAACGCAGGCGCAAGGGTTCAAAGGCTTTCAGCAGCAATGCGTTGCCAGCCGCAGTGAAAATTTCCGAGTGAAATTCCGTGCCAAGCTGGTCAACTTCGGTTGTGGAGTATTTCGCCACTTCGGCCTGCGCCTGGCGCATCTTTCCCGCAAATTCCCTCATGGCCGGCGTGGGGCCATGACGCGCCGCCAGCCACGCCGCCATGCCTTCTATGGCCTGGCGCACCTCGTAGACCTCACGCACATCCTCCGGCGACAGCTTGCGCACAAACGTGCCGCGCGCCAATTGCGTTTCAACGACGCCGTCACGGGCCAAAGCCCGAAGCGCCTCGCGCACAGGGGTTCGCCCCATGCCCAGCCGCTCAGCGAGCTTGCGCTCGGACAACGGCTCATCAGCGGTGATTTCCCCGCTGAAAATCATCTCGAGTATGAGCCGGTAGGCTTCGTCCCGAAGCAAATGGATATTAACTGGCATACCGGTATTCCAGCATCGACGAACAGGCAGGTCAAGCGCTGGTTTTCCCTTAAAGCATGCTAATGTCAACTGGTAGCCAGGACGATGGGGCGGGCTTGGCCAGAGGCCGCCCAAAAACGCTCGGACATTGATATTGCGCACGCTTTTCGCCCTTGTATAATCTCAGTATGGACATCCAAGAACGGTTTCCGAGATCCTCCAACGCTCGTCGAGAGGTGCTTCGCTTGCGCGCAAACACCCTCTCGGCTGATGCACACGATCGCACGCGCCAGAGGGGTTTATCAAATCGCATCGAAGGCACCCACAAGACGACCATAGGCCTGATGCCTAACCATTCCAAGAGATTCCGCAAGGTTGCCAAGCACTCTACTCTGACCGCACTCTTTGCCAGAATATTGGCCAAGCAGGCAGGTGTGAGTTTCTCACTGACCTACGCAGATCGATGGGCCGACGCTGTCACTCGACTTGCGGGTGACAACCCGCGCAGCGATAAAACCGATGATTTGCTTGTGGCACTGACACGTGCAGGCAAAATCTCGCCCCAAGAGATGGCCAAGATGATCATCGCGCACCATCGAAGCATCCGTGCCCTTTGATCCTTTTAGCGACTTCGAAACCGCAGGGTATCTTCGTAATGCCGCCGGCGAAAAAGACCTGGACCTCGTCAAAATTGCGGAACATCAGTTATTCCGAGCCCAGTTACCCACAGCACTGAAATTCTTAGAATCGCGCAAACAGATCTCATACTCCGACTTTTTGGAGGTCCACCGAATTCTGTTCGCTGGCTTTTATCCTTGGGCAGGCCAGGACCGGGCCATAACGTTTCCCGACAGAGCAGTGCTCCGCGGCGACGTCTATTTTGCTCATCCGATGGACTGCAGGCGGGCTGTGGAAGTGGGACTGACCATGGCCAACATTCGGGAACAGATGAGAAGTCGGCCTGGGCACATCATGGGACTATTTGCCTATGGTCATCCATTTCTGGATGGCAATGGGCGCACAATACTAGTGATTCACACTGAGCTGTGCTTTCGCGCAGGGCTGTCTATCGACTGGACGAGGATAAGCAAGACGCCTTATCTTCAAGCACTAACTGAAGAAATAAAAGACCCAAACGGCGGCCATTTGGACCGTTATCTTCGTCCCTATATTGACGCCCCGATCGCTCGAGATCAATGGCTCATGTCAGTAGATCAGATCCCCGGACTAGATGGGACGGCAGGCACGGCCAATAGCACTGCGTCCTACTCCGAACCAGATGTAGCTAAGAAATATCGTGAATTCGAGCAACAGCGCCGATACGATTTACGCTGATCTTTGGCACAATAGTCCGCGCGGTAGCTCACGATCAGAGACTACACACGCTAGTTTCTGCATGAATCAATCAGCTCGAATACGCGATTCACGTCGGAATCATTGTTGTAGATATGGAAGGCAAACCGCAGTTGCCCCTTGCGGATGGAGAAGGCAACCTGCTGCTGGTGCAGGTAAGCCGCCAGCTGGTTGATCGCCTGGTCGTCGGAAAAGTCGTGCCCGCCCTTGCCCAGCGCGCCTACGGTGACAATATGGGATAGATGCGGCGAATCGGGCGCCACCGAAACATTCAGGCCGCGCTGGCTGAGTCCCGCCGCAAAACTGCGCGCGAGCGCCAGCACATGCGGCTCGATGACATCGGTACCTATCGAAAGCAGCATGTCCAGTGAAGCATTTGCAGCATAAGCCCCCGCCAGCGGGTAGCTGCC
>Ga0182749_1000928_pt1 | contig 24290 bp, 19 predicted proteins | sample eDN3rd37CKraftMG_FD_128875 | JGI IMG/M metagenome (GOLD analysis project Ga0182749, IMG submission 128875) | Enriched Miracle-Growth compost microbial communities from Emeryville, California, USA - eDNA 3rd pass 37_C Kraft MG (version 2) (version 2) ...
ATCCGCACCGATCGGGACGGCAATCTCTGGTCCAGCGCGGGTGACGGCGTGCATTGCTTCGGCACCGACGGTCACCGCCTTGGCAAGATTCTCGTGCCCGAATCTGTTGCCAATCTCTGCTTTGGCGGGCCGCGGCGCAACCGGTTGTTCATCACCGCCACCTCATCGCTTTACGCCATCTTTGTCGCCACCGCCGGCGCCCAGCGCCCCTAGGAACGGCTTTGCCTGGTGATGGCGGCCTCGACAGGATGATCAGGGCCGCCCAGAACATGCTCTGGGCATTTGATCCATGCTGCTGATTCCTCCGTGGAAACAACGCAACAATCAATCGAGCCGCATCAAATTTGAGCGGGACCACAATTGCACGTCGAATGACAATGTCATCCGCCCGTCACACCGCGTCGTCACGAAGTCACAATAGGACAAGGAAGGAGGATGCGGATGCTGCGACTTGCGAGCGTGAAATGGCTGAGAGCCATCCTCACGCTTCTCATCTGTGTCACCATTGTCTTCTTCGTGCTGCGCATCTCGGGCGATCCAGCGCAGGCACTCTTACCTGACGACACCCCGGCCGAGATTCTTGCCGAATATCGACGGCGTTGGGGCCTCGACCTTCCGCTCTGGGAGCAGTATCTGCGCTATCTCGCCGCCGTGGTTCGGGGCGATTTCGGCATCTCCTTCGCCGACGGTCGCCCTGCCTGGGAGGTGGTGATGGAGAAAATTCCGAACACACTCCTGCTCGGCGGCCTATCGCTCGCGGTAGCAATTGCAAGCGGCCTCGTGGCCGGCGTCACGGCCGCTCGCCACCATGGGCGAAGGCTCGATCGCTTCGTGATGGGATTCGCCGTTCTCGGCTATTCCCTGCCGAACTTCTTTCTCGCGATCATGCTCATCCTTGTCTTCGCGCTTCAGATGAGGCTCCTGCCGTCTGCCGGCTCGCAGACATGGGCTCATCTCGTGATGCCCGTACTTACCCTTTCAGCTGCGACAGCCGGTAAAGTCGCGCGTTTCACTCGCACCTCCATGCTCGAGGTGCTTGGCCTGCCATTCGTGCGTGCCGTCCGCGGCAAGGGCGTGCCGCCTGTCGCGGTCCTGATGCGTCATGCTATCCCGAACGCTGCGATCCCAATCGTGACCATGCTCGGTTTCGAGCTCGGTCTCGTTATCGGCGGCGCCGTGGTGACAGAGACCGTGTTCGCCTGGCCCGGAGTCGGTCGGCTTCTCGTCGTCTCGGTCGGCCAGCGCGATCTCGCAGTGGTGCAGACGATCATCCTCCTCATTGCCGCGACGATGGTCGCTTCCAACCTTCTCGTGGATATCGCCTATGGCTGGCTCGATCCGCGCGTGAATGCCTCGCGAGTGCAGAAGGAAGCCTGAAATGGCGAGCACCGAGTTTCCGATGGCATCAGCGCCTGGCCTCACCCGCCCCGCCAGCGCGCGAGCCCGCATGCCGATCGACATTCGCCTGGCTCTAGGCTTTCTCGTACTTGTGGTTGTCGTCGCGCTCCTCGCCGACCAACTCGCGCCTTACGACTATGCTGCGCAAAACCTCGCGAAGCGACTCCGACCACCTGCCTTGCTCGGCGGCGACTGGGTTAATCCCCTGGGGACGGACAATCTCGGGCGCGATGTGTTGAGCCGTCTCATCTACGGCGTGCGCACTTCGATCCTGATTGCACTCGGCGGCACGCTCATCGGGGCTGTGGTCGGCACTTTGCTCGGCCTCATCGCCGCGTGCTTCCGCGGGAGCGTTGACGAAGCGATCATGATGCTTGTCGACGTGCAAGCCGCCGTGCCTTACATCATCGTGGCTCTCGCGTTCCTCGCCTTCTTCGGCAACGCCCTTTTGCTTTTCGTCGTGCTCGTGGGCCTCGAGGGATGGGAGCGCTATGCGCGCCTCACTCGCGGACTGGTCCTGGCCGCGGAAGAAGCCGGTTATGTCGGCGCGGTTGGCGCACTCGGGGCTTCGACGCTCAGGCTCTATGGCCGCCATATCCTGCCCAACATCTCGGCCGCGCTCGTCGTTCAGGCGACCATCAATTTCCCGGGTACCATCCTCCTGGAAACGTCGCTTTCCTTCCTAGGACTCGGCGTGCAGCCGCCCATGACGTCACTCGGGCTTATGCTCGGCCAGGGAAGGAACTTCCTCCTGCAGGCGTGGTGGATCGCGATCATCCCTGGCGTGACGATTTTTCTGACGACATTATCCATGAGCCTCTTCGGCGACTGGCTGCGGGACCGGCTCGACCCAACGCTTGACGGGCGCGGCTAGCAAAGAGCCAGCGTCATCCAACTGCCATTGCCCTGTCGCCCGGCCGTTACACGCGGTGCGTAGCCCTCCGCCGATACGCTGGAGATTTCATTATGTTGATCACCCGTCGCACTGCGATCAAGTCCGCCCTGGCGGCTCCCTTCGTCGTCACCACCCCGCACGCCTTCGCCCAGACCGATCGCCGTCCGACGCTGACCGTCGCGGTCGCTGAACTGCCGAAGGTATTGGAGCCCGCGCTGGAGCTGAACAATGTTGGCACGCGCGTCACCTATTCCGTCTTTGACACCATGATCCGGCGCGATTTCCTCGGTTCCCGGGACGGCGGTGGCGCGGCCCTGAAGCCGCACGTCGCCGAATCCTGGCAACGGGTGGGACCACAGGAACTTGTCGTCCGCCTGCGCCGGGGCGTGAAGTTCCACAACGGCGACGAACTGACCGCTGATGATGTTGCCTACACTTTCCGGGAGGGGCGCCTGTGGGGCGAGAAGCCCCAAATCGCCGGTGGCCGCGCTTTTTTCGGTGTGCTGTCGAGCGTCGAGCCCGTCGACACCTACACGGTCCGTTTCAAAACACGCGTGCCTGACGTCCTCCTCGAGCAGCGTCTTGCCTCCTGGTGCTCGTGGGTGGTGAACAAGCGTCACTACGAGTCGGTCGGGCTCGAGGGCTTCTCGCGCAACCCTGTCGGCTCCGGACCTTTCCGCTTCGTCTCCATGCGCGCAAACGAGCACATGATCTTCGACGCCTTCGATGACTATTGGATGGGCCGCCCCAATGCCCGCCGGGTCGTGTTCCGGGAAGTGCCGGAGCTCGCAGCGCGCATCGCGGGCCTCGTGTCGGGTGAGTTCGATCTCATCACTAACGTGCCGCCGGATCAGTTGCAGGTGCTGCAGGGGTACCGCGACATTGACGCCCGTTCGGTCGTGCTCGCCAACAGCCACCTCCTCACCTTCGATGCGCGTGGTCCGCAGACCGGTGACAAGCGCATCCGTCAGGCGCTCGCCTGTTCCATCGACCGCAAGAAGCTCGTGGATACGCTCTGGCTCGGTAAGGCCGTGATACCGGCAAGCCACAACTACCCCGAATACGGCCCAATGTATCTGGAGGGTCGCTCGTTGCCCTTCGACCGCGAGCGCGCCAAGCGCCTTCTGCGCGAGGCCGGCTATAAGGGCGAACCGATCACCTATCGCACGCTGCCGAACTACTACACGGCGGCGCTTGATGCCGCGCAAATCATCGTGGAAATGTGGAAGGAGGTGGGCATCGACGCGCGCCTGCAGGTGGTGGAAAGCTTCCAGCAGATGCAGGCCAAAGGCCAGCAAGTGGGCAACACATCGAATTCGACCCGCTTCCCCGATCCGCTTGGCGCCCTGTGGATATCCTGGGGGCCTGCGTCCGAATTCCAGCGAGCGGGCGCCTTCACCGACGCGGAGACTTTCAACGCCGCCGGCCGGGCACTCGAGGCGGAGACGGACTCCGCCAAACGCCGCGAGCTCTTCGCCAAGATGCTGGACAGCTGGGAGGACGCCTGCCCCGGCACCATCCTCTATCAGCCCTTCGAGACCTACGGTGTGAAGAGTAAGGTCAACTGGCGGCCCTACAGCTTCTTCTTCATGGACCTGCGCGCCGACAACCTCTCGTTCGCGTGAAGCAGAGGTGGTGATCATGACCGATGGCCTCAGGGGACGACGCGCCCTGCGCATCGTCCAGGTCTCCGACACGCATCTGAGCCGGACCCATGGCTATTTCTACGACAATTGGACTGTGTTCTTAGACGCGCTGGCGAGCGAGCGGCCGGATAGGCTGATCCACACAGGAGATGTGACCTTTAACGGGCCGATCTCCAGCGATGACATTGCCTTCGGCCGTGCCGAACTCGATCGCACGGAATTGTCGTGGAATGCGGTCGCCGGCAATCACGACATTGGCGAGGCCCCAGCATTTTCACGGCTCGCACAGCCGATTGACGATACGCGCATCGCGCGCTGGCGCAGGCACATGGGCGAGCTCTGGTGGTCGTTCGACTTTGGAGAATGGCGCCTTGTGGGCCTCGACACTGCACTCATGGCGAGCGAACGGCCGGAGGAACGCGAGCAAGCCGCATTTCTCCGCGAGGCGCTCAACACGCGTGGTCGTCGGCCTGTCATGGTCTTCATGCACATGCCGCCCTTCGATCGCGACCGGGAGGATGACGCCTTCACGACTGCGGCGATCCCCTATCCGGCCCGCGGGACTTTCCTCGAGACCTGCGCCGCCGGCGGTGTGAAGGTGATTGCCTGCGGACATCTCCACGTCTACCGCCGTTTGCGCCATCGGGGCATGGAGATCGTCTGGGCGCCGTCAACGGCCATGATGAATGTCGAGCATCAGCTCAGAAACCGTCGGCGTTTCCCTCGCCCCGGATACCTCGTCTGGGAATTTGACGGACGCCGGGTGCGCCACAGCCTCGTCGAGCCGCCGCTCATGCCAGTGATCGACGTGACGGGCTGGACGACGCGCAACGGCGGTACGACGACCACGATGCCACCGAAGCCGCTGCATGGACGGGCGGGGTCGACTGCGCGGCCAGCCCTCACAACAATGGACTGACACTCTAACTTACGCGGCCGCCGAACGCGATGATCCGACGCGCAGAGGCGTCGTTGAGAACGAGGCGCTGACGGAACGATCCTTTCTCGGTTTCCAGCATCAAGCTCTGGCCCGGTGCGTCGCCGTGGAGATTGGCGAGGTCGCGGCCGCACATGGTCGCGGCAGGCGGGATGCCGAGCGCGCCCAGAATCGTCGGTGCGATGTCGATGATACCCGCCGGCGCTGAGCTGACGATGCCTGGTGCGAAGCCGTTACCGGTAACGATCAGCGTGGTGTTGAGTTCGTACCGGTTGAGCCCACCATGCATACCGCCGCCCACGGGCACGCCGCCGGTGATGAGCCCGAGCCCGGGAAAGCCGTAGCGGTCGTGCGTGTCGCTCGAGTGCAGCATGAAAACGAGGTAGGGCTGCCGCTCGTGATCAAGTGAGACGAGCGCCAGCGAAAGCGATCCCTCGACCTCACCCTCGACGTCGTTTCTTGCGGGGCTGAAAAGGCCACCGATGAAGGGCTGGTCCATAAGCCAGTCCGCGATTGCCTGACGACGGCGGGCGTCACCATCGAGGATACGGATCTCTCCCATGTTTCCGCCAGTGATCGTGATTTTCGCGCCATCGAGCCGGCGCTCCGCCGCCTTGTAGGCCGTGTGGCCCTCCGCCGAGAGGAGTTCCACCATGTCGACGAGGCCGTCGGAGGAAATCTGTCCGTGGTCAGAGGTCGCCATCACGAGAAATCGATCGGCGTCGGGCCGTGCGGCGATCGCCTCAACGATGCGCCCAAAAGCCGCGTCCACATGGCGAAGGACGGCTTGCGTCTCGGGGGCTCCCAAAAACTTGTAGTGATAGGAGGTGTCCGGCTCGTTGAACCAGATGAGTGCGACATCTGGATCGATGGTATGCAGGACATGGTCGACGAGCACCGTCGTTGCGTAGTCAATCTCCTCGAAACGTGGAAGGCTGCGCAGCGGCAGCGGACCGAAGCGCCCTACGGTCTCAATCACCGCCTCGGGCGTCTGGGTATGCTCGGCGCCGAAGATCGAGAAGGTCCAGTGGCCGTTGGCACCCGCGCGCGGATTGATGACATGTGCCGAACCAGCCGAACCCGTGTGCACGACGGCGAGCCGTTTTCCTGCCGCGGCCAGCCGATCGCCGAAGGTCTCGGCCGTCACGAAGCGTCCGCTGGTCGCCTGTTCGGCAAGCGCCACGTCGGCACCGAGGCTCGTGTCGATGAGATGCGCGGTCGTGACCTGCGGGAAGTAGAAAGCATTCCCTACGACGCCGTGCACCACGGGTGGCGCACCTGTTGCAATCGAGGTGGTGGCGACGCGGGTCATGGAAGGGAAGACGCTGCGGGCTTCACGAAACCACGTGCCCCCGCTCGCAAAACGTGTTAGGTTCGGCATGAGCTCGGGTGTCACCATGTCTGGTCGGAGACCGTCGAAGAGGACGAGGACAACGCGGGTCGTACTTTCGGACATGGAATTTTCCTTCTGTCGGAGTGTGTCTCGCTGGACGAGTCAGGCGGCAACGCGCGCCGCATTCCCGCCGACGAGATGACAGGCGGCGAGACGCCCCTGCCCAATGAACGAGAGCGCCGGTGCGTCCGTCCGGCAGCGGGCGATGGCACGGGGGCAGCGCGGATGGAAGGCACATCCCATCGGTACATCGACGGGGTTCGGCGGGTCACCGCTCAGGACGATGCGATCCCGCATGCGCCGGCGTGGCGTCGGAATCGCCGAGACGAGCGCCGCCGTATAGGGGTGAAGCGGCTGCCGAAAGAGCGCGTCGGGCGGACCCTGTTCGATGATGCGACCGAGATACATGACAGCAACTTCGTCGACGACCTGGCGCACAACCTTCAGGTCATGGCTGATGAAGAGCATGCTGAGATCGAAACGCGCCTTGACGTCCTGAAGGAGATTCACGACTTGAGCCTGGATCGAGACGTCGAGGGCGGACACCGGCTCGTCGCAGACGAGCAGGCTCGGCTCCAGCACGAGCGCGCGCGCGAGCACCACGCGCTGGCGCTGCCCACCCGAAAGCTCGTGCGGATAACGCTTGAAGAGCTCGGTCCCGAGCCCCACCGCTTCGAAGAGAGAAAGGGCGCGCTCGCGCCGCGCGGCGGCACCCTTCTCGACGCCGTGAATGAGGAGCGGCTCCACCACCTGCTCACCAACGGGCATGCGCCGGTCCAACGCGCCGAGTGGGTCCTGATAAACCATCTGCATATGCCGACGCAGCGTCCGCCAGCGTTCGTCCCGCACGGCGGAGATGGTCTCTCCCGCAAACAGCACGCGCCCGGAAGTCGCAGGCCCGAGCCCGAGCACGAGTTGGGCGGTTGTGGACTTGCCGCAGCCGGACTCGCCGACAAGGCCGAGCGTATGGCCACGCGGAATCGAGAAGGACACGCCGTCGACCGCCCTCAGGATGCTCTTGCGGGCAAACAGCCGGGCTGTCTGCCGGACGACGTAGTGCTTGGTGATATCCTCGACCTTGAGAAGAGCCATCACGACACGAGCTCCGATGCGCGTTCGGAAAACGCGATCCGCTCAGAGCCGACGGCGGGGGCACGGCGGAAGCAGGCGACACGACGACGTCGCGTGCTATTCGCGAGCGGCGGCACCACGGCGCGGCACGCCTCGCAGGCCTCCGGGCAGCGCGGCGCAAAGTCGCAACCTGGCAGATCGACACCCGGCGTGGGCACTGTGCCGGGAATGGCAATGAGCCGCTGGCTCGGCGCCTCGAGATCGGGCAGCGCCGCCAGGAGGCCGTGCGTATAAGGGTGAAGGGGTTCGACGAAGAGCATCTCGGCAGGGGCTTCTTCGACGATACGGCCCGCATACATCACGGCGATCCGCTCGCACAAATCGGAAACGACGCCCAGATCGTGCGAAATCAACACAAGCGCCATCCCCGTCTCGGCCCGGATTTCGCGGATGAGGTCCAGCACTTGGGCTTGGATCGTCACGTCAAGCGCCGTCGTGGGCTCGTCCGCGACGAGGAGGTCCGGCTGGCCCGCGAGTGCGATTGCAATCATCACGCGCTGATTCATGCCACCGGAGAGCTCGTGCGGGTATTGATCAAGGCGCCGGGCAGCGTCCGTCACGCCAACGCGGTCGATGAGGCGCTTCGCTTGCGCGCGAGCGGCGCTGCCGGAGAGCCCACGATGAAGCACGAGCGCCTCCTCGATCTGGCGACCGATCTTTTGCACCGGGTTGAGCGAACTCGCCGGATCCTGGAAGATCATCGCGATGCGCCTGCCGCGCACACGGGAAAGCTCTCGCTCGCCGAGCACGGCGAGATTCTGTCCCTCCAGCATCACCTTGCCCCCCACCCGTGCACGACGGCCGAGGAGCCCAAGCACCGCGAGCCAACTCACGGACTTGCCGCACCCCGACTCGCCGACGATTCCGATGGACTCGCCGCGGCGCACTTCGAGATCTATGCCATGCAGCACGCGCACGAGGCGGCCGCCCAGGTCGAAATCGACCGTCATTCGCTCGATGGTGACGAGTGGTTCGTGGCTCGCTACCGACACGGATATCCGTCCTTTTCGCTCAGAAAGTCACCTCTTTAGCGAAGCTGCGCGACGGATCGGTGACCATGCAGGGTCTGCGACGGGCGAAATGGCGCGGCCGTTCACAGGCTTGGCGTGCGACGGGCATTTGCGCCACCGCTAGCGCCGGAGGGGGCGACGATCGCGCACGCCTGACAGGATCACCGCCATCGGTCTGCCCGGTATCACGGGAGATGATGTGGCAGGCCGTAAATGCGGTGGACGGTGTGAGACACGTTCCGCGCTCGATCGTAGATCCGACATCGAGCCTCTCATTGCACGAAATGGCCTGGCGCGACTTCGACGAGTGGCGGTGCCGCCGGCTCGTCGCCGATTGGCCGGATCGGGCTCGGGACCTCGCCGTTCTCCGGCGCTCGGATGCGGGAGCGGGCAGTCGGGTCCGGGATCGGCACGGACGCGAGAAGCCGGCGCGTATAGGCATGGCGCGGATCGTGCAGCACCTCAGCGGTCGGCCCCATCTCGACGATCTGGCCGAGATACATGACGGCGACACGGTGGCTCATGCGCTCGACAACGCCCATGTCGTGCGAGATGAATAGATAGGCGATACCGCTCGTCTCCTGCAATTCGCGCATCAGGTCTATGACCTGCGCCCGCACCGACACGTCGAGCGCCGACACCGGCTCGTCGGCGACAATTATCTTCGGACTTAGCGACAGGGCCCGCGCGATCGCGAGCCTCTGGCGCTGTCCGCCGGAGAACTCGTGCGGATAACGCGAGAGATGGTCGGGCGACAAGCCGACGCGCGAAAGGAGGGTCGCGGCGCGATCGCGACGCTCGCTTTTCGCCATCGCTGGCTCATGGATGGCAAGCGGCTCGGTCACAAGATCGAAAGCCGAGAGCCGCGGATTGAGCGAAGCGTAGGGGTCCTGGAAGATCATCTGTATATTGCGGCGGACCGACCGCATCTCGCCCCTGGTAAGCGACGTCACATCCCGTCCATTGATACGGATCGCGCCGGATGTCGGCTCGATGAGTCGCATGACGGCCCGGCCGGTTGTCGATTTGCCGCAGCCCGACTCGCCCACGAGCCCCAGCGTCTCACCCTCCCCGATGGAGAAGGAGACGTTCTCAACCGCGTGAACCTGTCCGACGAGCCGCTTGAGGACTCCCTTACGCACGGGAAAACGTTTGACAAGCCGCTCAACCTCCAGGATGGGCCGCGGTTCTGCGCGCTCCGGCGGCCCCTCTTCGGCGCCGAGGCGCGGGACTGCCGCGAGAAGGTCGCGCGTGTAAGGCCGCGCCGGTGCGGCAAAGAGGCCGTGAACATCGTTCTCCTCAATCTTCCGGCCGCCCCGCATAACCACCACGCGGTCCGCGATCTCGGCCACAACCCCGAGGTCGTGCGTGATGAACAGGACGGCCATGCCGATCTCGTCCTGCAGGGAGCGGATAAGCGCGAGGATCTCAACCTGGATCGTCACGTCGAGCGCAGTCGTCGGCTCGTCGGCGATGAGAAGCTGCGGCCGGCATAGCAGCGCCATGGCGATCATGACACGCTGACGCATGCCGCCCGAAAGCTCATGCGGGTATTGGCCGAGGCGTCGCAGCGGATCAGGAATGCGCACTTTCTTCAGCATGTCTGCTGCACGGTCGAGCGCTTCGCGCCGGGTCGCCCCCTCATGCAGCATCAAAACCTCGGCAAGCTGGGCGCCGATGGTGAAGACCGGGTTGAGCGAGGTCATCGGTTCCTGGAAGATCATCGATATCTCCCGGCCGCGGATGTGCCTGAGCTCCGCGTTTTCGGCGCGGACAAGATCGACGACTTCACCGGAAGAGCGGCGCCAGCAGATCTCTCCCGCCGCGATCGTACCTCCTTCCCGCTCGATGAGCCGCATGAGCGAAAGCGCGGTGACCGATTTGCCGGAGCCTGACTCGCCGACGAGTGCTATCGTCTCGCCTTCGCGGACGGTCAACGAGAGATCGGTCACGACCTCGACTACGCGATGACGCGAGCGGAAGGTGACGCAGAGCCCAGTAACGGTAAGGAGCGGAGTGGTCACGGTCCCGCACTCACTCGGCCGCTTGCACAAGGTGGCGCTGGCGGATCTCGGGATGTTCGGCGAAAGGCGGCAGGGGCGCGACCCAGCGGCGCGCCGCGAGAGCCGCCGGCAGGATGACGGAGAACGGATCGGCGCCGAAGACCCTCCAGGTGATCGCATCGGTAAGCTCGAGAAGACCCCAGGCCGCGGCAGGCTCGGGATAGGTCGTGAAGGTCTCCGTCAGCGACTGCAGCGTCAGATGCGGGATGCCGTCGACGATGGTGAGAGTGTTCCAATGGACATGGCCGGAGAGCCAGACCACCGGCACTTTAGCTTCGCGCAACACGGTTCGTGCCCGCTCGGCCCCAGGGTAGGTGGAGGAGGCTGGATTACGCTCGAAATAGTAATTGCCGACCTGCGAATGACCGGAGATCGGCACGTGGCTCATGATTGCGAGTGGCCGGTCGGCGGCACGCACCACACCGAGGAGCCACAGAAGGTCGGCCTCCGTTAGCACGAAGCCACCAGGGCGGCGGATGCGGCTGTCGGCGCGCCACAGCACGAGCCGCCAGCCGTCGAAATCGACAGTTGCGTGATGGAGCGGCTGACCGAGGATCGCCTCGTTATCGGCGATGGCCAGATGATCGCGATCATGGTTGCCGCACAGGTGATAGATCGGCACCGCTAGGCCACTCAGCGCCCCGGCAACCTCGCGCTGAAGCCTGAGGTCCGTTTCCCGGTCCACATCCGAGATGCGGTCGCCGAGGTCGATTACCGCATCGGGTTTGGCGTCGGCCACGAAGCGGCGGAACTCGGCGAGAAGTGGCAGAGCCGCGCTTCCTTTTTTCGTGAAGTGATCGTCGCCATGGTGAATGTCGGCGACAACTGCGAGGCGCAGGGGCTTCGTCATAGATGGATATCCGTGATGAGCGTGGGGCGAGCAGCCGGAGAGGGCTGCTCCCCTCTCCGGCGCATGGTCGGCCGGCAATTGCCTGGTCAATCACTTCGCGGCGAGTTCGATGCGCCCCGCACGGAAGTCGAGCACATAGGGGATGTGCCCTGGCAGCGGCTTCCAATTCACCGTCTTCTTCAGGCCATAAGATTCATAAGGCTGGTAGAGGACGAGAGCGGGCGGATCGTTCTTGATGAAGTCCATGAGTTCTGCGAAGGCTTTCCTGCGGGTCTCTATGTCGGTCGAGTAGCGGAAACGCTCCCAGGCATCACGATACTCTTGGGTCGGCTTGAAGCGCCCCTCGGATTCGGACGCCACCCCCGGCGCCCACATGGTCCCGAAGGAGCCCGTCGGATCGGGGAAATACATCGGGTTCGACCAGTTGCGCGCCATCATGGTGGGGTCGTTACCCGTCCACTTCTCGTCGACGTTGATCTGTGCCTTGACACCGACGGCAGCCCACATCTCCCGGATGGCCTGGGCGGCAAGAAGGCCGTTGGTGTAATAGGCAGCCGCTGTGTCGAAGCGGATCGGCGCACCGTCGTAACCGGCCTCTTTGAGGAGCTTTGTTGCTCTTTCCGGATCATACTCAAAAGTTTTGAGATCCGGCATGTAGAGTTGGCCATATTGGGGATAGGTGTGAGTATTCGGCACTACCGCCTTCCCGAGCCACAGCGCTTCGTTCAACGTCTTGCGATCGATCGCAAGGCTGAGCGCCTGGCGGATGCGCTTGTCGGCCATCTTCGGATGTTGTGTGTTGAAGATGACGACATGGAAAAGCGGTGTCACCATGCCCTCGACTTTGAGCTTCGGGTCAGCCTCGATGGTGGCAATCTGATCCGGCGGCACATTGGCAATGAGGTCGACTTCGCCGTTCTTGAGCGCAGTAATACGGGCCGAAAGTTCCGGAATGCGCTTCAGCGTGATGCGCTTGAAGGGCGCCTTGTCCCCCCAGAAGGCATCGTGCCGTTCGTAGACGACGCGCTGATTGGGCACGAACTCAGTGATTTTATAGGGGCCAGTCCCGACCGGCTTGAAGCCGAAGGCCTCGAAATCGCCGAACCCGACCGTGTTCGGATCGCCGGTGAGCGCAGCCACGTATTTCTTTGGCACGATCATCAACTGCTGGATATTAAGAAGCGTCTCGAACAGAGGCTCTGGCTTGCGGCTCGTGACCCGGATCGTCTCCTCGTCGATCTTCTCGACCTTCGCGAGATTCGGGATGAAGTCCTTCTGGCGGATGCGGTAGGGCGGGAAAACAGCGTTGACGATACGATCAAACGAGAAGACCACGTCGTCGACCGTCATCTTGTCGCCGTTGTGGAAGACGACGTCAGCTCTGAGTTTCAGCTCCACCTCAGTTGGGGAAACCTGCTTCCAGGAGGTGGCCAGACCCGGCTTCCAGACGCTCTCGGCTTTCGTGTGATCTTTCTCAATCAGCGTATCAAAAGCGTTGTAATAGAACTGCGAACCGACGTTGGAATGGTCGCGCCCTGGATCAAGATAAGGCGCCATATTCTGGACGCCGACCACGAGTTCACGTTCCTGGGCGGCCGCGGCCCCGGCAAGCGCGATCGCTGCAGTGGTGAACAGCGCTTGCATAACTCTTGTCCAAAGCATTCTTAAATCTCCCTGTTTCAGTTCTATGGAACGCACTTCGCGGGCGTGAGCCGGGGACCAGCCGTCACCGCTCGCGCAACTTCACATCGAAGCGGTCGCGCAGCGCATCGCCGAGAAGCATGACGACAAGGGCGACGAGCACGATGAGAATAGCCGGCATCGCCACCACCCAGGGTGCCGAGGCCATGTAGTCGCGGCCCTGGCCGACCATGGACCCGAGCGTCGCCGTCGGTGGTTGCACGCCGAGGCCGATGAAGGAGAGCGCCGACTCGAGGAGGATCAGGTTCGAGATATTAAGCGTGAACATCACGACGACAGGCGAGACAATATTGGGCAAGAGATGGCGCACGGCGATACGAAAGTCCGTGGCGCCAGCCGCGCGTGCGGCCTCGATGTAGGGAAGCTCGCGCAAAGCCACGACCTGGGCCCTGACGAGTCGGGCGAAATGAGCCCAGTAGGCGAGGCCGAGCACCACGACCAGGACGCCGATATCCGTGCCGGCGAACGCGATGACGAAGAGTGCAACGAGGGTGAAAGGCAGCGATAACTTCACGTCAACGATGCTCATCAGGAGCGAGTCAACGCTGCCGCCGACGAGCCCGGCGATAAAGCCGACGCCCGCGCCGAGAAGAAGTCCAACGACGGCACCGAAAAGCGCAAGAAAGAGCGAGAGTCTGAGCCCGTAGAGACACCGCGACAGGATATCTCGGCCGAGCTGGTCGGTGCCGAAGAGATGCTTCGTGTCCGCGCCCGGGAAACCGACTGGCGGTTTAAGACGCGCGAGAAGCCGCTGTGCGTCAGGATCGAAGGGAGCGATCGACGGCGCAAAGAGCGCCGCGAGAATGAGGCCAAGGGCGAGCGCGGCGCAGATCGCCACGACCGGGTCGAGACGGGTGGCCGCTGTGGCGATCCGCGCGCCGATGGCTGCCAGGCGTAAAGAAGGTGCCGCGGTTGGTTCGGCATTTCTGTGCGAGGACTCGATCGCGCCCCGAAGACCAAGATCGGCCATGGCTTCGCCTCAGGCTCGGGACAGACGTACGCGCGGGTCGACCACCGCATAGGCAAGATCGATCAACAGGTTGACGAGGATTACAGCCGCGGCGACCGCGAGGACGCCGAACTGCAATACGGGATAGTCACGCCTTAGCGTCGCTCCGACGAGGAGATCACCAATCCCGTTCCATGCGAAGACGGTCTCGATCACGACCGCTCCAGAAACAAGCGTCGTGATCTGCAGACCAATGACTGTAATGACGGGGATCAGCGCATTGCGCAGCCCATGGCGAAAGACGACGACCCGTTCGGAGAGCCCCTTCGCTCGTGCCGTACGCATGTAGTCCTGCGAGAGAACGTCGAGCATCGCGTTACGCGTGAAGCGCACAAGCGAGGCAACGAAGAAGGCCGACAGCGCGAGGGTCGGCATCACGTAATGGGCAAGCGTGGTCGAGCCGGAACTCGGTAGCCAGTGGAGGATGAAGGAGAAGACGAGGATGAGAAGGATTGCGAGGACGAAATTGGGAATGGCATAGCCGAGGAAAGCGACAAAGAGGAGCGCGTTGCCGAGGAAGGACTTTCGCCACAGAGCCGTCAGCACGCCCAGCGGCACGCCAATCACGACCGTCACGGTAAGCGTGGCGAAGAGCAGAGACAGGCTGTGCCAGACGCGCTCGGCGAAGATGACGGCCACCGGCCGCCGCTCCATGAGGCCGAGGCCGAATTCACGGTCGACGAGCGAGCACCAGAAGCGCCAATATTGCTCGATGATCGGCTGATCAAGACCGAAATAGGCGATCATCGCCTGCCGGGACTGCTGATCGAGCCCCTCGGGCATCAGAAAATCGATTGCGTCGCCCGTGAGCCGCGTCGCGACGAAAGCAACGGTCACGATTGCCCACAGCGTCACGACGGTGCGCGCAAAACGAGGAACCACGAATTCCATCATTGCCTCGGCCTTTCGCGCGGTGCGACCCCTTGCGTAAAGGCAGAGCGCGCCGGTGGAACACCCCTTGCGACGCGGGCTTCCTGGCCGGCGAGGCAAGAGCTCACCGGCCCGGCTCACCTATGAGGAGACCGGCTACCGCCATCCGCCGCCTTACCTGTCAAGAATAACCAGACAAGCTGACACTGGGATGACGATCCGATGGCACTATGGTGTATCGATGCGCACGCGCAGCGTTCCGGAAGGCAGAACGGCATGCGCGAGCAGGATCGCCGCGCCCTCGGCATCGGCGTCCACGTAGCTCATCACGATGACCGGCTCATCAAGGGCGATGCCGAGCGTATCCGCCTCGATGAGGCGTGGCATGCGGCAGTCGATCCACGTAGAACGCCGGTAGAATGCGGGGATACCGAATTCGGTCAGCGCAGTGGTGAAGCTCTTGGTTCGGGCGAAGACCGCGTCGATGCCGTCGAAGCGCTCGGCATCGAAAATGTGGTACCCGTAGGTCAGCACGCGGTCGGTCGCGGCTCTTACCGTCTCCACCACGAGAATCTCGACTCCTGGGGCGAGCGAGCGGCTCGGCGATCGCCGGGGAGGCGGCACGTCGAAAGCTGCCGACAAGACGACCCGATGGCGCGGCGTTCACCGTCTCCTCCATCTCGCTCCATTTCGAGTGCCGCGTCACACGGTATTCCGGCGGATGCCCGACGACGAACACGCCAACGCCCTGGCGGGCAGCGACGACCCCCTTTTCGCCCAAGCTCGTGAGAGCCATGCGCACTGTCTGGCGATTGACCGCGAAGCGCTGGGCGAGCTCGTGCTCGGAGGGCAGCTTTTGGCCAGGTGCGATCAGACCGCTGCGGATTTCGAATTCGAGCTCACTGCGGATCTGCTGCCAAACCGCGACCGCACCGTTCCGATCGATCATGGCGGCGTCCATCTTTCTTTCATGCACGACGTCATTCACCTGGTCCATGGGGCGAGCCGCTGTGCAGGTTAGAGAGTCGGCAAAGGTTTAGAGCTATTCTCCCTTTGACGGAAGCGGATGCGGCATTTGCGAAGTGCTTGCTACATCCGTCGTGCCGGATGATCACGATCGTCCCCGCGCCTGCCATATTTCCTCGACCGCTAGTGTCTGAGCTGCGCGCATCGCCGTGATCTTGGTGAAGACTCACCCAGTCGGATTGATGTCGGATGGGCGATGACCTGATCCCCAAGTTTCATCCAACGATGGGTGGAGTGGCAGGTTGATTTGAGCCTCGTTGACCTAGCGACGCAACGGGAGGCAGCGCGGAGCCCCCGTGTTGCACACCATCCCGCCCATTGCATTCGGGAAGCGCTCCGCTCGGCGGGGGGGGATCGCAGGCGCGAGATTGCCGAGGCCGCCGTGTGGCCCCGGCGTGTTTTTGGAGGAGATTCTGGGGCTCAGTTCACGACTTCCAGGCACGGACCAAGAGTCGGAGATTGAGTCCAAGCGCAACAAATTCTCCACCGATGAGCGACGCAATGCCGACAATGGAAGGAACGTCATAAAATAGGAGAGCAAGGATACCGATCGACACCATTGCCCCGACGACAGTTGAAAACGCGAGACTTCGAAAGCGAAGTGTCGCGCCAAGATATATTCCGACAGCCGAACGGGCGTGAGTCAAAATTGTATAGATGCCCCATGCTGCCGTCAGCGTGCCGATTTCCGGATATTTCCCGGCGAATAACAACGGCTCAATCCAGTGCCACAGCAAGAACAGAAAGAGAAAGAAAACGAGATCGAGGCACAGGATGAATCCGAGGCCGATCTTGAGCAACCTTTGCGCGCTCTGTTTCTCTCCGCAGGCAAGTAGACGGCTCATATCCGGCCGGGACACGCGTCCCCATGCCCCAACAACAAGGCCAAGAGGTCCAAGAAGCGCATTACCGGCCTGGAGCATGCCGAGCACATCCGCCCCCCGGAGCGCCTGCACTGCGAAAACATAGGAGCGCGTCTGCGCAATGGTGGTGGTAGCTCCAACGAGCGCCCAACGCGCCTCGTGCCAGTAGGGCCGATAAGCCATGAGCGTCGCACAGACGCCCCGCGGCCAACGCAGTGCCACCTGTCCCCGATCGACGACGAGCGCGACGCCATTCCCAATGGCAAGACCGAAAAGCGGGGCAGCCGCGGACGGCATGAAAGGCCACAGTGATGCCGTCGCTGCGAGACCCACCATAATCGACGTGGCATCCAATGAAAGGACCGAAAAGGCGGTGTGGCGGGCAAAATGAACACTTCGACACGTTTCGCGCCAAAGCATCGTTATGACATAACATCCCGCAGCAATCAGAAAGGTCGATGACGCGTCGGCAGCCATGCAAATCGCCAACGCCCCCAACGTGCCCAATGTCCGAAAGAAAAAATCAAAATCAATGAGCGTTGACTCAACGCATATACGCTTCTCCGCGGTCAGCGGGCTGACGAAAACTGAAATCGGCGTACCAACAAGCGCACTCTGAATTGACGAAAAGATCAGATATGTGGCACTGACGAAGACGAATTTTCCGAACTCCGTTGGCCCACCTACGCGGATCAGCCAAATGTTGATCAAAAAATTTGCGGCACTTAGAAGGCCTTGATCGGCCAACGATAGCGCTACATTTGACGTGAAAATTCTGCGCATGCCCAAAGCACCACGGGGAGGGACCATCATCGTGAATGATGCGGCGACTGTTTGTCGGACACTCGCAACATGCTTTCAATGAGGTCTGACGTTTTTCTTTTTCGGTATAATTGACGCTATCATGTATAAATAATATCGCGTTTGTGGTTCTCGGCTTGTCTGCATGACGTCAATGCCGATGCATCGTTGCTTGCGATGGACCGTCAAGCGATACGCCCCGGATCACGCACTCGGTCGCTCGACATTACGCGCCGCAGCATCGGATCCGCCCTGCTATTATCTCCGCCACGGACGCGGATCATTCGCGGGCACGCCCGGAACGATCACCTTTAACCCCTCGCGATCAAGTGCTCGCTGAAATTTTTCGCGATGCCGCTCGCTGATGTCACTCAGCGCGCCTAGCAAACGCTCGCGCATGCCCCATCCCGGACCAGCCAAGGTCGCGGCTGCCTCCAAATATGCGCCATGATCAACAAGTTCAGCAAATTCGCGTACCGCCATGTCAGCGACGTCAGACGGCAATTGCGAGAAGACGCTGATCGCGAGACGATTTCGCTTCAGGGCAATCCATCCTTCATTGGGGCCTCTCCGATACGACATCGACAGATAATTCACGTATTTGCTTGAAAAGCCGTCCTGCGTAACCTTGTTCCAATACAGCATTAGCCAAAGGAACGAATCCGTCGGCGCACATATCAGGGCGAGGTGAAGTGACTTGAGCAGCGCGTTGGTACGTTCGTCGATCGCGTCCCTTTCGCCTCTGGCCACGGCCTCATCCAACAACCGAAGGCGGACGACCGCCGCGCTGCGAATGAGAGCGGGTCGACACAGCTCTTGCTTTTCGACCTGATCGAGCATGGGGCGCAGCGCAACAAGCAGATTAGGATTGAACGCTTCGCCGGCGATGATGCGAGTCCCAATTTTTTCAATAACGGCAGGGCCTCTCCACGCCGAAATAAGGGCTATACCCCACCCAATACCGACGCATCCTAGAAAGACGATTGCCCATCGGACAGTCGGCATTGAAAATGCCATGCGCTAATCAACATAGCCGTAACGAGCATAATAGCGGTTGTGGTAATACTTCCCGCTATAGCCTTGGTATCGGCCAAACGAATTCATGTCCGCCTTGTTGAGCACGGTTCCGAGCAATTTGTCGTAAACCGGGCGCGCCACGTTCAAGGCATGCTGGACCACATCGATCTTTGTCTCGCCCCACTCGATCACAAGCACGAACGCATCGACCAGATGAGCGCTCGACCTGACATCCACGATTGGGCTCAACGGTGGCAGATCAACAATGACGTAATCGAACCTCTGCCGCAGAAGATCGAAGAAATTTCGCATGGCGTCGGACGACAAGACATCGCTGGTATGGGCAAGGCGCCCCTTCGCCACGTTGGGAAAGAACTTCAAATTGGTCGTGGTGTCCGTCCAGAGAGCGCGATCGGGCGGCATGGCCCCGGTCAGCACTTCGAGCAAGCCGCTCGTCGTGTTCGGCGTTATTGCCCGCGACAACGACGGATTACGAAGGTCACAATCCACCAATACAACTTTTCCGCCGCCGAGAGCGACGAGTTGCGCAAAGTTGGCGGCTACCGTTGACTTCCCCTCATTAGGCAAAGCGGAAGTAATTCCGACAACTTTGCCTTGTTTCGTGTCACTATTCAGGTCGACCGAGACCTTGATCGATCGTATTGCTTCTGCAAAACGGGAAAACGGCTCATCCGCAGCGTAGCGAAGTATTCCGGTGCGCCCCCCGATCGTGCGCTCCTGCGCGAGATCGCCAGCAAGCCGTGTTTCCGTCGCCGCGCCAGACGGATCACGCGCGGCGCTTGCCAATTTCGGCAAAATTGCAATTACGTCCACACCGAGAAGCGCCTCGACCTGCGCCGCCGTTCGGAACACGCGGTCAGAAATATCGCGCAAATAGCCAATTCCGGTGCCGAGAACGATCCCCCCAATGCCGGCCAGCGCCAGCACCAGCAAGGTTTTCGGATGGCTTTTCTCCAGTGGCCGGGATGCCGCCGAAATCAACCTTGCCTCGGTAATTGGAAACGATTGTTGCTGAACCGACTCCATGTATCGCTGGAGGAAATTATCGTGCAAGGCGCGATAGGTCTGCGCGGTGCTCTCCAAGTCGCGCAACGTCAGTTGGGCCTGGTTTGTGCTTTGTGACTGCGCCACAACCTCGTTCATGCTCTTCTGAATGCTTTCTTCGCGCACCTTGGCGATCTCATAGTCGCTCTTGTAGGTTTCCGCGATCCGCCTCAGTTCATCAACAATCGAGCGTCGAATTTCCCTCATTTGATTGCGAAGATTCACAGCAGCCAGATGATCGCGCCCATATCGCGCCGACCAATCGGCCTCTTTGGCTGCGTAATCCAGGTATTGCTGACGCAATCGCGTAATCACATCATTCTTCAGCGTATCGGCCACCGTCGCGTCGGGAATTTCCATGCGAACGATTTCCTCGATACGCTCGAGGCGCGCCTTAGCCTCTGCGGTCGCGGCACGGGCCTGGACAATCTGGCTGTTGACTTCGGCTAACTGCTGCTCCGTCGTAAGTCGTCCACCGGTATCAACGATGTTGTGCTGGGCCTTGTAACGGATGACCGCCTCTTCAGCAGCGGAAGCCTGGGCGCGCAACTCGCGCAGTCGATCTTGGAGCCAGATGCTGGCCCTTCTGGTCGCCTGATATTTTGCTTCAAGTTGATCCGTGATGTATGCGTCGGCAACGGCATTCGCGATTTGGGCGGCTTTCTGCGCGTTCAATGAACGAAAGCTGATATTCATGACGTAGGTCAAGCCAATGCGCTTGATCGTCAGGCGCTTCGCGAAAGCGGCCACAGCTTTTCGCTCAAGGGAAAACTGCGACGGGGGTTCGTGCGAGCCGAAAAAATCAACAATATAGCCGATGCCGTCAAAGATGGCACCAACAAGACCGAAACCTTGTCCCGTAAACTCCGGATCCTCGGTAAGACGAAGATCCTTGATCACCGAAAGCGCGATATTCTCCGATTTCAGAATTTCAATTTGGCTGTCGACGGTCGCCGAGTCGATGGCGACATCGCCGAACACCGACTGATTTTGAAAGAGCTGGACCTTGCGCGTATCGATAATCATTTGCGCATCGGCCGTATAGCTTGGCGGCGTCGTGAAGATGTAGATGAAGCCGAGCGAAACAACGAGCGCGGCAACGAACACGATCACGAGGCGCTGACGATGAATAAATTCGGTAACAGAACGCAGCAACTCGGCCGGCGACAGCGCGACCGAGTAATGAGTATCGCCATCCGCCGCGTGGGGCGACCTATTCGTTTGCAACATACGGAGGCAGTCCTTGGCCCGCTACGTTAGCCGCCGTTCCGATTCCCAAACGGGATAAGAGGCCGCTCAGGGTTAAGGGCTCACACTGCGCGTTATCGTCGTGGTGGTACTCGTGGTTGATGAGCCTGCACTGGAGACCCCGCCCGACAGGTAATTGGACAGCAAATTAGGCGTGCTCCAGGAACCAATCGATTGCGCCGTTCCACCACCGCCGAGTGAGCCCCCAAGCGAACCCGTCGGACCTCCCAAACCACCACCACCGCCGCCACCGGCACCGCCACCTGCGGCGGCCGTGACGGTTCCTCCTGTCGTGGTATTGAAAGCAAGAATCATATCCTGATTGCCTGAATTCGCTACCGCCTGTTGAATCGCTGTGGCGAATGCCTGATCGCTACGCAAGCAAGCCTGCGCCGCCTGACCAAGGCCGGTCCCAATAGAGCTCTTTTGATCCGGACTGGCATTTTGCAGCACGGCTATCACAGCAGGCAGCGCTGCCTGGTTCGTCGCAACAAGATCACGTACGCGTGATACCAGAGCCGCACCGGACAACTGCAACAAAGCGCCTGGGTTGGTCAGAAAAGCGTCGACTTGATCGGCGGGCAATTCCTGACTGGTCGAATAGCAGCTTGCACCGGCAGGAATCGGCGCGATGAGGAGCAACGCACTGACAATCAAGTGAACAATTGCCGAAGTCGCCGAAAGACGAGGTCGCATTGACACCTCTCCCCTGTAGTTTATTGTTTTCTAACACAATTTCTGATCTTGGCGAAAGCATTAAATTGACGGTTGCGGCGTTTGCGGAAGCGATCCGACCAAACGCAGTTCGACATTTTTTTTGCTTATTTCAATATGATAGCAATACCGCTCGATTTCGCCTGCCTAAAGATCGGGCACTTGTTCGGTTAACGAGGTGGCGTGTCGTCTTTCCTCGGACCTGCGTGATAATAGTTGGGGCGTCGTCGCCCATTTAACGATTGGGCGACGCCGGCCCCCGCCAACGCAAAGACCACAATCGCAAAACCAGGAATTTGCAGCGAAAAGTCAATCGTCGAATGAATTAATGCGATAAGCGAAACCGACAATGCCACCAATGGACCGGCAACATTCCGTCTGCGCACGCGCACGCCCTGAATCAGCAGAACGAGGATGAATATCCATCCTGCCGCGATCATAACTGTCAGCGGAATGCCAAGGTCGGCGGCGAGTTCAAGGGGCGTACTATGCGCGCGGTCCCATATTCCCCATATGGGAATATTCGCGCTCCGATAGGCAGGATAGGCCCAGACAAAGGTACCCAGACCTGATCCGAACCACGGGCGATCGGCAATCATTCGCAGCGTTGAGAGATAGGTCTCGAACCGCCCTTCCTCCGCGGCGCCCTGGAGCTCAAAGCGGCTCACGACACCTGCCCCCATGATGTGGAGCAAGACAAAGGAAAGTCCGACCGCGCTGAAAAGCGCAGCAAGGAAGCCGACCTTTGTCGAAATGCGCCGTCGGAAAAAAGTAACGAATGCAAGCATCAGAGCCAACAGGGAAAGCACAACCCCCGCACGTGAGCCAGTCATGAACATGGCAGCGAGGCAAACAAAAAGCATAGAGAAAGGAAAAATGATCTCGCCTGAATTATGCGACGTAACGTTATTGAGCAGCTTCTTCCACGAATAGCGCCGTCCCGACATCCGGTCACGAATGCGTTCCATCAACAGGACCAACCAGATCGTCGCGCAAGATCCGAAATAGACCGCGGCGGTGTTCCTGTTGATGAAAGTCCCCGTCAGAACACTCTGATAGGCTTCTTTTTCACGCCAGAGAATATGCGTCGGGTCGAGGACGTAAGCGGCAATCCCGTAACCCGCCAGAACGCCGCCTGACCAGCCGACGACTTTGATCAGCCGCCGCGCGGCGACACCATCAATACCAACAAGAAATCCGCACAGCAGTGACAGGACGCATGCAAGCGGCGCTCCCAGGGAAAAAAATGGCTGATTTCGAACAATCGATACCGAAGGAATTAGCGACTCATGGAAAATACGCGATGCTTCAGCCCAGATCGGATGCGGCGTTGCGACCCAGGGACGCTCGGCCATTTGCTCATGCAGAACAAAGGCAAAGGCTGCCACCACAACTCCCAACAGGCCAAGCAGGACAAAATGAAATCCGCGCAGACTGTCCAGCTTGGCGAAAAGAAGCGCAATTCCAAGAACGATACACCAAAAGGCGACGACGGGCGCATCCGTTGAACCAAAGGGAACCGGCGCGATAGCAACGACAAAGTAGAGCAGCGTTGCGGTAATTCTGTTTGCGGGCGGCGCCGGTATTCCCTGGACGATCGGTACCATTGTCACGAAACGAGGACGGCCAGTGATTGCCGTCCTCGCCGATCAGCGCAGGTTTCTGATGTTATTGCGCAGGATGATGCCGTTATTCGCGGCCACCACGGCATCGTCGACGGTCGCGATGAACACCCGCAGATATTGCAGCACTTTCGTGACTTCGACGGACTGCGCATTGGAGACATAGATAACGTCTTTGTCACGCATCCGGAGCTGCGTGGCGAGGAAGAAGCCGGCCGGGTCGCGGAGATTGACGTTGAAGATTACGGGAATCATGACGGTCTGATAGCGCGACACATCGATTCCCAATTTTTCGGCAGCTGCACGCGTGACGGGCCGATAGAGGAAGACAGCAGCAGGGTCGGCCTGAGCGTCGAGGAGGCCACCGGCCTTGGCAACACCTTCAGCAAGCGTAATGTGCCAATTGTCGAAATTGAATTGCCCCTGCTGGCCCGACGCCCCGAAAGCCAGGAAGGTTTGTGGCTGCCGATAGACGTAAATGTTATCGAGCGGCATCACATAGATGTTGTTGGACGGAAAATCGACGAGGTTGGCGAAAGGCACGGTCGCGCGCCGCCCGCCACGCTCAAGCATGACGTAGGTATCCCACCCCTGCCCCTTGATGCCGCCAGCCCGCGTGATCGCATCGAGAATGCGATCACCGGCCGCAGTCGTGGCAAATCGGGCTGGAGAATTGACTTCGCCCAAAACACTGACCAGACCACCGTTCTGCGTACGCAGTGCGACCACCGCTTGCGGCTCGATGGCGCGGTTGCGCAGTCGATCAACGATGGCTTGCTGAACCTGTTCGGGCGTTCGACCCTTGGCCTGAACAGCTCCCGCATAAGGGACCATGATGTTGCCGGCGCTGTCCACGGTCTGATCCGGCACAGTCACGTAGTTGCCCGGGCGCGAACCGGCGTCCGGTGGGATGAAAAGCCCTCCCGCCGCGGCTTCAAATATCGTGACACTGACGACGTCGCCGACCTGAAAAGTCTGCGTCGGTACCGGGCGACGATCCGTAAAGGCCCCGGCAAGACCTCTTGGCTCCA
>Ga0182749_1000929_pt1 | contig 24287 bp, 27 predicted proteins | sample eDN3rd37CKraftMG_FD_128875 | JGI IMG/M metagenome (GOLD analysis project Ga0182749, IMG submission 128875) | Enriched Miracle-Growth compost microbial communities from Emeryville, California, USA - eDNA 3rd pass 37_C Kraft MG (version 2) (version 2) ...
ATGGACCCCGACATTTCGCTCGATTACGTGGCGGCGATGGTCAAAAGATCAATCGACGCGTATTCCCAGACGGCCGGCTTCGACATCAGCAAGAACCCCGGCCTGACGGCGACGCTCTACAATCTCGGAAATCCCGAAACACGCGCGGCGAAGCTGGCCGCCGAAAACCGGTTGCGCCGCCAGCAGGGCTTGGAGCCGAGACTCCCGGAAGAGAACTATTACGGGTGGCTGGTCAACGACAAGCTGGACGAGCTGGAAGCTCTCGCGGCAGAGTCCTGAGGTCTAGAGCCGCATTGTGCGACGGCAGGTGATGCCGCTCGCCTGGGATACGCTCTAGATGTCGTTGCTATGGAGGTTGTCCGTCCGAGGCTTGGATGAGAGGTTGTGATTGCCACACACGCAACCTGCACCCAGGAGCCCCGGATGGACATGCATGAGAATGCCAGAACCACGCCGCATAGTCGAATGCTGATGGTGGAACGTGTTGAGGCGGGTTGGACGGTGGCCGCTGTCGCGGCGGCCTTCGGTATCGATGGACGCACCGTGCGCAAATGGCGCGATCGCTATCGCCAGGAGGGCCGGACAGGCCTTATGGACCGTTCGTCACGGCCGCTCTCTTGCCCCTCACGGCTCGACGCAGCAGCCGAGGCCGAGATCGTGGCCTTGCGGCATGAGCGGTTATCGGGACCGGCGATTGCGCGTCGCCTTGGCCGACCGGTTTCGACCATTGGCAGTGTGCTGCGGCGGCGCGGGCTCGGCCGTCTCACGGCATTGCAGCCACGTCCTCCCGTCATCCGCTACGAGCGGGACAGACCCGGCGAGCTGATCCATGTCGATTCCAAGAAGCTCGGCAGGATCGACGGCATCGGCCACCGCATCACCGGCAACCGCAAAGGCCAGAGCAATCGTCGGGGCGTGGCGAAGGTCTCGGCTGGGAAGCTCTGCACGTCGCCATCGACGATGCCTCCCGGCTCGCCTACACCGAAATCCTGCCCGATGAGAAGAAGACGAGCGCGACAGCCTTTCTCCAGCGCGCGCTCGTCTTCTTCGAGCGGCATGGCGTCAAGGTCGAACGCGTGATGACCGACAACGGCTCGGCCTATAAAAGCCATCTGTTCCGCAACACGCTCGCCCAACGGGGCATCCGTCACAAGCGCACCAAACCCTACACGCCGCGCACCAACGGCAAGGCCGAGCGCTTCATCCAAACAAGCTTGCGTGAATGGATCTACGCCATGCCATTCGAGACATCCTCACAGCGCATTGCTGCCATGCCTGCCTGGCTCTGCGACTACAACAGTCGGCGACCACACGCCGCTCTCAGCGGAAAACCTCCCATCTCACGGCTCACTGGGGACAACCTCTGTGGAAACGACATCTAGATCGCCTGCTCCTGCTTTTGCTCCAGGATTTCATGCAGGGCGCGATGGAGCCGCTCAAGCTCTTCCTCGTTCAAATCGGCTATGTTCTGCGCCAGGAGATTGGCGATGGCGGTGGCTTTTTCGGGAAGACCCGCCGTATCCACCACCACCCGCGGATGGGAAAGCTCTGCGAGACGCTGGAGTTCATCCGCCTCGTCCCAAATAACGTTGAAATAGCCGATGATCTTCTGGACCATCGCCCAGTTCGGCGGGCTCCGATGGCCATGCTCGAGAGCAGAAAGATAGGCCGGACTCACCCCGAGGGCTGCCGCCATTTCCTTTTGGCTTACGCCTCGGGCGCGGCGGAGGGAGCGTATTTTGGCGGCGAACGGCGTCATCGGCCCTCTCTGCGGCGAAGGCGCACATAGAGCGCTCCGCCTCCGCCATGATGGCGCGCCGCTTCCTCAAAACCGCCGACGATTCCCGAGAAAGGCGGGGTGGAAAACCACTGGGGAACGGCGCGGCGGAGCACGCCCTCGCCGCTGCTCTTCCCCTTGCCGGTGATAACGAGCACATAGCGCCGGTCTCCTGCAAACGCCTGGCGCAGGAAGCCGAGCAGAAGCGTGTACGCCTCGGCCTGGGTGAGGCCATGCAGGTCCACGCGCCCGGTTATGTCGATGTGGCCGCGTGCCAGTTTCTCGCGTGTCGGGGAATCGAGCCGGCGCGGATGCTTCTGCGGAGGCGCCGCCGGCGAGGAATTCTGCTGAGAACTAGCTGGTGCTGGCGGGAGGGTTGGTTCCGATATGTGCCCGCCCGGCGAAGATTGCGCTTCCTCGGGGTAGCTTTTTCCTGGAAGCGGCTTTGCCGACCGGGCAACACGGCTCCAGAGGATCCTGTCCTCCGCGGAAAGCTCCTTTGTTTTTGCCCGCTTCATGCTCTCTCTGCCAGCGGCCGCGGCAGCAGCGCATAGAAATCAGCGGAATGGCGGATCGTGCCGGCGATTTCCCCCGCTGCCCCGCCTGTACCGATAAAAAGGTCGCCCCGCGCCGAGCCGGTGATGGCAGAACCGGTATCCTGTGCGATCATCAGCCTCTGAAAAGCCCCTCCGTCGACATGCCGGAGTTCCGGCGCATGGACGAAAAAGGGCGTGCCGAAGGTATGGAGGAGACGGTCGACCGCTATCGACCGGCCGGGCTGGATCTGAACCTTGGCCGCCGCTACCGGGCCCAAGTCCGGTTCGCCGAGGGAGGTTTCACGGAAAAAGATATAGGAGCGATTGCGCCAGAGGATTTCATCCTGTCTCTGCGGGTTCCGGGCCAACCAGGCTCGGATCGACTGCATGGATATTTCCTCGAGCGGAATCTCGCCGAGATCCACCAGCACACGCCCGATGCCGGTGAAGCGGTGCCCGGACTTTGCGGCGTAGGTGACGCGCATCCGGCGGCCATCAGGCAGTTGCAGGCGGGCGGCGCCCTGGACATGGATGAAGAAGGCATCCACCCGGTCCGCCAGCCAGCAGAGTTCCAGACCTCGGCCTGCGAGTGCGCCGCGGTCAATGGCTTCCCGGTCCCAATAGGGCTCGAGGGCACCATTCGAGTCGCGGGCAAAAGCGAAATAGGGATCAAATCCCGCAGGCCGGTTTCGATCATCCACATCGACGAGGTCATCCGGACGGCGGTAGAGCGGCACCGAGGACCGGTTTGTGGGCGAAAGCGAAGCTTCGGCCTCGGGCTCGTAATAGCCGGTGACGGATCCATGTTCGCCGGAATCGGACCGAACGTGAAAAGGAAGGAAGTGCCGCTCGAAAAAATCGCGGGCTTCTGCCGGGCCAAGAGTATGGCCAAGCGATCGCGCCTCGGCGTAGGCGGCGGCAAAGCTCTCGGCGGCGACTCCGAGGCTGCCCGTCCTGTAGGGGCGGATTTCCGCCTGGCGGGCCGATCGCGCGAAAGCTGCAAGAGCTTCGGGCAGGCCATTATCCTGCGACCAGCCTGGCAGGCTGCCATAGGATACCGGGCGGAACACCTCGGAAAGGCTCACGGACACCTCTCCACGCCCGCCGCGAGACGCACGGCCTATTCTTCCGCTTCGGTCGCCACCAGTTTCCAGTTGGGATCGCGCGAACGCGTGTCGCGGGCAAAGGTCCAGATGTCCTTCACTTCCGCCACTGTTTCGGGATCGCCGTCGATGATGCTGCCGGCACTGTCGCGCGTGGCCGAGATGAGTTCGCTGACAATGCGAAGCGTCACATGCGCCTCACTGCCTTTCATCTCCGCGCCGATGATGGCCGCCTTGTCGATCCCGACAAAGGAGGACTCGATTTTCTCGGAGCGCTTTTCACGCTCGTCTATCGCCGATACGAACCCTTCATAGACCTCGCGCGAGAGGAGATTCTTGAGCGTGCGCCGGTCGCCATCGGCAAACGCCATGACGATCATCTCGTAGGCCAGCTTGGCGCCGTCCACGAAGCCATTGGGGTCGAATGACGGATCGGCATCCTTGATTGCGCGCAGCCCACGGTTCAATTCCGTGCCGGGCTGAGCAACCTTGTCGATGATTGTGTAGCGCTCTTCCGCGCCCTCCGCCGAACCCTTGCGCCGCGGCAAGGCAACCACCGTATCGTTCTTGACGGTCTTCTCCGCTTCGGCCGACCGGGTGCGGCCAGCGGTATAGGGATCGAAGGGTGGCCTTTCGCTGCCAGTCCGCCGCCCGAGGACGTTGCGCAACTGAAAGAAGATCACGACCGCTGCGACCAAGAAGAAGATCGTGCCAAAATCAAAGAATTCCATAATGTCCGCCAAAGCCGCTCTGTCGTGTTGCGCTCACCTAAAAGGGATGATCCCGAATGCAAGGTCGAGGCGCTGCCGCGATTACCTCCCATATAGAACTCAGATTGTCATCGTTCAAATCGTCGGCTTGCATTCCTATGTTTGAAGGTAAGGACATTCCTAAGTTCCAGGAACAGAGAGGTTAGACCAAAAACGTGCGCTTCTCCATCATCCCTTTCCTCCTGCTGGCCATTCCGCTCGCCGAAATCGCCGTTTTTGTGATCGTTGGGCAACAAATCGGGCTGTTTCCCACTTTGGGTCTGGTCCTTGCCACAGCAATTCTTGGCTCCATCCTCTTGCGCGTGCAGGGTTTCGGCCTTCTTTCGCGCATGCAGCGCGAGCTTGCGGAACATCGCTTGCCGGGACGCGAGCTCGTCCACGGCGTGATGATACTCGTCGCCGGGCTGCTTCTCGTGATGCCCGGCTTCGTGACGGATGTGCTTGGGTTGCTGCTGTTCATCCCTGCAGTGCGCGATCTTGTCTGGCACTTCGTCCGCAGCCGCGTCGTCGTCGTGACGTCCACCAATGCGAAAGGCGGGGGGCGGCCGGGTCAACAACCCAGCAAAACAATCGATCTGGATCTGAGCGATTATTCCAGTTCCGATGGAAAGGACTCGCCCTGGCGGGGCAAATAGGCAGGAAGAGGAACCTTCGGGCAATCCAAACTTGTATTGCCCTGGTCAGCGTGCTAGCGAACGCCTCGATTTTTGCAGCCCGCGCAGGGCGGCGCTACATTCCAGAGGACGAGGCGAATGGCTGACCAGCCCGGCGAAAAAAACGACGCAAAGCAGACGGAAACCAACGGCAACACCGTTCCAGCAAGCTTGAGCGTGCTGACCCAATATATCAAGGATCTCTCGTTCGAGAGCCCCGGTGCGCCTCAGTCTCTGCGCGCGCGCGACAAGGCGCCATCCATCAACATCAATGTGAATGTGAACGCCAATCCGCTGGGCGGGACCGACTATGACGTGCTGCTGACGCTTTCGGCGAAGGCGGAAGTGGAAAACGCGGTGCTCTTCAATGTAGAGCTCGTCTATGGGGGCGTCTTCCGCATCCAGGGCTTCCCCCAGGAGCACATGCTGCCGCTTCTCTTCATCGAGTGTCCGCGCCTGCTTTTCCCGTTCGCCCGCCAGATCATTGCGGACGCGACGCGCAACGGCGGGTTCCCGCCGCTGATGATCGATCCGATCGATTTCGCGCGCATGTTCCAGCAGCGGCTCGCCGAGGAAGAGGCGCGCAGGAAAGTTCAGGTTTCCTGAAGCGCATCAAGTTTGACGAAGGCCGGGCGCATGCCCGGCTTTTTTATGCGAATTCATTTTTGAAAATTCAGGCGATTTCCGCCTGCTCCGCCGGCTCGGCCTGCGCGAGCTTTCGCCACAGCGCGTTTTCTCCGATACCTGCAACGAGAGCCTCGTGGGCCTGCCGTTCTTCCGCGGAAAGGCGCGAGGGAAGCTGGCGCGGGCGGGTGGGAAGCGCGATAACCACGTTGGTGCTCGCTTCTTCTTCGCGCCCTTGCGTCGCAATTTCGAGACCAAAGCTTGCCTGCTTGCCGCCGGCTAGCTCGATATAAACCTCGGCCAGAAGCTCGGCGTCGAGAAGCGCACCGTGCTTGGTGCGATGGGAGTTGTCTATCCCGTAACGCCGACAGAGCGCATCCAGCGAATTCGGGCCCATCGGATGCTTGCGCCGGGCAATCGCCAGCGTATCGACCACGCGCGAGGGATCCACATAGGGCTGGCCCAGCCGCTGGAACTCGGCGTTGATAAAGCCGATATCAAAATTCGCGTTGTGGGCGACAAGCTTCGCGCCGTCGATGAATTCCAGGAACTCATCGAGGATTTCCGCAAAGACCGGCTTGCCGACGAGGTCGGCATCGGAAATGCCGTGCACCGCCTGCGCTTCGGGATGCACGGAGCGGCCCTGGGGGTTGATGAAACGGTGAATCGTCCGCCCGGTCGGAAACCGGTTGACCAATTCGACACAGCCGAGCTCGATGACCCTGTCCTCGCGCGGATCGAGGCCCGTCGTTTCCGTATCGAAGATGATCTCGCGCATTCGAATCACTCCCCGCGCCCTAGCATGGGCCTTATCTCACCCGCACCGCAAGTCCGCTCCGGTGGATAAGCTGTCAGCCTTATGTCAGCTGACTTATTATTTTCCGCACCGCCTCACGCGCCGCATCCAAGCCTTCGCTTGTATCGATGATGAAATCAGCCCGCTTTCGTTTTTCGTCATCCGGAACCTGGCGGGCAAGGATTTTCTCGAACTTTTCCTCAGTCATTCCGGGCCGGGCAAGCACGCGTTCGCGCTGGATATGGGCCGGCGCAGTGACGACCACGATCTTGTCGACACGGCTGGTGCCCCCCGTCTCGAACAGCAGCGGGATATCGAGCACGACGAGAGGTGTTCCGATCCTGCGATGCTCTTCGACAAAGCGGTCCGCGTCTCGGCGGACCAACGGGTGGATGAGGCTTTCAAGCTTCTTCAGCGCTTCCTGGTTGCCTACGACGGCGTCGGCAAGGCGCGCTCGGTCCACTCTCCCGTTCACCGTCGTGCCGGGAAAGTGCGCATCCACTATTGGCGCCGCTTCGCCTTCATAAAGCCTGTGCACCGCCCTATCGGAATCATGCACCGGCACGCCTTCTTCCTCAAACATGCGCGAGGTGGTCGACTTGCCCATGCCGATGGACCCGGTGAGGCCGAGGACGATCATTTTTCGGCCTCTAGGTCCGTCACCACGATTTCGCGCAAGCGCGGCGTAACCTCCGGCCGCACGCCGAACCATCGCTCAAAGCCGGGGACGGCCTGATGCAGGAGCATGCCGAGCCCATCCACGGTGCGCAGCCCCCTTGCCGCCGCCGATGCAAGGAGCGGAGTCCGCAGCGGCACATAGACGATGTCCGTCACGATGGCTGAGGCCGATAGCGGGGTGAGATCGATGATGGCTTCTGGCGCGCCGTGCATTCCGAGGGAGGTGGTGTTGACGAGGAGCGTCGTATCCGAAAGCAGCTCAGGTACCGCCTCCCAGCCATGGGCGCTGGTTCTGCCCCTGAACCGGTCGACAAGCGCCTGAGCGCGTGAAAACGTGCGATTGACGATCCGGATCTCATCTACGCCGCGGCTCTGTAGCGCGTGCACCACCGCAAGCGAGGCGCCTCCGGCTCCAAGGACGGTGGCCACTGCCTTCTCTGCCCAGCCGGGAATCTCCGCGTCGAGATTGGCAGCAAAGCCGTAGGCATCGGTGTTGCCGCCCATGAGCCGGCCGTCTTCGAGCCAAAGCGTGTTCACGGCGCCGATGGTTTCCGCGGCTTCGTCGCGGGCGTCCACAAGACGCCAGGCACTTTCCTTGTGGGGAATGGTAACGTTACCGCCCACATAGGTGTGCGGAAACTCCCGGATGAAGGATTCGAACGCCTCCGGCGCGACATCCCGGCGCTCATAACATCCTTCTATCCCCTGCTCTCTTAGCCAGTAATTGTGGATGAGCGGAGAGCGGGAATGGCTTACCGGGTGCCCGCAGACAAAGGCTCGCGGAAGGGAATCAGCCATCTGTCACCTTCAACTCGCGAAGCTTGGCCAGAAGCGGCAGAAGCGGCACGCCGACAATGGTGAAATAGTCGCCTTCGATCTTCTCGAAGAGCTGAATTCCCTCACCCTCGATCTGATACGCGCCGACGCTTGCCAGCGCCTTATCGCCCACGCGGGCAAGATGCCGGCCGATAAAGGCAGGGTCGAGCGGCCGCATGGTCATGGAGGCGATGGAGACATGCGTCCAGACAGCCTCTCCCCCGCGGGCAAGCACGACGGCGCTGTTCAAAAGATGCGTCTTTCCCGAAAGGGCCAGAAGGTGACGGCGCGCATCCTCCATATCCTTCGGCTTGTGGAATATCCGATCTTCCAGGGAGAGGGTCTGATCGCCGCCGATCACCCAGCTGTCGGGGTAGCGCGTGGAGACCTCGGCCGCCTTCGCTTCGGCAAGAATGAGGGCGACTTCATCCGGCGTCACGCCAGTCCCCTCCAACGGGGCTTCCAACGCACGTTCGTCAACGTTCGGGGCCTCAGGCTTGATCGTCAGGCCGGCATTCTCCAGGAGCCGCCGGCGAAAGGGGCTCGTGGAAGCAAGGATGATCGTCGGGTTTTCAGTCGGCATGTTGTTCTCCCTCGCTGGGAATTACCAAGGCTTTCCGCGCAAAGCCAGGATGGCGGCCGCGGTTTCCTCGATAGACCGACGCGTAACGTCGATCACCGGCCAATTGTGCCGGTTGCAGAGCTGCCGGGCATAGGCCAGTTCGCGGGCGATCTCAGCCCGGTCGACATAGGCGTCGAAGTCGATGGCGGAGGCGCCGAGAAGACGATTTTGCCGCACTTGGGAAATACGCTCGGCGGAAGCGATGAGGCCGACGACCAGCGGGCGCTTTGCATTCAACAGCGCCTCCGGCAGGGGAACGTCGAGGACGATCGGCACATTGGCGGTCTTGATCCCGCGATTGGCGAGATAGATGCTCGTCGGCGTCTTCGACGTCCGGGAAACACCGACCAAAATGATATCGGCTTCGTCCACATCGTAGGGAAGCTGACCGTCATCATGCTCCATGGTGAAATTCAGGGCGTCGATGCGACGGAAATATTCCGCATCGAGCACATGCTGTGCGCCGACGCGCCGGCCCGCGGGGGTCCCGAGATAGGATTGGAACACGGTCAGCACCGGCTCGAGGACGGAGACGCAGGGCAACCCCATCGCCTGGCAGCGCTCGTCCACCTGCCGCGCAAGCTTCTGATCGACTATCGTGTAGAGCACAATGCCCGGCTCCTCGTCTATCGCTGCAAAAACCTTCTCGAGCTGCTTCTCGGTGCGCACCAGCGGGTAGATGTGCTCTATGGCCCGCGCCTTCTTGTACTGAGCCGCTGCCGCCCTGCCGGCCGCCAGCAGCGTTTCCCCGGTCGCATCGGAAATAAGGTGAAGGTGAAAGAAGCTTTGCGGCTTATGCACAAATACGGATCCGGTCTGTGGAGAAATGTTGATAGCGCGGCGGCCGGCGCTTGGCGAGTTTGGAGTTATGGAAAAACCGGCAATTCATCCACATCTCGGTCCGCGCGGGAGAATGACTCGCAGCTGTGCAGAACAATGTTGACGGCGGATTATATCCACATAACCCAGTCTGGCACCGATCAGGGATGGATGAGGTCAACCTTATGAAACCATTAGGCTTCTCGTCGACTTCGCCGGAATTCTCCACAGTGCACAAACTTGTCACGCGTCAATCTGCTCCTCATTGAGGAACAGGAGTTAGTGGACAGGATTTAATCCACACTCCAAACAGAGTCATAGAATCAGAATCTCTTTAGAGTTCTTTAATTTTTTTTCTGGAGGCCTGAAACGTGGCGGAACGGAAACTCCTGGAGGCACTGAACGGTCGGACGATATTCCCTCCTCCGATCTGGATGATGCGTCAGGCTGGGCGGTATCTGCCGGAGTATCGGGAAACGCGGAAGAAGGCCGGAAGTTTCCTCGATCTCTGCTACAATCCGGATCTCGCGATGGAGGTCACGCTGCAGCCGATCCGCCGGTTTGGATTCGACGCAGCTATCCTGTTTTCCGACATTCTGGTCATTCCGCATGCGCTCGGCCGTGACTTGCGCTTCGAAGAGGGCGCCGGCCCTCTGATGACCCCTATCGAAGCAGATGAGATCCAGGGCCTGGATCCCAGCGCCATTCACGGTCAGCTGCAGCCGGTTTATGAAACGGTGAGGCGTCTGCGGAACGAGTTGCCGGATGAAACGACGCTGATCGGCTTTTGCGGCGCGCCCTGGACCGTCGCAACCTATATGATCGCCGGCCGCGGCACACCGGACCAGGCGCCGGCGAGGCTGTTCGGGCACAGGTACCCGGACTCATTCTCTAAGCTTCTGGATACAATCGCGGCAGCTTCCGCTGACTATCTCATTCGTCAGATCGATGAAGGCGCGGATGCGGTGCAGATCTTCGATTCCTGGGCGGGTGTGCTCGACGAAGCGAGCTTCGAGGAATGGTGTGTCCGGCCGGTTGCCGAAATCGTGCGGAAGGTGAGGCAAAAGCATCCGAAGGTGCCGATCATAGGCTTTCCGAAGGGTGCGGGCTGGCTTTATCGCGATTACCGGCAGCGGACCGGCGTAACGGCGCTTGGACTTGATTGGACTGTGCCGCTGAGCGAAGCGCGCCGATTGCAGGCGGAAGGGCCGGTTCAGGGCAATCTGGATCCCATGCGGTTGCTGGCGGGCGGCCAGGCACTTTCACGGGGTGTCGAGGACATCCTGAGCGGATTGGGTGGCGGGCCTTTCATCTTCAATCTCGGCCATGGCGTTACCCCGGAAACGCCCATCGAGCATGTCGAAGCAATGATCAAGCAGGTTCGCGGGGGGAAGTCATGACGGTGGAAAGCACAACCGACGGAAGGACCGCAGCACGACGCGCCATCCTTTCGCTCATCATCTTCGCCGTTCTGGCGATCCTACTCTTCGCGGCAGCGCCCGACGGGCTCTACCTTTGGATCAAGGCCTTTCACGTCGTGGCGGTGATTTCCTGGATGGCAGGCATGCTCTATCTGCCACGGCTCTTTGTCTATCATTCACAGGTGGAGAAGGGCTCCGCCCAGAGCGAGACATTCAAGGTGATGGAGGCGAGGCTATTACGCCTCATCATCAATCCGGCGATGATAGCCACTTGGGTTTTCGGGCTTTGGCTTGCCTGGAAAGGGTTTGATTTCTCCGGCGGCTGGCTGCATGCCAAGATCGGTCTGGTTTTGCTGTTGTCAGGTTTTCACGGATATCTTTCCCGCTCCCAGCGGGCGTTTCAGGACGATCGAAACGCGAAGCCGACGCGGCATTGGCGCATGATGAACGAGGTGCCGACCGTCCTCATGATTCTCATTGTGATTTTGGTGATCGTGAAGCCTTTTTAAATGCGGGCAGCGTCACTATCTATCGGGCTATAGCTGCTTTGCGGCGCTTCGATTCCGAACCGAGCAGGACGTAAAAAGCCACCTTGCTCTTTCCTCGCCGGAGCGATAAAAGAGCTTTTCCCTCCCTTCATGTCCGGTACCGTTCTTACCGAAGTCTCGGACGCTGCAGGCCCGCAAGAGCGCCCAGCAATCTTTTCCGGTATCCATATGCTACAAACAGAGTCCACCCCTATGCAGGAAATGAAGCTCCAAGAGCTGAAGAGCAAAACGCCGACAGATTTGATCGCGTTTGCCGAATCGCTCGAGGTGGAGAACGCCAGCATCATGCGAAAGCAGGAGCTGATGTTCGCGATTCTCAAGAAGCTCTCGATGCAGGATATCGAGATCATCGGCGATGGCGTCGTCGAGGTGCTACAGGACGGTTTTGGTTTTCTGCGTTCGGCCACAGCCAACTATCTGCCAGGCCCGGACGACATCTACATTTCCCCCTCACAGATCCGACGCTTTTCGCTCAAGACCGGCGACACAGTCGAGGGTCCGATCCGCAGCCCCAAGGAGGGCGAGCGTTACTTCGCCCTGCTAAAGGTCAATACGATCAATTTCGAGGATCCTGAGAAGATCCGCCATAAGATCCACTTCGACAATCTGACGCCGCTTTACCCGGATGAGCGGTTGAAGATGGAGATCGAGAATCCGACCACAAAGGATCTCTCACCTCGGGTGATCGACCTGGTGGCACCGCTGGGTAAGGGCCAGCGCGGGCTGATCGTGGCCCCTCCTCGCACCGGCAAGACAGTTCTGCTCCAGAACATCGCACATTCGATCACCACCAATCATCCTGAATGTTACCTCATCGTGCTGCTTATAGACGAGCGGCCGGAAGAGGTGACGGACATGCAGCGTTCCGTGAAGGGTGAGGTGATCTCCTCGACCTTCGATGAACCCGCCTCGCGGCATGTGCAAGTGGCGGAGATGGTGATCGAGAAAGCCAAGCGCCTTGTCGAGCACGGGCGCGACGTCGTGATCCTGCTCGATTCGATCACGCGACTCGGCCGAGCGTACAACACCGTGGTGCCTTCTTCAGGTAAAGTGCTGACAGGCGGTGTGGACGCGAACGCGCTGCAGCGGCCGAAGCGCTTCTTCGGCGCTGCCCGTAATATCGAGGAAGGTGGATCGCTCACCATTATCGCCACGGCGCTGATCGATACGGGCAGCCGCATGGACGAAGTCATCTTCGAAGAATTCAAGGGTACCGGCAATTCTGAAATCGTGCTCGACCGCAAGGTCGCCGACAAGCGCATTTACCCTGCCATGGATATCCTTAAGTCCGGCACGCGCAAGGAAGACCTGCTGGTGCCGCGGCAGGACCTGCAGAAGATCTTCGTGCTGCGCAGGATCCTGGCTCCGATGGGGACTACCGACGCGATCGAGTTCCTCATCGACAAGCTCAAGCAGACCAAGGGCAATGCCGAGTTCTTCGATTCGATGAACACTTGAGGATTGGCGGCTATACGCGCGCCCAATCCTTTACCAATCGCCAGAACCCTTTCGTGCACTCTTAAGAGCGGCTTCAAGGACACCTGCCTCCTCAATGGGAGGCAGGCAGGCTTGGCCGACGCAGAGCCAAGCAGCGGTTAGTGAGCGGTCTATGCGGAAGCCGATCTGACGTTCAGCCGCACTTTCCTGCTCACCAACGAGTATATCGACACGTCTGGGATCAGGGATTCGATTCGCGACCGGAACGAATTTTTCCCTGGTGGGATCGTTGACGAGCAGCTTCAGTGGGCGTTGAGCTAGCGCGGCTGCCCAAACTATTCCTGATTGGCCGTAAGCCTGGCTTCTAGCTCGCGCCAGCGCACTTTCAGCGGCACGGGTCGCCTGCTCGTAGAGCCTAGAATTGCCGGACACCGTAGCGAGTTGTGTCATGGCCGCGATGGTCTGGGCTGTCGCGGAAAGCACGGCGTCATCCACATCACCACGTATGCGCATTGGTGTGTCCGGACTGTCGAAAGCGGTGAGGTAATAACCCCCTCCGGATTCATCCAAATACGACGCGTCAAGGTCTTCCAACCATCTGAGCGCTTGCTCGATATAGCTCTCTTGCTGGAGGGCACCATGAAGCGCAACAGCCGCGGAGATCATGGCGGCATAATCGCTGGATAAAGCCGGGAAGAGCCGTTTCTCACCGCGGATGCTATGAGGCAGCCGTCTGTCGCTCATCGATTCGCATACGAAACGAAAAGCTGTATCAGCCGCCTCTACCCATTCCGGCCGAGCGAACTGCCGGCCTGCAATAACAAGAGCCGCTATTGCAAGGCCATTCCAGTCCACCAGCACCTTGTCGTCTCTACCAGGCCGGATGCGAGCCCCTCGAGCATTCAAAAGATTGTCGAGAAGCGCGCGCAGACTTTGTTCTCTCTCATCCGGCAAAGCATCCGGATGGCGCAGGCGATGGAGGATCGGATCACCTTCCCACCCTTCAGGGCTCGCAAGATGATAGATTTCAAGCAGTTGTTCGGCGCCCGTCGCTCCCAAAACGCCCTCTAGCTCCCTGCCGGTCCAGAGATAGAACTTGCCTTCTTCTCCCTCCGAATCAGCATCCAGACTAGAGGCGAAGCCTCCGCCCTCCACCCGCATCTCGCGAAGAAGCCAGCCGATTGTCTCTTCGATTCGCATCCGGAACAGTGGATCGGCCGTTTCGGCATAGGCATAGCAGCAGAGGCGGACAAGCTGAGCGTTGTCGTAAAGCATCTTCTCGAAATGGGGCACCAGCCATTGCGCGTCCGTGGAATAGCGGGCAAGCCCGCCGCCCACATGGTCATAGATGCCGCCGGAAAGCATGGAGCGGAGAGTCAGCAGCACCAGGTCCCGGTGTCGCTCGGTGCCATTGTTGAGCCAATCAAGCCAGAGAAGATCGAGGAACGGCGCATTGGGAAATTTTGGGGCGCCCCGTAAGCCGCCAACCTGCGCATCAAACGCCGAGCCCACCTTTTGCGCGAGCTCACTCAATGGAACCTCTCCCCCTTCTGCATCCTGTTCGGGCGCCAGATGGCTTCGAACATGCGCGGAAAGCGCATCGGCGCTGCGCAACAGATCATCACGCTTACCATGCCATGCGGAGTTGACCGCGTTCATAACATCGATGAAACCGGGCCTGCCGAAACGGGATTGCTTGGGGAAATAGGTACCGCCCCAGAACGGCTTCGCGTCCGGGGTGAGAAACATGGTTAACGGCCACCCGCCTTGTTCTCCCATAGCCGAGAGCGCGGCCATATAGATCTGGTCTATGTCAGATCGCTCTTCCCGGTCGACCTTGATATTGATAAAGAGATTGTTCATCACCTCCGCTACTTCGGCATCTTCAAAGCACTCGTGGGCCATGACATGGCACCAGTGGCATGCGGCATAGCCGACGGAAAGAAGAATGGGCCTGTTGAGCAAGCGGGCTTCATCCAGCGCTTCACGCGACCAGGGACGCCAGTGGACCGGATTGTCTTTGTGCTGAAGGAGATACGGGCTGGTTTGCTCGCCCAGCAGGTTCTTTTCGGGTAAGACCACGTATATCTCCTATATTCGGGCCACTATCCTGAAAGCTAGAGCGCTTGCCGTGACGGATCAAACTGTTAGAGATACGATTTTCGCGCTTTCGAGCGGCGCGCTGCCATCCGGCGTCGCGGTGATACGGATTTCCGGCCCGGAGACGCAAGGCATTATCCACCGCATGACGGGCGGGATTCCCGATGCGCGGTATGCCAAACTCGCCAATATTCGCAGCGCAGAGAGGATTACGCTCGATCAAGGCCTCTGCATTTTCTTTCCTGCGCCATCCAGCTTTACCGGTGAGGACTGCGCCGAGCTGCATGTGCATGGTGGTAGAGCAGTCGTGGCAGCGGTGTTGAACGAACTCTCAGCATTTCCGGGACTTCGGATGGCTGAAGCCGGTGAATTCACAAAGCGCGCGTTCCTCAACGGGAAAATGAACCTGACCGGAGCGGAGGCACTTTCCGATCTCATTGCTGCCGAAACCGAGGCGCAGCGCCGCTTCGCGCTTGCGAACAGGAGCGATGCACATCGGCAACTCTACGCGGAATGGCGTCGCAGGCTCATCCATGCCCGCGCTATGGTAGAGGCGGAGCTGGACTTTGCAGACGAATCTGACGTTCCGGGCTCGTTGAGCGACATGATATGGGAGGACGTTCAGAAACTTCGTGGGGAGATAATCAAACACGCGTCCGCTTACCGCAATGCCGAGATCATTCGAGAGGGATTCCAGGTCGTCATCCTTGGGGCGCCGAATGCGGGCAAATCGAGCCTGCTTAATGCGCTCGCGCGGCGCGACGTGGCTATTGTCACGGACGAGCCTGGCACGACGCGTGACATACTCGAGGTGAACCTCGACGTTAACGGGATGAAGGTGGTGCTGGCGGATACCGCCGGCATTCGCGAGGCGGGCGGGCGCGTCGAAGCGCTGGGGATCCAGCGATCTCTCAGGCGTGCCAGCGAAGCCGATCTGGTTCTGCTTCTGGAAGATGTCACCTGCCCGTCCGCGATCGAGCTTCCGCAGGGTAAGCCGGTCACCAGGGTGGGAAACAAGACCGACCTGTTGGTCGCGGGCACACCTCCCGGCTCCTATGATTGTCTGATCTCCGCGAGGACGGAAGAAGGGCTTGACCAGCTTCTCGAATTGATCAGCAAGGCGGCCGCCGTTTACCTCGAAAGCGCGGGTGACGTTCTCCCGTTTCGGATGCGGCATGTGGCGCTCCTCAACGAAGCGGCCGACGCACTTAACGCTGCCATTTCAGAAGACGGCGTGGGTTTGGAGCTGCGCGCCGAGTGTCTGCGCCTTGCCTCGGACGCTCTTGGCCGCATCTCAGGAGAGATCGATGTGGAGGATCTTCTGGACGCAATCTTCTCCACATTCTGCATCGGCAAATGATCCACGTGAAACCAGCAACACCCATGATTCACGTGAAACACACCCTCGTGAGCTGCTCGTTTCACGTGAAACAGCGATTCGCTTGACTAAGAGGGCCGATGCGAGCATCTGGAGCGCATGAGGAACCGGCATATGAATGAGAGCTTCGACGTTATTGTTGTAGGCGGCGGCCATGCGGGCTGCGAGGCGGCGGCCGCGGCTGCCCGAGCCGGCGCTCGCACTGCGCTCGTGACCTTGCGGCGCGACACGATCGGCGTCATGTCCTGTAACCCGGCAATCGGCGGCATCGGTAAAGGGCAGTTGGTGCGCGAAGTGGACGCGTTGGATGGCCTTATGGGGCGCGTCGCTGACGCTGCCGGGATCCAATTCCGTCTCCTAAACCGACGCAAGGGGCCGGCGGTGCGCGGTCCCCGGACTCAGGCTGATCGAAAGCTCTATCGCGAGGCGATGCAGGCAGCAATCGGGAGCCAGGAAAATCTTGAAGTGATCGAAGCCGAGGCCCAGGCGCTCGGAATCGAACACGGCCGGATCACGCATATTATATTGTCTGGTGAGCGGCGCATCGATTGCGGAGCGGTCGTACTAACTACCGGGACCTTCCTGCGCGGCCTCATCCATATCGGGGATAGGAAGATTCCTGCGGGCCGGGTCAACGAACCGGCAGCAAAGCGGCTTTCTGCATCCATGGAAGTGGCCGGTTTCAAGCTTGGCCGCCTCAAGACCGGCACGCCGCCACGACTTGACGGGCGTACCATCGACTGGAGCGGACTGGGTGCGCAGGGCGCGGATGAAGAGCCGGTGCCGTTCTCTCTCATGACGGATAAGATCGTCAATCGGCAGATCACCTGCGGCATCACCCGCACGACGCCTGAAACACACCGCATTATCCAGGAAAATCTTGGCCGGTCGGCGATGTATTCCGGACAGATTGAAGGGATTGGCCCACGCTATTGCCCATCGATCGAAGATAAGATTGTCAAGTTTGGAGAGCGGGACGGGCATCAGATCTTTCTCGAACCCGAGGGACTCGACGACGATACCGTCTATCCCAACGGGATATCGACGTCGCTTCCGGAAGACGTCCAGCATGCATTTCTGAAGACCATTCGGGGTCTGGCCGGTGCCCGTGTGCTGCAGCCGGGATATGCGATCGAGTATGATCATGTGGATCCGCGCGAACTGGAGTCCTCTCTTGAAACGCGCCGCGTAAAAGGGCTGTTTCTCGCGGGTCAGATCAACGGTACAACAGGATATGAGGAAGCGGCTGCGCAGGGCATTGTCGCCGGGATTAACGCAGCACGGGTGGCTTCTGGGGCACTGGCGGTCAGTCTCAGCCGTACCGAGGCTTATATCGGCGTGATGATCGATGATCTTGTTACGCGGGGCGTGGCTGAACCGTATCGTATGTTCACTTCACGGGCGGAGTTTCGATTGTCGCTTCGGGCAGACAATGCCGACGAGCGGCTGACCCCCCTTGCCATCCAATGGGGGGTAGCTTCAAAGGAACGCCAAGAACGCTTTTTCTCGGCGCAACAAGCACTTAGCGCGGCGCGGGATCTCACGAGATCACGTAGCCTCACACCGAACAAGGCGGAACGGTATGGCTTTTCCATCAATCGAGATGGAGTTCGCCGCACCGCCTATGACCTGCTTTCTTATCCCGATGTCACTCTCAAGCAACTTGCGGCGATCTGGCCAGAGCTTGGGGAGGTTGACGCGAAAGTCGTCGAGCGGCTGGAGACCGAGGCCCGCTATGCGGTTTATCTTGACCGCCAGGCGACGGACGCCGAGCGCATCCGCCGAGACGAGAGTAAGGCGATTCCGAACGATATAGATTTCGATTCGGTTCCGGGCCTTTCGAATGAGCTAAAAGACAAGCTGCGTCGCCGGCGTCCGCAGACATTGGCAGAGGCGCAGCGCATCGATGGTATGACTCCTGCTGCGCTCGCTCTGATTCTCGTGACGCTGCGCCGTGGCGAACAGCTTCGAGGCGCTGCGTGACAGAAAGGCTTTCTGCGCTGCAGGCCGTAGCAGGCCCCGTTTCACGTGAAACATTTGCCCGGATCGAAGCCTTCGAAGCCGCGTTCAAAAAGTGGTCAGCGCGCATAAATCTAGCGGCGCCTTCTACGCTTCCTCATCTCTGGGAGCGTCACATCCTCGACAGCGCGCAGCTGATGGCGCTTGCCCCAAAAGAAGCTAAATGGCTGGATCTTGGCTCCGGTGGCGGTTTCCCCGGGGCTGTGATCGCCATATTGATCGCAGAGCGGGAGGGCGCGCGCATCGATCTCGTTGAGAGCAACCATAAGAAGGCTGCGTTTCTGCAAACGACTTTGGCCGCTCTGAAGGCGCCGGCCATCGTTCACGCGCGGCGAATCGAGGAATGTTACGGGCGAATCTCGCCGCCCGGTGTGATATCAGCCCGCGCGCTTGCGCCTCTAACCATTCTCTTCGGCCTCATGGAACCATGGATGAAGGGGGAAACGAGAGCCTTGCTGCACAAAGGTAGGGATTACCAGCGCGAAGTAGAAGAAAGCCGTGACGCCTGGGGATTCGATCTGGTAGAACACAAAGACAAGGTCGGGGGCGACGGCGTGATTCTGGAAGTGAGTAATCTTCGCCGCCACTAGCGACTGCTGGTTCTTGATGTTTTTGGTTGGCAGGGGCCTATGAGCAAGCCTTCACGCATCATCACCGTGGCAAATCAGAAGGGTGGTGTCGGAAAAACCACGACGGCGATCAATCTCGCAACCGCTCTGGCCGCAATTGGAGAGCGCGTGCTGATCGTGGATCTGGATCCGCAGGGCAATGCCAGCACGGGATTGGGCATCGAGCGGAGGGTAAGGCATGTCTCCTCCTACGATGTCCTTACCGGCGCTTCGGACATTGACGGCGCGGCCATGGAGACGGCGGTGCCGGGCCTCGCCATTATTCCATCGACGCTCGATCTCCTGGGCATCGAGATGGAGATTTCCGGCGCTCAGGACCGCGTCCTGAAACTCCGGCGTGCTCTCCGGGAAGCGCCTTCGAGAAAGGGTTTTTCCTATGTCCTCATCGATTGCCCGCCTTCATTGAATCTTCTTACGCTCAATGCGATGGCGGCCGCGGATTCCGTGTTGGTCCCCCTCCAGTGTGAATTCTTCGCGCTCGAAGGTTTAAGCCAGCTGTTGGAAACCGTGGAACAGATTCGCGGCTCAATTAACACGGGTTTAACCATACAGGGCATCGTGCTGACGATGTTCGATCGCCGCAACAATCTGGCAAACCAAGTCGTTGAAGACGTCCGAGCGCATATGGGTGAAACGGTCTATGAAACGATCATTCCCCGCAACGTTCGCGTTTCGGAAGCGCCATCGTATGGAAAGCCCGCGATTCTTTACGATCTCAAATGCTCCGGCAGCCAGGCGTACTTGCAGCTTGCGTCGGAAGTGATACGCAGAGAGAGGCGCCTGCGCGCCGCATGATTTCCCGAATTAAAGGACCTGGGCACAGCCATGAATGAAGATCCTTCTCGCAAGCGCCTTGGCCGCGGTCTCGCAGCTCTTATTGGCGAGATCGACAAACCTGTCGTGCGTGAGCAAGAGACCGTTCGGGCCGATCGTACAGTGCCGATCGAGTTTGTTTCGCCAAACCCGCGAAATCCACGGCGGAATTTTGCGGAAGGAGACCTCGCGGAACTGGCTCACTCGATCCGGGAACATGGGATCGTCCAACCGGTGGTTGCCAGGCCGGCGGCCGCAGCCGGGCGCTATGAAATCATTGCGGGGGAACGTCGCTGGCGCGCCGCGCAGAAGGCGGGGCTTACGGAAATACCGGTCATCATCCGCGAAGTGGATGACAGGGCAGCGCTCGAACTTGCCATAATCGAGAACGTCCAGCGTGCTGATCTCAATGCGATCGAAGAAGCGCGGGGATACCAGCAGCTCATGGACGAGCACAATTACACCCAAGCGGACCTCGCTCAGGTCATCGGCAAAAGCCGCAGCCACGTGGCAAACACCCTAAGGCTTCTTAAGCTCCCTGACGCGGTCCTTGACCTTATCATCGATGGCTCGCTCACGGCGGGCCATGCCCGGACCCTGGTGACGGCTGCCGATCCAGCCGGGCTTGCAAAGCGCATCATCGAGGAGGGCTTGTCGGTCCGCCAGGCGGAAGCGCTGGCAAGTGCGCCGGAGGCGGACGTTTCCAAGGCAAAGGAGCGTAAGGAAAAGGACGCCGACACCCTTTCGCTTGAAAAGCTTCTCAGCGACCACACGGGGCTCAAAGTGTCGATCAGCCACAAGGACAGGGGCGGGGAAATGCGCATTTCCTATCGCTCGCTCGAGCAACTGGATGAACTCTGCCGTCTGCTGCAGCGCTGATTTATGCAGGCCTGGCCCCTTGCCGCTAGTTACGCGGAAAGGCGAATGGTCTAATTTTCTGATCTTACGCGGTTCTGGTATCTGCCTGCCCTATACGAAGGGCCTTGCAACGTTGTATTTCCGCGGCACCAGCCTGGCGAGGTAATCCCGGCAGGCACTGGAAACATTGCTTTCCTCCGGCTGAAGGAAATTCTCGGGCATGAGCCTGGTTTTTCCGGCCACGTCAGCAAGCGGCACCAGCCGACACGTGGTTTCTGTCCCGGTATATTGCAACGCGACTGAGCCGATCCGCTCTTCGGCGGCGCGGACGGCAAAGGCACCTGCTACGAATGCTTCGCCTGCATCTACCTCGTTGATTGTGGCGATGTTCCCCCGCGGGAGGTAACCGAACGTGTCGACGCGCGCGCGCTTGCCGGGAAGATCCTCCGCGAGCATGCGCTCGATCGCCTGGCCGAGATCGGTTCCCGATAGCCGAACATTTCCGTGCTGGTCGCGCTCGAGCATTTCGGGCGGGACAAGGTGTTCTACAAGAGACCGGCCATCCGGCCCTGCCACGCCCTCCGACATCGCGATGATGCAGCGCCCGTGCCGAGCTTCTTTCGCGCGCACGTCCTCTATAAAGCGCGACCGCTCAAACGGGCGCTCCGGCACATACACCAGATGGGGGCCGCTATCTTCATCCAGGGACCATGCGGATGCGGCTGCCGTGAGAAAACCAGCATGGCGCCCCATGACAATGCCGACATAGATGCCCCGCATGGCGCGAAAATCGAGGTCAACACTCAGGAAAGCACCGGCGACGAACTCCGCCGCGGAAATGAAGCCTGGGGTATGGTCATTCTCCACCAGGTCATTGTCGATCGTCTTGGGAGCGTGGATACAGGCGATGCTGCCGCCTGATGCCTCGGCCAGCATGGCCTGCGTGCCGGCGGTGTCATTACCACCGATATTGATGAACGCGTCCGCTCCTACATTCCGCAGGCTGTCCAGAACTGCTTCGCAATAGGCAGCGTCGGGTTTGTCCCGTGTGCTTCCGAGCGCAGCGCTGGGCGTGGCTGCTACGGCCAGAAGGGCCTCTTCCGAAAGATCGGAGAGGGTGACGAAGTTCCCCTCTCGAATGCCGCGTATTCCATGAAGTGCACCGAGAACACGGCAGCCGGGATAAAGCTTCTGCGCCTCGATCGTGGCGCCCACAACGGTCTGGTTGATTACGGCTGTGGGTCCGCCGCCCTGCGCGATAACGAAGGTCTCGGCCATGGCAGTCTCCACCATTTCGAGTTGAAACTCTTCAACAATTGCGCCACGAGCGTCAACGGGCAAGCTTTATTCGTGGCTTCCGTGAGATCGAGCCCTTTTGTTCCAGATGGCGCCTGAGGTGGCGGATGTTGCGGTTGTTCGCCTTGTAAAAGAGATCGAATATCGAACCCGCGAGCGGGATCGCACCCACCACGGTGTCCAGCACCACATTCCCGACCATGACCGCCAGGACGGATTTCGGCACGCCGAATTGCGACGCGCGGTAGATGAGGTAAGCGGAAACCAAGCCCGCGCCAACATCTCCCACGCCCGGTATCAGGCCGGCGACCGCATCGGCGCCCAAGCGTATCGACGTGCCGGGAATGCGCCATTGCGAGTCGAGAAGGCGCGCGAGGCGGTCAAGCTCGGCGATCTGTTTCTCGGTTAGCGGATCGACTGTTTCGATGGGAGACGGCCGCCTTGCGGTCATCAGCGCCTCGTGATGACCCATATGGCATGAATTATTCCCGGGACATAGCCGAGGAAGGTCAGCAGGAGATTGATCCAGAATTGCAGCCCGATGCCGACCTGCAGGAACACGCCGAGGGGCGGCAAGACAATAGCGATCAATATGCGAATGACATCCATCACGGACCTCCAGGCTCCCTATCTAATCTGGTGTGCCCGGTTTCGATCCAAAAGGAAGCAATTAAAATAAATGGGAGCCGCTCAAGGCAAAGGCAACATCATCCTCAGCCCCCGGCATGGTATGATGTCGCAATGTGAGTACGGACAAGGGTAGGATCGATGGCTGCAGTGGCTCTTTGGCGGCGTCTTGACACGCCCGGCCATGACGCGGCGCGATTGGTGCAGACAGAAGCCGGTTGGGCGCTAAGAGGCACCGCCGTCTTTCTGCATAACAGCGCGCCAGCATGTCTTAACTACACCCTCGAGCTCGACAGTGGTTGGGCCACCGTGATGGCTCGCATCAAAGGGTTTTTGGGCGAAACACCGGTTGACCAAACGATCCGGCGCGATCGGGACGGCTGGCTTTTAAACGATCAGCGGGTCGAGGGGTTGACCCACCTCGTCGATCTCGATCTCGGCTTCACGCCAGCAACCAACCTCCAACATTTGCGCCGCGTTGGAATGAAAGTGGGAGAAGAAGCGGAGATCCCCGTTGCCTGGCTCAATGCAGGAGCCAACATGCTGGTCGAGTTGCAACAGATTTACGAGCGTCGGGACGGGAGAACTTATTGGTACCGGGCGCCGGGCGTTGGCTACGAGGCTCTTCTGGAGATGGCGGAGAACGGGTTCGTCGAGCTTTATCCCGGCCTATGGCAGATGGAGACAAGATAGAAGTCCGCCAGCAGGCGCATAAACGGAGCTAACCGACGAACGCCCGTTCCACAACGAAATCGGCCGGCTCTGCGTTTGAGCCTTCCTTCAGGCCAGCCTTTTCCACCAGAGCCTTCACATCTTTCAGCATCGCCATCGAGCCGCAGATCATAACCCGGTCATTTGCGGCATCGAACGGCTCGGTTCCAAGCAGTCGGAAAAGCTCTCCATTCTCAATCAGCGTTGTTATGCGACCCATACGATCCGAACTTTCGCGGGTTGTAGAGGTGAAATGGTGCAGCCGCCCTTCAGTAAGCTCACCGATCAAGGGATCGTCGCGGGTTGCCGCCACCAATTCCTCGCCATAGGCCAATTCCGCTACGTCACGGCACGTATGGGTGAGAATGAGCTGCTCGAACTTATCGTAGGTCTCCGGGTCGCGGATGAGGCTGGCGAAGGGCGCGATGCCGGTGCCGGTGGAGATCATGTAAAGACGCTTTGCCGGGGTAAGCGCGTCATTCACCAGCGTGCCCGTGGATTTCTGACGCATCAACACGATATCGCCGGGCTGGATCTTTTGCAGATGCTGAGTCAGCGGGCCGTCCGGTACCTTGATGGAGAAGAATTCCAACTCCTCGTCCCAAGCCGGGCTCGCGATCGAATAGGCACGGAAGACCGGCTTCTCCGCATTGGGCAAGCCGATCATGACGAACTCGCCCGAGCGGAAGCGGAAGCTTTGCGGCCGGGTAATGCGGAAGGAGAACAACCGGTCCGTATAATGCTTCACCGCGACGACTCGCTCGGCGTAGACGCCGGCGGGAATCGGGAATTCCAGCCTGTCGGCGGCTTCGACATTTTGCAGCGCGGCAGTGTTCATTCTTCTTCCTCTTGGCGGCCCGGATTCCGGGAATATGCCTATCGACCTATTTCAAAAACGTGCGGAGCTAAAGAATTACTATTCTCGATTTCCGTCCTGACGGAGAAAACGCACGCGGCCGTTGCCCCACGATGAGCTGAAATCAATGTGGGAACCGAAGGCCCCCTTGTCCAGCTTGACCCAAGTCCTTACTACCTAAAGCTTGGTTGAGGTCAAGGCCTGGAGCGCCATGAGGGAGGACGTACTTCGTCGGTCGCCGATACGGGAACTCAGCGTCGGCGAGCTTGCTCGCCGAAGCGGTGTGGCGGTATCGGCCCTGCATTTTTATGAAGCAAAAGGCCTCATCTCCTCGCACCGGACCAGCGGAAACCAGCGCCGCTATTCACGGGACACGCTTCGGCGGGTGGCCGTCATCAAG
>Ga0182749_1000930_pt1 | contig 24250 bp, 20 predicted proteins | sample eDN3rd37CKraftMG_FD_128875 | JGI IMG/M metagenome (GOLD analysis project Ga0182749, IMG submission 128875) | Enriched Miracle-Growth compost microbial communities from Emeryville, California, USA - eDNA 3rd pass 37_C Kraft MG (version 2) (version 2) ...
CCCGCATCCGTGACATCGCGCAGATCTGCAAGAGCAAGAATGCCGGCCCCTTCATGGTCACCATCGATGTCCTGTTCGAGGACCCGGCGGTGTACCAGCAGGTCAAGGCGACCGGCGTGCTGAACGCTGCGCTGTTCTCCCGTCTCTACGGCGTGGCGGAGGAGGACGTGCTGTTTACCCCCTACGACACCGCCTCCGCCTTCAAGGCGACGCTGCCGCGCCTGGTGCCGGCGGGGGATATCGGCGATACCGACGTCTATGGCGCGCAGCAGCACGCGCCGCTGCTCGACGTCGAGATTCCGCTTAACCTGCCGCCGCGCTGAGGGGCGGCGGCAAACAAGAACAGAGAACGGCCCATGCAGAGCGGAACCTCGGACATCCGGCGCGTCGCCCTCGCCAGCCTCGTCGGCTCGACATTGGAATGGTACGACTTCTTCATCTTCGGCTCGGCGGCGGCCCTCGTCTTCAACCAACTCTTCTTCCCCGCCTTCGATCCGCTGACCGGGGTGATCGCCTCCTTCGCGACCTTCGCCGTGGGCTTCGTCGCGCGACCGATCGGTGGCATTGTCTTCGGCCATTACGGCGACCGCATCGGACGCAAGGCGATGCTGGTGCTCAGCCTGACCATGATGGGCGGGGTCACCTTCCTGATCGGCTTGCTGCCGACCTATGCGAGCATCGGCCTCTGGGCGCCAATCCTGTTGACCACCTTGCGCTTCCTGCAAGGCTTCGCGGTGGGTGGCGAATGGGGCGGCGCCACGCTGATGGTGGTGGAGCATGCGCCATCGCGCCGGCGCGGCTTCTACGGGAGCTGGCCGCAAATGGGCATTCCCGCCGCGCTGCTGCTCTCCTCCGGCGTGATGGCGCTGGTCTCGGCGCTCACAACGGCCGAGCAATTCGCCGCCTGGGGCTGGCGCGTGCCCTTCCTCCTCAGCGGCATCCTGCTCGCGGTGGGGATCGTCATCCGCCGCAGCGTCTCGGAATCGCCCAGCTTCCAGAAGCTGCAGAAGGCCGGCGCGCGGGAGAGCCTGCCGATCGCCACGGTGCTGACGCGCCGCAAGGGCATGACGGCCCTCCTGATCGGCGCGCAGGCGGCGGAGAACACCAGCTTCTACGTCTTCGCCGTCTATTCGCTCTCCTACGTAACCAATGCCCTCGGCCTCTCGCGCGAGATGGCGCTAAACGCGCTGATGATCGCCGCCGTCGCCTGCCTGGTGGCGCAGCCGCTCTTCGCCGCCCTCTCGGACCGCATCGGCCGTAAGCGGGTCTTCGCCGGCGGGATGGTCTTCATCGGCCTCTTCATCATCCCTTTCTTCCTCATGCTGGAGACGCGCAGCTTCGCAATGGTGGCGCTCGCCATGGTGCTGGGGCTGGTCTTCGGCCAGGCGACAACGCAGGCGACGCAGCCGAGCCTCTTCGCCGAGCAGTACGAGGCCTCGATCCGCTACAGCGGCGTCTCCATCGCCTATCAGTTCGCCACCGTGCTCTGGAGCGGCCCGACCCCCATCCTGGCCGCCAGTCTCTGGGCCTGGACGGGCAGTTGGTGGCCGCTGGTCGGCTACATCATTGCCGCCGCCGTCCTCTCCGTGGCCTGCATCGCCCGGCTGCGCGAGGCCGCCGGCCAGGAGCTCGGCGAACTGGAGCCGCGTGACATGCCGCAGGCGCGGGGCGAGTTGCGGGAGCAACCGGCATGAGGTTCCGGATCGGGGACGCCACGATCAGTCCGGTCGTCGAGATGACCAGACGGGGCTTCGACTTCCACGTCCTGCAGGGCGCCGAGAGCGGAATGGCATGACGGACTTCACCTTCAATACCACCCCTTCCATCCTCGCGCGCTTCGGTGCGACGGCGCACATCGGCGCGCTGGCCGGGCCTCTGCTCGGCCCCCGCGTCGCACTGGTGACCGATCGGGGCGTGCAGGGGCTGGGGCTGATCGATCCCGCGCTGGCCTCGCTGCGGGAAGCGGGAATCGCGGTGATCGTCCTCGACCACATCCATGCCGATCCGCCGGAGGCCGATGTGCTGCTGGCCGCCCAGGCCATCCGCGAGGCCGGGGTGACCGGCGTGCTGGCGATCGGTGGCGGCTCGCCGATGGATGTGGCCAAGGTGGCGGCGCTCATCGGCCGCACCGGCGCGAGCCTGGGCACCTGCTATGGCGTCGGCGTGGCGAAGGGGCCCCGCCTGCCACTGGTCCTGGTGCCGACCACCGCCGGAACCGGCTCGGAGGTGACGCCGGTGGCCATCCTGACCACCGGCGCCGCCGAGAAGAAGGGCATCGTCTCGCCGCTACTGCTGCCGGACATGGCCATTCTGGACGCGGCGCTGACCCTCGGCCTGCCCCCCGCCGTCACCGCCGCGACCGGCATCGATGCGATGGTGCATGCCATCGAGGCCTATACCTCCGCCTCGCCCGCGAACAATCCGATCTCGCGCGGCCTGGCCACACAGGCTCTGGCGCTGCTCGGAGGCAACATCCGCCAGGCCGTGCGGGAGGGCCGGGACCGCGCGGCGCGCGAGGCGATGCTGCTGGGCTCCCTGCTGGCCGGCCAGGCCTTTGCCAATTCGCCGGTCGCCGCGGTGCATGCATTGGCCTATCCGCTGGGCGGCCATTTCCATGTTCCGCACGGGCTGTCCAATGCGTTGGTGCTGCCGCACGTGCTGCGCTTCAACGCACCCGTGGTCGGGGCGGCCTACGCGGAGATCGCCGCGCATGCCTTCCCCCGCCTCGCTGATCTTCCAGCCGTGCAACGCGCCGGCGCCTTCATCGACGGGCTGGAAGAACTGGCTGCCGATCTCGGCCTCCCCCGCCGCCTGCGCGAGGTGGGCGTGAGCGCCGAGGCGCTGCCGCTCCTCGCGGCAGATGCGATGAAGCAGCAGCGACTCCTGGTGAACAACCCCCGCCCTCTCGACCAGGATCAGGCCTTCGCCCTCTATGAGGCGGCGCTCTAGTCGTAATATGGCAGCCCGGACTACAGGGCCTCCCCCGCACCGGTGCCTTCACGTGGCGTCGGGATGCACCATTCCTCGCCGCGCGGGGTGGAGATGTACTCCGGCCACCGCAGATCGACGGGTGGGCTGAAATCCGCCGGCAGCAGCGGCCCGACCCATTTCGTGCCGCCCACGCCACCGCCGGTGCGCTCGCGGAACTCGGCCTGCGCCGCCTGCAAGGCACCCGGCTTGGCGGCAAGGTCGAGCAGGGTCAGCGCCATGGTGCGGCCGGCCACGAACATCCCCGGATCGACCGCCGCCGGCAGCCCACCCAAGGCGTTGTAGGTCCAGGCCGGATAGGCATAGCCCGGCTGCGGCGGGCGCAGCCGCGGCCGGGCGGCCAGCAATCGCACGGTCGGGCAGTGCCAGGAATACTCGACATAGTCATCGGCCGAGAGGTGCATCTGCCAGGGCGGCAGGCCCGCACGCAGTTTCGCCTCGTTCTCCTCGGGTGACGTCAGGCGGGTGACACTCGGGATGAAGGGGTCCGCCATCGGTTCCAGGCCCAGCTCGCGCTGGATGGCACGGCCAAACTCCAGCGCCTCCTCGGAATAGGACGGCGCCCCCACCGCCTGAAGATTGGCCCAGGTCAGTTCGGTCATTGTCGTATTGGGCAGCCCGACCCGCGTCTTTGTCACCCAGCGGACATAAGCGCGGCAGCCGGTCGTCGCTGCCACCTGCCGCGCATTGTTCGCCAGCACCTTCCAGATCTGCTCCTGGATGCCGAGCGAGGAGGAGCGCCAGGAATACTGGATCTGGCTGAAGCGCGGCGTCAGATTGTCCGAAGTGGCGCCGCCGTCGCCGAGGATGAACTCGTTCAGGGTCCAGGAGCCGCTGTGCGGGAACATCGCCTCCTTCGTGTACTTCGTCGTGGTGTACATCAGGCAGAGCGCGTCCACGGCGCCGGGGCAGCGCGCGACGGCATGCGAGGCATCGATCGGCATCAGCGTCGGATCCACCCACTTCTCCGGCGCCTCTGCCTCGAAGCTGATGACGGCGCTCCAATAAGCGCCAAAATGCGTCTCGCCCGTGACGGTGTTGCTGGGCCAGGGATGCCAGACCACGGCGGCATCGAGATCGTCAAAATAGCCTTTGGCCGCATGGATCGGCTTGGAGCCGCAGACCTTCTCGGCCGGCTCGCCGAACAGCTTCAGCCTGCCAGGAATGCCCCGCGCCTGCATCGCCGACTTGGCCGCCAGGATGGCTGTCAGCGCGGCGGTGCCGAGCACCGAATGCGGATCGGTATGCCCGGCCGCGTAAGGATGCAGCCCTTCGCGCGGCGCCTTGTAGGGCACGACCTGCTGCGAATTGCCTGGCACCGCGTCGTACTCGGAGAAGCTGGCGAGCACCGGCCCCTCCCCCTGCCCCCAGCTGGCGGCGAAGGCGGTGGGCATGTCCCCGGAGCCTTCCTCGACCGTGAATCCCTCCGCACGGAGGATTTCCACGTAGTCACGCACCGAGCGATACTCGCGCCAGGCCGGCTCGGCATGGGCCCAGATGCGTGCGTTGAAGGCTGAGAGCCGCGGCTCGTTCGCGGTGATCCAATCGAGCGCGTGCTGCCGGAGGGCATCCAGATCCTGCATTGACATGGTCTCCTGCCGCCGCCTCAGGCGGGGCGTACATTCCAGAAGGTGGCGAAGCCGTCCAGCACGCCGGCGATGCTGTTGCGATAGGCCGTCGGCTGCATGTACTGGCCGAGCGGCAGGAAGGGCACGTTCCGCATCGCCTCAAGCTGGATCTCGCGACAGATTGCGGCCTGCGCCGCCTCGTCCGGCGCATCGAACCAGGCGTTGCGCAATTCCTCGATGCGGGCATCCTGCGACCAGCCGGCATAGCTGCCGTCGCCGCGCAGCGCCATGTGGCCAGCCGGATTCAGCCACTCCATACCTGACCAGGTGGTGACGAAGCCGCTCCAGCCATCCTCGGAGACCGGACCGCGCCGGTTGCGCCGCTGCAGCATGGCGTTGAACTCCACCGCGTAGAGCTCGACGTTCATGCCGAGTCGCGTCAGCAGGTCCACGGTGACATAGCCGAGTGCCATCCCGGCGGCGGTGTTGTTGCCCGCCATGATAACCACTTTCTCGCCCTTGTAGCCGGCGGCGCGGATCGCTTCCCGCGCGCGGCCGAGGTCCCGCGGCCCGGTTAGCGGTTCCAGGCCCGCCTCGGAGGCCATGGGCGTGTTGGGGCAGAAGAAGCCGAGCGGCACATGGAACAGCGCGGGGTCGTCCACGCCGACAACCGCCTGCATGCAGTCGCTCTGGCTCAGCGCGCCCCACAGCGCCTGACGGATCGCGGGATTATCGAAGGGCGGCTGCAGATGGTTCAGGCGCAGCATGGCGACGAATCCGGTCGGATCCAGGGTCCGCACCGTGACGTTGCGCGCCCCCCGGAACAGCGGGAGCTGGTCATGGTAGGCGTATTCCTGCCAGTCCTGCTCGCCGGACAGCAAGGCCGCCGTTGCCGTGCCGGTGTCCGGGATGGTGCGCCATTCGACACGATCGTAGTGCACCACCTTGGGCCCCGAGGTCCAACCCAGCGCGCCGTCCCGACGCGGCACATACCGCTCGAACTTCGTGTAGACATTCATGGAGCCGCTCACGCGCTCATCGGCCTTGAAGCGGAACGGGCCGCTGCCGATCACCTCCGGCACGGCCTTGAACGGATCGGTCTGTGCCAGCCTTTCGGGCATCATCGCGCAGACCGGCACCGCGGCCTTGCCCAGCGCGATCGGCAGCAGCGGGAACGGCCTCTTGAGGCGGAAGCGGATCGTCCTGTCATCCGGCGCGGACAGCTCGTCCGTGTTCGCCATCAGCGTTCCGCCGAATACGTCGCGCTTGCCCCAACGCTTGAGGCTGGCGACGCAATCCCGCGCCAACACGCGCTCCCCGTCGTGCCAGAACAGCTCGTCACGCAGCGTCAGATCCCACCGCAGGCCGTTATCCTCGACCCGGTGGCCATCGACCATCTGCGGCGTGGCGCGGTAGTTGCTGTCCATGCCGTAGAGCGTGTCATAGACCATGTAGGCGTAGTTGCGGGTGATGTAGCCGGTACTGAGAATCGGATCGAGGGTGACCAGATCCTGCTGCGGCGTGAAACGCAGCGTGGTGGCCGAGGCCGCGCGCAGCCGCGCCGGCAGCGCCAGCGCCGCCGAGCCGGCGCCGAGCCCCTGCAAGAGAGAACGCCGCTTCATGATGCATCTCCTTCCCCACACATGATGACAGCGCCGGGCGCCTCGCCTCCCGGCACCATGCCCTGTGCTGTTCCTCCACCTGCGGGTTGCTCCCGCATGGCGCTTGCCGTCGGCCGGGAGACGGCCCACGGGATCCTTTCAGGCGACGCCCTCGACGCCGTCCAGCAGCCGTGCAGCTGATCGCAGCAGCTCCGCCTTCAGCGCGTCCAGCCCGGGGTGTATCAGACGCCCATCCTGCTTCAGGATGCGACCACCGACCATCACCATCCGCACGTCCGAGGCGCGCGCGAACTGAATCAGCGCCTGGGCGGGGTCGCGCGCGCCGATCATGCCGAGGCTGTCGCGTCCAACGACGATGAGGTCGGCCTGCTTGCCGGGCGTCAGCGAGCCGATGCGGTGGTCCAGACGCAGTGCCCTGGCATTGTTGATGGTCGCCCAGCGCAGCACCTCCTCGTGCCGCAGTGTGATCGTCTGGATCGGTGTTCCCGGCGTTGCCAACTCCATCGCGCCGGGCCCGGCGCCCTGCCCGGCCGCGATCCGCGCCACCTCATGCATGTTGTTGAAGACGCGGTGCACCTGCAGGGCGAAGCGCATGCAGTCCAGCATGCTGCCGCCGTTCAGCACCTCGCTGTCCGGCGCGATGGAGGGCGCGCCGCCCATCGCCGCGACGCGGCAACTCAGCGGCTCGCGCGCGTCGCTCTTCAGCTCCGCCGCGGCCGTGCTCGTGACGGATGCACCGCTGTCGATAATGACGCGCAGTTCATCGTCCTGGATGTAGGTGCCGTGCACCACATTGTGGTCCTGGCCGAGTAGCCCCTCGGCGGCGAGTGTCCGGTAACCGCCGGAGACCAGGCGATTGCTGTTGCCCCAGACATGCGCCGAGGAGAGCAGCCCGTAGTCGCGCGCCATGGCGAAATCAGCGCGGCATACCTCCAGGGTGGAGTAATCCGGCCCGAGGATGCAGGCGGCGAGCGTCACCCGCGCCTCATCGCCGGACAGCCGCGTGGTGCGGAGGCGCCGGATCTCCGAGGCTGGATGCGGCACCTCGGAGAAATGGATCTCGCCGGGCCTTGGCTTTGGCTTTACCGTTCCATGACCGAAGATGGCCCGGATGCCGCTCTCCAGCAGCCCGTCCAGGGCGGCATCGGTATGTTCCGGTGTAGCATTGCCATGGCACCAGTCGAACAGGGTGGTGACGCCGCCTTCCAGCTGCGCCAGGGCCCCTATCAACGTACCGATGCGCAGATCCTCGGGCCGGTAGCGTGGTCCGATAAGACCATGGGCAATGCGGAAATAGTCCGTCCCGGCCCAATCGCCGCCGATGCCCCGCATCGCCGTCTGCCAGCTGTGCAGATGCGCGTTGACCAGACCGGGCAGCACGAGGCAGCCCGAGGCGTCCAGCTGCTCGGCACCGCCCGCATCCAGCGACGGGCCGACGGCCAGGATCCGGTCGCTCTCGACGAGGATGTCACCCTTCGGCAATGAGCCGACGGCCTCGTCCATCGACAGGATCGTGCCGCCTTTGATCAGTCTCCGCACGGCATCGCCCATAGACCTCATGGATTTGCGTCGGGAGGCGTTGTTCTCTATAGAGAACGTCGTTCTGCATAATCATCTTGTTGGCCATCAGTGACGATTGTCAACAGAGTCTGGCCCGCGTGGAGACCGATCAGGATGCGCAAAGCCGAGGCCAATGCGCCCGAACCTGCCACCGGCCGAGTACCGGCTGTCGAAAAATGTCTGACGATCATCCGTCTGCTGGATGCGGCAGGGGAAGCTGGTCTCGGCCTCGCCGCTGTGGCGGGTCAGTTGGGCCTGACGAAGAGCCATTGCCTGCAGATCCTGCGCACTCTGACCGCCCAGGGCTGGGCGGAGCACGACGCGGAGCGGCAGCGCTATGTCCTCGCTCCCGCCCTGATGCTCGATCTGGCCGTGACGCTGCGTCGTGGCGACCCGGAAAGGGTGGTGCATGACGTGCTGGCGCGCCTGTCGCGGCAACTCGGCCTGCCTTGCATCCTGACCCGCGTGAACCGGGATGGCAGCTTCTCCTGCATCGACAAGGTGCAGCAGGGTGCGGAGTTGGTGGTCAGCGCGCCGATCGGCTACCGCTTTCCACCCGATGCGCCATCGCAGATGCGCGCCCGGCTTGCTGCGCTGCCTGTTGCCGAAGCCGAGCGTGTGGTGCAAGCCATGACGCTGCGCCCCTATACCGCGGCGACGGTGACGGACAAGGCGGAGGTGATGCGGCTGGTCATGGAAGCGAGGGTCCTCGGCTACGCCATTGGGCGCGGCGAATACCTGGAGGGAATCATGAGCATCGCCACGGCAGTGACCGGTGCGGCGGCGACGATGATCCTGCAATGCACCGGCCTCACGGCGATGATGGCGTCGCGGGAGGCCGCCATTGGTTCTGCCCTCCGCGATGCCGCCGCGCGTATTCCCGCGGCATGGAGTCTGCCGAGGTGGCGGGATGAGCACTCTGAACGGACGCCAACGCCTTGATCGCTCAGGCGACAGAAACCGGAAAAAGGCCTGGGATCTGTTCGCCACCCCAGGCCGTCCAAAGCGTCAGACGAAGGTCAGCAGGCGCCGTGGCGTGCCGATCATGATGGCATCGATCTCCGCCTCGGTGAAACCACGGCGGCGCATGAGCGGGATGACCTTCTTGTAGATATGGGCATAGCCATGTCCGCCCCACTCGCTCAGCTGCACGACATGGCAGATATCGTGGCTGATGACGATCTGATTCCCATGGCCGCGGTTGATCACCTTGCGGATGTCGCGCAGGCGCCCCGCGTCATTCGGCATGTCGATATCGACATTCGGCTGGTAATAGCAGCTTTCCTGGCCGAACAGGTCCCATTCGAGGATCACCCCCGCATCGGCGAGCCGGAACAGCCGGTCATCGTCGAAGATGGTGCGGTCGATATGGTCGATGATGGTGCGCGACAGGTCAGCGCCATGCGCGCGCAGGAACTCCACGAGCATCCAGGGGTGATCCTCGTGGCGGGCGGGGTGGATGGTCAGCGCCGCGCCGGTTTCCTGCTGTGCCAGGCAGGCCGCGGCCAGCATCTTCTTCTCCAGGTCGGTCCAGGGCCACTGGCAGCCGATCTCGCCCAGCAGGCCGGCGCGCACCGGGGTGCCCCAGGCGCCGAGCTGGATCTGGTCCACCATCTCCTGCGCCAACTCGTCCACGCTGCGGTGCTCATTCGCCGGATCCTGGTAGTCGTGGACATAGTGACCGCAGCCCATGACGATCTGTGCGCCACTGTCGCGCGCCACCTGCGCCAGCCCCTCGGGGTTCGGCATCAGGCCGCCGATGGTCAGCTCAACGATGGTGCGGCCACCCTGTTGCACCACCTCGGCCGCTGCCCGGGTCGCCACCCCCACATCGAGCTGTGTCGAGTTGTAGGTGTCCTTCACGCTACGGGTCTGCAGATCCCACCACTGGCGCAGGTCCATGCCCTCCGCAAGCGGCTTGTCGCGCTCACCGGGCGGCGTGATGTTCCAGATCAGATGCTCATGCATCAGGGTGGAGCCCAGTTCCGCCGGGTCGATGAGGCCCAGGACGGTCTGCGCCTTACCCCGCATTTCGCCGCGTGTGAGTCTCGCCATGTCATTCTGCCTCTCGATGGTTGTTCAGGTCCGGGGGGATGTCAGCCGCGCCGCACGTTCCAGGCATAGGGGGCCGAGCCCTGCAGGATGCCACTGAGGTCCGCCCGATAGGCGGTGCGCATGAAGAACTGGCCGAGCGGCACGATGGGTGCCTCCTGGAAGGATTCCAGCTGGATCTTCTCGGCCATGGCGGCCCGCACCGCGTCGTCCGGCGCTTCGAGCCACTGCTCCGTCAGCTGCTCGACCCTGGCGTTCTCGTACCAGCCGAACCAGCCATTATCGCCCTGGCCACGTAGTGTCGGGTTGACCGCCGGCGTATAGATGGAGAGAGCGGGCCACCAGGTGTGGAAGATGCTCCAGCCGCCCTGATCGACCGGCGCACGGCTGGCGCGGCGCTGCACCACGGAACCCCAGTCGGTCTCCACCAGTTCCACATTCATGCCCAGGCGCTGCAAGAGGTCAGCGGTCACCAGCCCGAACGGCGCCATGCTCGGCATGTCGGTCGGGTTGATGACGACGACGCGCTCGCCCTGATAGCCACCCTCGCGCAGCATGGCCTTCACGCGGCCAAGGTTCCGCTCGCCCTTCAGCGGCTCGGCCCCAGCCTCGGTCCCATAGGGCGTGCCGCAGGGCCACATGGAATAGCAGGTGCGGAACAGCTCGGGGTCATTGGCCGTTACGGCACGCATGTAATCCTCCTGGCTGGCGGCAAAGAGGATGGCGCGGCGGAGGGCAGCCTTGTTGAAGGGTGGCTGCAGGCAGTTGAAGCGCAGCGTGCCGATATAGCCCGCTGGATCGTTGACCTCGACCTTCACGTCGCGGCTGCGCTGCAGAAGCGGTACCAGGTCGGGATGTGCCTGGTCCCACCAGTCGACCTCGCCGGCCTGCAGGGCGGCTGCGGCGGTCGCGGCGTCTGGCATCACATGCCACTCGATGCGATCGAAATGCGCGACCTTGCCGCCGGCCGTACGCTGCGGCACTTCCTGCCGCGGAACGTATTGCTCGAAGCGCGCATAGGCGGCCCGGCTGCCGGAGACATATTCATCCGGCAGGAAGCGATAGGGCCCGGAGCCGATCATCTCCTGCACCTGCTTGAACGGGTCGGTCTTCGCCAGCCGTTCCGGCATCATGAAGGGCAGAGTCGAGGAGGGCTTGCCCAGCGCCTGCAGCATCAGCGGAAAGGGGCGATGCAGGCGGATGCGCAGCGTGCGGTCATTCGCCGTGCCCCATTCCGCCACGCGGGCGGTCAGCGACTGGCCGAAGGTGTCGCGCCGGCACCAGCGTTCCAGGCTGGCCGCGCAGTCACGCGCCAGGACCGGCTCGCCGTCATGCCAGCGCAACCCCTCGCGCAGACGGATCTCCCAGGTCAGGCCGTCATCCGAGACGGTGTGACCCTCTGCCATCTGGGGCCGCACGTTCAGGGCATCATCCATGCCGTAGAGCGTGTCAAAGATGTTGAAGGCATGGTTGGTGGTGACGGCGGCCGTGGTCCAGATCGGATCCAGCGCGGTCAGATTGGCCTGCGGCACGAAGCGCAGCAGCCTGGCGCGGGAGGGGGCTGCGCGAAGTGGCGGCGCCGCACCAGCGGCAACGAGGCCGGCAGCGGTCGCGATGAAGCGGCGACGATTCATCTGTGATCTCCCCAGATCGCAACGTGATCGCCGTGTGTCCGGCAGAGTCTGCGGACCGAGCGGCGTTTCCTCAACTGCACCCTTCTGAGAGGCGCCTATTCACCGAGAGTTATGCAGAGCGGATGGTCGTACCAAACCCGGCAACCGAATGCGCGATGATCGCGGTTCCTGCCGTTGTGATCGCGGCAGAGGAGCGGCCGCGCTGTTACTGCCAGAGCCAACTCATCATCAGTCCACCCTGGTTCCAGAGGCGATTCAGGCCACGGTCCAGTCCCAGCCCGCGCTCGCCCAGGTGTGTCTCGTAAAGGGTTCCGTAGTCGCCGACCTGCCGGACAACTTGGAAGGCCCAGTCATCAGCGATGCCGATGCCCGCACCCACCGATTCTCCCCGCCCCAGAAAACGCCGGACCTGAGGGTCGGTGCTGGTTTCGCGTGCCGCAGCGGCATTCTCGCGCGTCAGGCCGAACTCCTCCGCCTGGATCAGGGCGAAGATGGCCCAGCGCACCAAGGTCGCCCATTCCGCGTCACCGTTCCTGACCATGGCGCCTTGCGGCTCCTTGGTGATGAGTTCCGGAAGCAGCACGAAGTCGTTCGGGTTGGGCGCTGCGAGTCGGTTGGCCGTCAGGCTCAGCGTATCGTTGCTGATCGCGTCGCAGCGGCCTGCGAGGAAGGCAGCGAGAACGTTTGCCGCCGTATCGTAGGCGATGGTCGTCAGTTGGATGCCAACGCGGCGCGCATAGTCAGCGATGTTGCGCTCGATGACACTGCCCTGGGTCGCGCAGACGGTGCCGCCGTCCAGCTCGGGAAGGCTGCGGATGTTCAAGCTGCGCCGCACCAGGAAGCCTTGACCGGTGTAGAAATATGGTACCACCTGGTTAAGGCCCATTGTGGCATCGCGGCTGAGAGTCAGGGCGGTGATGTAGATCAGCGCATCCACCTCGCCGCTCTGCAACGCGGCGAAGCGGGTCTGCGCGGTGACAGGAACAAACCGTACCTTCTCCGCATTGCCCAGCGCGGCGGCTGCCACAGCACGACAGATATCGGCGTGGAATCCGGTCCAACGCCCCTGCGAGTCCGGGCGGGCGGCACCGGCCACGCCACCCGGCACGCCGCAGCGGACCTCGCCTGCCCGCCTGACCGCATCCAGCGTAGGACCGGCAAGCGCCGGCGCGTGGGTGGCGAGACCCGCAAGCATGGCCCCAACCAGCCCACCCAGGATCCAGGCGCGCATCAGCCGCCTCCTCCGCTGCCGCGCAGCAGGTCTGCGCGCGATTCGGCAAATTCAGTGATCGCCGCCGCGAACCTCTCCAACTCGGCCTCGCCCACCGGCAGGCTGAGCGCCACCATGCCGCGCCGCGCCAGGTAGATGCCGGCCGCCATCATGTCGAAGAAGAACAGCTCGCGCAGCCCCTCCTCCTCCGGGGTGGCCGCATAGGGCTGCTGTGGCAGGGGCTGGCGGAAATGCACCGTCAGCATCGAGCCCAGGCCGGTGAAGCCCATGGGGACGCCGGCAGTGCGGGTGATGGCGTTGAGCCGCTCCCGCAGCCTCTCGCCACGCTCGAACAGCGCCTCGGCTGCCTGGGCGGTGAAGATCTCGCCCATCGCAACTCCACCCGCGGCCATCGTCAGCACATTGTTGTTGAAGGTGCCGGCATGGGGGATTCGCTTATCGAACTGCTCCATGATGTCGGCACGCCCGCCGAACGCCCCGAAGCTCATGCCACCGCCGATATACTTGCCGAGGGTGGTCATATCCGGTGTGATGCCAAGCCGCGCCTGCATGCCGCCCGCGGACATACGGGACGTCATCACCTCGTCGAACACCAGCACAGCGCCGGTTTCATCGGCCAGGCTGCGCAGGGTCTTCAGGAATTCCGAGCTGGCCGGGACGCACCCGCCGCTGCCCAGCATTGGCTCGACGATGATCGCCGCGAGATCCTCCGCGTGGGCGCGGGCCAGGCGGGTGGCCTCCGCACTGTCATTATAGGAGGTGAGCAGGAAGGGCAGCGGCAGGGTGGCCGCATTCGGGCCAGCCAGCGGGAAAGTCAGGACACCACCATGATAGCCGCCCCGCATCACCATGATCGTGTTGCGGCCCGTAAAGCCGCGCGCGGCGGTGATGGCCATCAGGTTGGCCTCGGTGCCGCTGTTGGTGAACCGCACGCGATCCAGCGAAGGGAAGCGGGCGCAGAGCATGCGGGCCAGCCGCTCCTCGCCCTGGCCGACCGCGGCCAAATTCACACCATTTTCCAGGGCGTTGCGCAGCGCCACGTGGATGCGCTGCTCGGAATGGCCGAACAGGCCAGCGGTGTATTCGCCGCAAAGGTCGAGATAGGTGTGCCCGTCCAGATCCCAGAGGCGGCAATCCTCGCCACGCATCATGGCGGTGGGAAAGGGGCCATAGGTCAGCACGGAGCGGGTGTTGCCGCCTGGCATGACCTCGACGGCCCTGGCATGCAGCTCCGCGCTGCGGGGGCGGGCCGAGGCGTAAGCCGCCCGGGCCTCCTCCAGGGCCGCGGTCAAATTGCTGTTGCGCAGGGAGGTAGCGGGGCTCATGTGATCGCTCCCCGAAGGCGGGTCGCCATGCCGGGAGGGGAGCTCGGGCAGGTCTGAACTGTCATAAGGAGTTGCTCCCGCTAAAGGATAACGGCTCGGGCCGGCGCCAATGCCATCCCGAAAATAAGGCTATTGTGATCACGAAATGCGAGCAACAGAAATCTCACCCCCTCAGCCCGAAGGACCTACCGAGCCTCAGCCACTGGAAGAGCAGGCTTATCGTCGCCTTCGTCAGGCGCTAGTGGAGGGGGTTTTCGCGCCCGGCGATAAGCTCTCCATCCGCCGTATTGCGTCAGCGCTGGGAACCAGCCCGATGCCGGTCCGCGCCGCACTGCGCCGACTGGCGGCAGAACAGGCGCTGGATGTCGTCACATCCTCAGGTACCGCCATCGTACCGCGGCTGACCCGCCATGCCTTCATCGAGTTGAGCGAGGTGCGAGCGGCACTGGAGCCCCTGGCTTTACGGCTGGCCACGCCGCACCTTGGGCCGCCCGTGCTGCGAAAGCTCGCGGAACTGGTCGAGGAGCATGAGACATATCGGAGCGCAGGACGCGCCGAGGAATTCCTGCGTCTCGATCGCGAGTTCCTGTTCGCCCTCTATCGTCAGGCGGAGGCGCCGCTCCTGCTGGGCATGATTGAGGGGCTGTGGCTGCGGCGTGGCCCGCTGTTCTGGGAGGCCCGATGGATCCTCATGGCGCGCCCTGTCGAGGCCGCGCATCGCCATCGCCAGATTCTGGACGCATTGCTCCAAGGAGACGGCCTGCGCGCGGCGCAGGAGCTGGAGATCGAGATCCGCGATACGACGGCCTTTCTGTTGAAGGAAATCCGCTTCACGGGCGATGCTGAAACTGGCCCGAACGTGCTGCCGGTATTGCGGCCAGGTGGCTGAAGGCAGGAAAGAACTCCGGTTCAGGACCCATGAACGCCCCTGTGTTCTGATCAGTCGTGATGCGCCCCCTCGCCGAGGGGCGGTCAGGATGGCATTCTGAGAGGCGTCGGGCCGGGCGCCGTGGCGCTCAAAAGGCAAAGAGATAACCGCTCCGGGTCCGCCGCATCCATGGCTCCACCCGCGGCGCTTGGCAGCAGGAGGTCCAAGACATGGCCGGTCCAGGGGTGCACGATGTTCCGGGCCATCGCGGCACCAGGTCACCGGGACGGACTGCGAAGGATGGCGTGGAGTCGCGCTATGCCTGGCTGCGCCTGACAGCGGCCCTTCTCCTGGCCACGATCGGCGGCGTGGGCCTGTGGTCGGTCGTCGTGGCCTTGCCGGTGGTGCAAGTCGAGTTCGGGGTCGCCCGGGCTGGTGCCTCGCTGCCCTATACCCTGACCATGGTCGGTTTCGGAGTCGGTGGGGTCGTGATGGGCCAGCTGGCCGATCGCCTTGGCGCCCTCATCCCTGTGGTCATTGGTTCGGTCTTGCTCGGCCTTGGTTATGTCGTCGCTGCCCATGCCGAGAGCATGTGGCCGTTTGCCATCACCTATGGCCTCATGATCGGCGTCGGCAGCTCGGTGGTGTTCGGTCCGCTGGTTGCGGACATCTCGCATTGGTTCGACCGACGCCGTGGCATCGCTGTCGCCCTTTGCGCGAGCGGCAACTACTTCGCAGGGGCAGTTTGGCCGCCGGTCCTGCAGCATTTCATCGCAACTGTGGGGTGGCGCGAGACGCATATCGGCATTGGCATCTTCTGCGTCGCCACCATGCTGCCGCTTGCCTTCGTCCTCCGCCGGCAGTCGCCACTGGCCGGCTCGCGACCTACCGCCAGCAGCACAAGCTCAGCGGGCCTGGCGCTCGGCCTTCCACCGAATGTACTGCAGGCGCTGCTGATCGTGGCAGGGGTCTCGTGCTGCGTGGCCATGGCCATGCCGCAGGTGCATATCGTCGCCTATTGCGTGGATCTCGGATACGGCGCCGCGCGCGGTGCCGAAATGCTGTCGGTGATGCTGGGCTGCGGCGTGCTCAGCCGTCTCGCCTTTGGTCTCCTCATGGACCGTATCGGTGGCCTCGGCACCTTGTTGCTCGGTTCGACGCTGCAAGCCGTCGCGCTGGCGCTGTTCCTGCCCTTTGACGGGTTGGTGTCGCTCTATGCACTCTCCGCTGTGTTCGGCCTTTTCCAGGGCGGCATCGTGCCGAGCTATGCCATGATCGTGCGACAGTTCTTCCCCGCGCAGCAGGCAGGCGCCCGGATCGGGCTGGTGCTCTCCTCCACACTGGCCGGTATGGCGCTGGGTGGCTGGATGTCAGGCGCGATCTTCGACGCCACCGGGTCCTATCAGACTGCGCTGCTCAACGGCATTGTGTGGAACCTGCTGAACATGTCGATCGCCTTCTGGCTGTTGCAGCGGTCCTGGCGTCGCTCCGTACCGGCTTGAACTTGAAGCGAGCGCATTGACCAAGGGGGCGCGGAAAGACCCGATGCATGAAAGCCATGGCCGCGCCCCTTGCGGGTGAAAACTTTCCGCTTAAGATACAAAGCTGTATCTCTGCGCGCTGGGGTAGATCCCTTACTCTCCCCTGCCCGGCCCGGAAATGGCCGGTTGTCTGCTGCGGGCCAAGGGGTTCCGGCGCATCTGGCATGACGGCCAGGGCGGTGCCAAACTTCGCCCATGCATGACGATCTCATCCGCCTGACAGCGACTGAAGCCGTGTCCCGCCTACGGCGCCGCGAGGTGTCGCCGCTCGAGCTCATTGAGGCGGCGGAGGCACGCATCGCCGCCGTGGAGCCGCAGGTGAATGCCTTGCCCACCCTCTGCCTCGATCGCGCGCGGGACCATGCGAGGCGGCTGATGGCCGGCCAGGGGAGAGAGCGCGAAGGCGAGGCGGGATGGCTCGCCGGCTTGCCGGTGACGATCAAGGACCTGACGGATGTGGCGGGTGTCCGAACCACCTATGGCTCGCCCATCTTCAAGGACCATGTGCCGAAGGAGTCGCACCCGCTCGTCAGGCGTATCGAGGCGCATGGCGGAATCGTCATCGCCAAGTCCAATACGCCAGAGTTCGGCGCGGGTGGCTCCACGTTCAACGAGGTCTTCGGCCGGACCCGCAACCCCTGGAACACGGCGCTGACCTGCGGCGGCAGTACGGGCGGCGGCGCTGTGTCGCTGGCCACCGGTGAGGCCTGGCTGGCCCAGGGCAGCGACCATGGGGGCAGCCTGCGCCGGCCGGCCACCTATTGCGGCGTGGTGGGGCTGCGGCCCTCGCCGGGGCGGGTAACCCGGGGGACGGTGACCAATCTCTTCTCCCCGCTATCGGTGCAGGGACCGATGGCGCGGAATGTGCCGGATCTGGCGCTCTTCCTCGACACCATGGCCGGCTGGTGCCCGCTGGATCCGCTGACCTATGACGCGCCTGCGCGCTCCTATGTCGATGCGGTGGCGGCGGCCGAGGCCGAGCGCCCGAAGCGCATTGCCTTCACCGCGGATTTCAACGGCCAGCTTCCCGTGGACAGAGAGACGCGTGAGCTCTGCAGTCAGGCTGTCCGCCGCTTCGAATCCATGGGCTGCGCGGTTGAGGAGTTCGCGCCGGACCTGGGCCAGCTGGGCGAGGCCTTCCTGATCCTGCGCAGCCAGTCTTTTGTCGTGGATCGGGAAGCGCAGCTCGCGACGCATCGCGATCTCATCAAGCCGGACATCATCTGGAATACCGAGCGCGGTCTGGCGGCAACGCCAAGCCAGCTTGCCTGGGCCGACCGCGAACGCGCGGCCTTCTACCGCCGCATGGCCGCACTCTTCGCACGCTATGACGTCTTCATCACGCCAGGCGCGGCCACGCCGGCCTTCGACGTCATGCTGCGCAACCCGGACACCATCGCGGGCGTGAAGCTTGAGAACTATATGGCCGGCTCGATGATCAATGCCGCGCTCACCTTGGCGGGCTGCCCCGCCGTGGCCGTCCCTTGCGGCTTCGATCAGTATGGCCGGCCCATCGGCCTGCAGATCGCGGCACCGCCCCGGCGCGACGAGATTGCGCTGCAGGCGGCCTCGCTGTTCGAGCGGGCGAGCGGCCTCAGTCTGCGGGTTCCCATCGATCCTCGCCCTGGCACGGTGCCTCCACCGGAGCCGCCTGCCTCCGCATGATGTGGGGAAGGCCCTGGCGCATAAAGACGAGGAGACCGGAGCGGCTTGCTACCGTCGCCCCGACCTGCTCGACCTCCGCCAAACGCCGGCGCAGGCCAAAACAGCGTCCGTGTTCCAGCTTTCAGGCTGCGTTCCACACTGCCCGAAGCGCTACCTGATTTTGTATCGTGCCGGCTGAATCAGCGGCGCATCATGCCTTTGCGGATCTCGCGCTCAACCGCGGCTCGCTCGCTCGAGCCAATGCGGCGGATGATCTCCTGCACGATTGCGTGCGACACACCGTTGCGCTTCGCGAGGTAAGCCACCTCCTCCTCAGTTCCCACCTCAGCGGCTGGAACAGCATCAGGCTTTGTCTTGCTCTTGGGCATGAGGTGTTTCCTGCCATTTGAATCTGTGTTGGAGGAGGCGCCGGAACGCGGCTTCAGCGGAAGAAAGGTGCCAGCGTGGGGCGGATCTGACTCTCGCGTACGACCCGCTCGTGGTTGTCATGCTGATGACGCACACGGTACTCGCGATCTGCATCGTCGTTCGGGAGCAAGCGCAGGACTATATAGGTTCCGCTCGGTGCGCTACCGCCATACTTCCCGAGCGAGAGCACGATGCTTTGGCCGATCGAAAAGCGATGGGGCGGCATGGCTGATCCTTGTAAGAGCTGGTCTCTGATTGCTGACTCGAGCAGCCCGCGTGCCCCGGCTCTCTTCGATCATCCCATGGTGTCGAGAACGATCCGCCGGATTTCGTCCAGCGTCAGGCCGGAAGGTACCGGAGGCTCGGCGGCGACGGGGTAGGTGAAACTGGCAGCGCTATCCGCTGCAGGGCGCCTCTTGGAGGCTTGCGGAGGTCGTGAGTTCACGCTGTCCTTCGTGGCGGCATCTGGTCACAGACGTCGGCACAAACCTCTTCAGCGTTCTCGAATGCCGCGGTTTCCCTGCGCACCACCACCGGACAGGTCCGGCAGACGGAAGACAGAAGTGGCGACCGCTTCCAGGTGGCGGCGGGGCGACAAAAGCCACCCCGCCGCAGATCGTCACGCCGGCTTCAGGTTGCCGGCAGAAACTTTGCCCTGCTGGCCACGCTGGAGCTCATAGGCGATCTTGTCGCCCTCGCGAGGCTCCTGCAGGCCGGCACGCTGGACATCCGAAATGTGCAGGAAGACGTCCTTGGAGCCGTCATCAGGCTGGATGAAGCCGAAGCCCTTGGTCGCGTTGAACCACTTCACAGTGCCGATGGACATGGTGGTGTTCCGTTCATGATAGAGTTCCGCACAGCGACACCGCTGGACGGATCAAACTTCGAGGGGAGACGGACACCGGGCTCGGCGCTCGATCATGAGCAAGGAGAGCAGGCCGAACCAAACGAGCTGACTGCGCATAGATGGAGGGTCTGCCCTCGGTATGCAACTCTTTTTTGCTGCTGCCACAATCAGATCGGATCTGTCTCCGGCGCTCCCGGGCGGAAACTGCCGCGGTTCAGACCGGTGAAGGCCATGGGGTGCAGCGATTTCGAGATGCGCCGCTCTTCCGGGAAGGCTTCTCGTGAACGGCGTGGGAGGGAGCGCCTGCGGGCTCGCTCTGGCGCCCGTGTCGGCACATTGCCCTCAGCGATAGACCGCCTTGGGGAAGCGGCGATGAAGCCACAGCCACTCCCCCGGGCGCGCCTTGATCCAGTCCCCCATTCGCTCGTTTGCCGCGAGTGTCAGGCTGCGGATGTCCGCCTGACGGTCCCCACTGTCCGGGTGCGGGAGCGGCGGCTCCACGACGACACGGAAGCGGCAGGGACCGATTCGCTGGACATGAACAGGAATCACCGGGCAGCGAAAGCGCAGCGCGAATTCCGCAAGCGCCGATGCCGTCATCGCAGGCTGGCCCAGGAAGGAGAGCTCCAGCCCCTCATTCAGCTTCTGGTCAGCCAGCAATCCCAGAACGCCTCCCTGCGAGAGATGGCGCAGGGCCTGCCGTCCGCCCTTTGCGCCCTTGGGGAAGAGAGGCAGCGGCGCCGACCCATGCCGCATCCTGCGGATTTCCGCATCGACATAAGGATTGTCGGGCGCGCGATAGAGGCTGCCGAGCACGATGCCATAGAGAAGGCTGGCGCGTGGCAGAACTTCCCAGTTGGCCAGATGGGCGGAGAGCATGATCGCTCGCTGCCCAGGCTTGGGAAGATGTTCCGCTCCCGTCACTTCCCAGCCTGGCCCCGCCTCGGTTGCCCCCAGCGTCGCGACGAGCGGCATCTCCATCATGCTACGGCCGAGATTGTCCCAGGCAAGGCGCAAGGTCGCCTCGCGCCAGGCGCCGCTGGCCGTAGGGAAGGCAAGCTCTAGATTTCGCCGCCCGACATGGGAGACGGGCAAGCGCGGCCCGATCCCCCGCAGGATCGCGCCGCCCAGGGAGGATGCTCTGCGCGGCCCCAGACTGCGGGCCAGTGCAAAGCAACCCCGAACCAGCAAGGCTTGTGCCTTCCAGGCCAGGCGGCGCATGGCCGGGACCTGGGTCGCATCGTGCATAAGGTGACTTTCGCTGGGATACTGGAGGAGAGCGCCTTCATGGCGGCTCATCGAGGAGGCCAGGAGGCCAGAGGTGACATGCCGGCGGCGGAAACGGGCAATCAAGCTATCTCAATGCCTGCCCCTGGCCCAGCGGCAGGCCGCTAGCCTGCGCAGAATCCTTCAGCCAAGGCAAGAATGGCCTGCCTCCTCTGCCAGATCATCACCATGCCCCGCCGTCCCATTGCACGGGCGAGCAGATCGCCCCACGGCCATGCGTGCTGCCGCGGCTCCGCGCCGGGCAGGCCGTGCCTGCCCCAGGCCGGCGGAGATCGTGCATCAGCATCGTGACGCGGGGTTGCACACCCTGCAGGCAGTTGCCGCGCTCACCCTCGCTCCTTGGCTGGCTCCCTGGCTCACAGACAGGCCGCCATCTGGAGAACAGCATCACCGGGATCATGCTGTTGCAAGGAGTGCGGCCCTATCCAGCCTTGCCCCGCACGCCAGGAGCATGGCGTGACCGGCCGAGGTCCTGCCTCTGCCTTGTAAGGCGAGTTCTCCACGGCCGCTTCCCTCCCGTCATTGCGGCTGCCGCCGTTTGCGTCTCTATTGACCAAATCCAGGGCCTGGTGCGGCCGGGGCGCAGGCCGCCGGTGCGCCATAGGCCCGGCACGGCTTGGGTTCTGGCAGGCGGAGTGGCGATATGGGTTCCTTGATGATCAGCGGCGGCCGGGTGGTGGATCCGGCGAGCGGGATGGATGCCATTGCGGATGTGGTGGTCCAGGATGGCAGGATCGCGGCCGTCGGCACCGGCCTGGGAGAGGCGGAGCGGGTGATCGATGCCGCCGGCCTGGTGGTCGCCCCCGGCTTCATCGACCTGCACGCGCATGGCCAATCCATCCCCGCCGACCGCATGCAGGCCTTCGACGGGGTGACGACGACGCTCGACCTGGAGGCCGGCGTGATGCCCGTCGCCTCCTGGTACCGGCGTCAGGCGGAACAGGGCCGCATCCTGAACTACGGCGCCTCCACCAACTGGGCCTTCGCCCGCATCGGCGCGATGGTCGGCACCAACGAGGAATCCTCGCTGGAGGCCTTCGGCCGCGCCATGCGCGACCGGCGCTGGATGGACAATATCGCCAGCGACGCGGAGGTGGCGGGGATCATCGACCGCATCGCGCAGGGGCTGGACGAGGGCGGCATCGGCATCGGCATCCTGAATGCCTACGCCCCCGGCGCCGGGGTGCAGGAGCTGACGGCGGTGTGCCAGCTGGCGGCGGCGAAGAACGTGCCGACCTTCACCCATGTCGCCTATATGGCGCGGATCGACCCGAAGAGCGCCGCCGAGGCCTATATCCGGCTGATCGGCTATGCCGGCGCCACGGGCGCGCATATGCACATCTGCCACTTCAACAGCTCCAGCAAGACGGATATCGCGCGCTGCTACGAGCTGGTGCGCAAGGCGCAGGAGCAGGGCCTGCCGATCACGGTGGAGGCCTATCCCTACGGCACCGGCTCGACCGTCCTGGCCGCGGCCTTCTTCAGCGACCCGGAATTCGAGGCGCGCAATGGGCTCGGCTATGATTCCGTGCAGCGGGTGACGGACGGACACCGCTTCCGCGACCGCGACGAGCTGCTGGCGGCGCAGGCCGAGGATCCCTCGCAGCTGGTGCTATGGCACGTGCTGGATACGGAGCACAACGAGCGCCACCGCGAGCTGCTCGACATGGCGGTGCTCTACCCGGATGGTGCGATCGCCTCGGATGCGATGCCCTGGTCGATGCCGGATGGCAGCACCTATACGGGGGATGCCTGGCCCTTGCCGGAGGAGGCGACCTCGCATCCGCGCTCGGCGGGCTGCTTCACCCGCTTCATCCGGCACTGGGTGCGCGAGCGGCAGGCGATTTCGCTGCTGGAAGGCATCCGCAAGTGCTCGCTGATCCCGGCGCAGATCCTGGAGGCCAGCACGCCCGCCATGCTCGGGAAGGGCCGGCTGCAGCCGGGCGCCGATGCCGATGTGGTGGTCTTCGACTTCGAGACGCTCAGCGACAAGGCGGAGTTCACCGCGATGAACCGCCCGGCCGAAGGCGTGCGGCACCTGATCGTCAGCGGCGAGGCGGTGATCGCCGATGGCGTGATGGACGTGGCGGCGCGGCCCGGCAAGCCGGTGCGGCGGCCCGCCGCGATCCGCTGATGGCAGGCAATCCCGTCCCCGTCCTGCTCGTCACCGGATTCCTGGGGGCGGGCAAGACCACGGTGGTCAACCACATCCTGGCGGAGGCCGGCGGGCGGCGGCTCGCCGCCGTGGTCAATGATTTCGGCGCCATCAACATCGATGCCGAGCTGATCGCGGGGGCCAGCGACGGGGTGGTCAGCCTGGCCAATGGCTGCATCTGCTGCACGCTGGAAGGCGATCTCCTCCGCACGCTCGCCACCCTGCTGCGCCGCGAGCCACGACCAGAGGCCATCATCATCGAGACCAGCGGCGTGGCCGATCCCGCGGAGATCGTGCGCAACCTGATGGACCCGGTGATCTGGCGGGAAGCGCCGCTGGAGACGGTGCTCTGCGTGGTGGACGCAGCCGCCCCGCCCGAGGCCATGGAGGACCCGCTGCTGCGCGCCCAGCTCCACATGGCCGATGTGGTGGCGCTGAGCAAGACCGACCTGACCGATGAGGCCGGGCGGCAGCGTGTCCGCACGGCCGTGGCCGCCATCCGCCCGGCGGCGATCCTGGTGGAGGCGCCGCAGGGTCAGGTGCCCCTGCCGCTGGTGCTCCCGGACGATCCCACCCGCCCGCCGGTGCCGCGCGACCCCGGCCGCCGCCGCCCGCATGCGGACCGGTTCGAGACCCTGAGCTGGACAGCGGAGGCGCCCCTTTCCCTGCCCCGGTTCCAGGCGGCCATCGGGCGGCTGGCCCCCCGGTTGGCGCGGGCCAAGGGGGTGTTCGAGACGGCGGAGCAACCGGGCCGCCCCTTCCTGTTCCAGTTGGCCGGCGGCCGTGCGACCCTCGCGCCGATGGAACAGGGGGCGGTTGCGCCTGCCGGGCGACCGCGTGCCCGGATCGTGTTCATCGCGGAGATCGGCCGGCTATCCCGCGCAGAGATCGGAGCAGCGCTGGAAGGATGCGTCATGGCACCCCCGGGTCAGGAACCCGAGGGGGGATAGCTGCGTTCGGGTAAGGCCGCCGGCGCGCGCTCCTCGACGCCGAGCCTTATCTCCGTTCCGTCCGGCGATGTCCCTGTCACAGGACAGGCGCCGCGGCACGGACGTTGTTTGAGCTGCCGCGCCACGCGCACCCGGCGTGATGGCGGCTCAGGCGCCTGCGCTCCCGGCCTGCGGCATCACCGGAAGCCGCGCGCGCAGTTCCTCAACCAGCACGCGCGTGTTCTCGGAATAATCGACCGGGACAGTCACGAGATGGACGCCGCCGGCGGCGAAGGCCTGCTCCAGCACCGGAGCGAACCGGCCGATCTCGTCCACACGCCAGCCCTTCGCACCATAGCTTTCGGCGTAGCGAACGAAGTCCGGGTTGCCGAAGGTCATGCCGAAATCGGGGAACCGGTCCACGGCCTGCTTCCAGCGGATCATGCCATAGGCACCGTCCTCCAGGACCAGCACCACGAGGTTCAGCTTCAACCGGACGGCGGTTTCCATTTCCTGGCTGTTCATCATGAAGCCGCCATCGCCGCAGACGGCCAGCACGCGACGGTTCGG
>Ga0182749_1000932_pt1 | contig 24223 bp, 20 predicted proteins | sample eDN3rd37CKraftMG_FD_128875 | JGI IMG/M metagenome (GOLD analysis project Ga0182749, IMG submission 128875) | Enriched Miracle-Growth compost microbial communities from Emeryville, California, USA - eDNA 3rd pass 37_C Kraft MG (version 2) (version 2) ...
ACTCGTTTCAGGCCGAGTAATACATCTCGAACTCGACCGGGTGCGGGGTGTGCTCGAAGCGGATGACTTCGGTCATCTTCAGTTCGATGTAGGCGTCGATGAAGTCGTCATCGAACACGCCCCCCGCTTTCAGGAAGTCACGATCCTTGTCGAGGCTTTCCAGCGCCTCACGCAGCGAACCGGACACGGTCGGGATCTGCTTGAGCTCCGCCTTCGGCAGATCGTACAGATCCTTGTCCATCGCATCGCCGGGGTGGAGCTTGTTCTTGATGCCGTCGAGACCCGCCATCAGCAGCGAGGCGAAGCACAGATACGGGTTGGCAAGCGGATCGGGGAAGCGGACTTCGACGCGCTTGGCCTTCGGGCTCTCGGTGTAGGGGATGCGGCACGACGCCGAGCGGTTGCGCGCCGAGTAGGCGAGCAGCACCGGCGCCTCGAAGCCCGGCACCAGACGCTTGTAGGAGTTGGTGGTCGGGTTGGTGAAGGCGTTGATCGCCTTGGCGTGCTTGATGACGCCAGCAATGTAGGATAGGCACATGTCCGAGAGACCGGCGTACTTGTCGCCGGCGAACATCGGCTTGCCGCCCTTCCAGATCGACTGGTGGCAGTGCATGCCCGAGCCGTTGTCGCCGTAGATCGGCTTCGGCATGAAGGTCGCCGTCTTGCCGTAGATCTGCGCGACCTGCTGGATGCAGTACTTATAGATCTGCAGCTGGTCGGCCATGTAGGTCATCGGCGAGAACTTGAGGCCGAGCTCGTGCTGGGCCGAGGCGACCTCGTGGTGGTGCTTCTCGACCTTGGCGCCCATCTTGGCCATGGCCGCGAGCATCTCCGAGCGCATGTCCTGCGCCGAATCCTGCGGCGGCACGGGGAAGTAGCCCTTCTTGATGCCGATGCGGTGGCCGAGATTGCCGCCCTCGTAATCGGTATCGGAGTTGATCGGCAGCTCGATGGAGTCGAGCTTGAAGCCGGTGTTGTAGGGGTCGGCCCGATACCTGACGTCGTCGAACACGAAAAACTCGGCTTCCGGCCCGAAATAGATGACGTCGCCGTAGCCCATCGACTTGACGAGGGCTTCCGCCTTCTTCGCCATGCTGCGCGGATCGCGGCTGTAGGGCTCGCCGGTCGTCGGCTCGAGCACGTCGCAGACGAGCACCAGGGTGGTCTCGGCAAAGAACGGGTCGATGCAGGCCGTCGTCGGATCGGGCATCAGGCACATGTCGGATTCGTTGATCGCCTTCCAGCCGGCGATCGAGGAGCCGTCGAACATTTCGCCTACTGCGAAGGTCTCTTCTTCGATCATGCCGACGTCGAAGGTGACGTGCTGCCACTTGCCGCGCGGATCGGTGAAGCGGAAATCGACGTATTTCACGTCGTTATCCTTGATCATCTTCATCACGTCTTTGGCTGTGGTCATGGAGCTCAATTCCCCTTTGTCCTGAATGATCCCGGCGAGACGGGCGCTCGCGGGTGATTAGATGGCATCGATACCGGACTCGCCGGTTCTGATGCGGATGGCTTCCTCGATGTTGGAGACGAAGATCTTGCCGTCGCCAATCCGACCGGTTTGAGCGGCGCGCCGGATCGCATCGATCGCTTTGTCCACCATGTCGTCACCGACCACGACTTCGATTTTCACCTTGGGGAGAAAATCCACGACGTATTCAGCGCCCCGGTAGAGCTCTGTGTGTCCTTTTTGACGGCCGAAGCCTTTGGCCTCGGTCACGGTAATCCCCTGCAGGCCGACTTCCTGCAATGCCTCCTTCACCTCGTCGAGCTTGAAAGGCTTGATGATGGCTTCGATCTTTTTCATTGCCGTTCCTGACCTTGAGCTCGCCGGGGTGAATTCCGGGAACCGCGCATGCGTTAGCAGGTCTCGTGCCAACCCGGCAAAGCCGAATTCTGCCCGTATGACCAATGGTTTGGTAAAGCCGGAACGGGTTACGCCGTCGCCGGCCGGGAAAGCTCCGCCCAAGAAAGCAGCACAGTGATCAACAAATGTGCAGCGTCAATGGCGTCCGCTTAGGCAGAGCGGCGGCGAATTGTCCGCCAGGAGGCAGGCCATTAGGCTCGCCTCCATGATCGAACTGCTTTCGAGCGCCGAGATGGGCCAGGCCGACCGGTTGACCGTCGCAGCCGGTACAGCCGGTATGACCTTGATGGAAGCCGCCGGCCGCGCCGTCGCCGACGCGGTATCGGCACGGCGGCAGGGGCGGGCGGTGACGATCGTCGCCGGCCCGGGCAACAACGGCGGCGACGGTTTCGTCGCGGCGCGCATCCTCGCCGAGCGGCGAACCCCGGTGCGCTTGCTGCTCGTCGGTGAGCGCGGCGCGCTCAAGGGCGACGCCGCGGAGGCGGCGCGGCGATGGACCGGGCCGGTCGAGGCGGCGACGCCGGAGGCGTTCGATCCAGACGTCGTCGCCGTCGACGCGGTGTTCGGCGCCGGTCTCGACCGCGACGTGACCGGACTCGCCCGCGCGATGATCGAGGCCATGAACCGTGTGCGCGCGCCGGTCGTCGCCGTCGATCTGCCGAGCGGCATCAATGGCACCACCGGCCAGCCGATGGGCATCGCCGTCCGCGCCACACACACGGTCACCTTCTTTCGCCGCAAGCCGGGGCATCTGCTCCTGCCCGGACGGCTCCACTGCGGCACGCTTGCGGTCGCCGACATCGGCATCCCTGCGCGCGTGCTCGATACGGTTGCACCGAAGACGTCTGCCAACGAACCCCCACTGTGGCGCGCGGCCTTTCCCTTGCCGCGGCCGGACGGACACAAATACGGACGCGGGCATGCGACCGTCGTCTCCGGCGGCGCATCGACCACCGGCGCGGCGCGACTTGCTGCGCGCGGGGCGCTGCGCGCCGGGGCAGGGCTGGTCACCATCGCATCGCCGCGCGAGGCGCTGGCCATCAATGCGGCCGCCAACCTCGCCATCATGGTGCGTCCTGTGGATGGAGCGGCGGAACTCGGCGCATTCCTCGCCGACAACCGGCGCAACGCCGTTGCGCTCGGCCCAGGCGGCGGCGTCGGCGCGGACATGCGCGACGCGGTGCGGGCGGCGCTTGGGTCCGAGGCCGCCGTCGTGCTCGATGCCGACGCACTAACCAGCTTTGCCGACGCGCCGGAAACGCTATTCGACTTGGTGCGGCGGCGCGCGCAGGCCGTGGTCATGACGCCCCACGAAGGAGAGTTTAAAAGACTATTCAATGATATACACAGCAATCCTAAACTTCGCTCGAAGCTTGAGTGGGGCCGGGCTGCGGCGGCCGCCAGCGGCGCCATGGTGCTGCTCAAGGGCGCCGACACGATCGTCGCGGCGCCCGACGGGCGGGCCAGCATCGCCGCCAACGCGCCCACCTATCTCGCTACCGCCGGGGCGGGAGATGTGCTCGCCGGCATGATCGCCGCCCTTCTGGCTCAGCACATGCCGGCCTTTGAGGCGGCGAGTGCGGCGGTCTGGCTGCACGGCGAGGCCGCAGCGGCCTTCGGTCCGGGGCTCATTGCCGAGGATCTTCCAGACGCCTTGCCGGCGGTCTACCGTCGGCTGTTCGAAAGCCTCACGCACCCTTGAGCGCGGCGATCCGGCACCCCATTTTTTTGCTGCAGCCCCGAAACCGCATGTTATAAGCCGCGCCGCCTGCAAAGGGGGTATTTCCCCGCTGCGGGCGACGGCGCAGGATGTGTCCTGTGGTCGCCCTTTGCGGGCGTGGCGGAATTGGTAGACGCGCTGGATTTAGGTTCCAGTGGCGAAAGTCGTGGGGGTTCGAGTCCCTCCGCCCGCACCAGCACAAGGGCACGAAGAGATCATGCGGGGGAAAGCCCCGCATTCCGACACGAGTGGCGCGTGCGGCTTAATGGTGGGCCGTTGCGACGCGAGTGCAAGCAGAGAAAAGTGTGGCCAAATGCAAGTTACCGAAACGCTCTCCGAAGGTCTGAAGCGCGAATACAAGGTGGTGGTGCCCGCCGCCGAGCTCGACGCCAAGGTCAATGCGCGCCTCGACCAGTTGAAGACGCAGGTCCGCATCAACGGCTTCCGCCCCGGCAAGGTGCCGGTCGCGCATCTCAAGCGCATGTACGGCCGTGCCACCATGGCCGAGGTGATCGAGAGCACCGTCCGCGACACCAACAACCAGATCGTGTCCGAGCGCGGCTACAAGCTCGCCGCCGACCCGAAGGTGACGCTGCCGGAGGCGAAGGAAGAGGTCGAGGACCTGATCGAGGGCAAGAGCGATCTCGCCTATACGGTTGCGGTCGAGATCGTGCCGCCGATCGCGCTCGGCAACTTCAAGGACATCAAGATCGAGAAGCCGGTCGCCGACGTGGCCGACTCCGAGGTCGACGAAGGCCTCAACCGCATCGCCGAGCAGAACAAGCCGTTCACGGCGCGCCCCGAGGGCGGCAAGGCCGAGAAGGGCGACCGCGTCGTCATCTCCTATGTCGGCACCATCAACGGCGAGGCTTTCGAGGGCGGCACCAGCGACGACGCGCCGGTGATGATCGGCTCGAACACCTTCATTCCGGGCTTCGAGGATCAGCTCGTCGGCATCGCCGTCGGCGACAAGCGCACGCTGAAGGTGACCTTCCCCGAACACTATCCGGCCGAGAATCTCGCCGGCAAGGAGGCCGAATTCGCCGTCACCGCGAAGGCGGTCGAGGCGCCCGGTACGGTCGCCGTCGACGACGAGTTCGCCAAGTCGCTCGGCCTGGATTCGCTCGAAAAGCTGCGCGAGGCGGTGCGCGAGCAGCTCGGCCGCGATCACACCGCGATGACGCGGCAGAAGGTGAAGCGCGCGCTGCTCGACGAGCTCGACAAGATGCACAAGTTCGAGCCGCCGCCGTCGCTGGTCGAGGAGGAATTCAGCCGCGTCTGGCAGACCGTGCTCCAGGAGATGGAGAACGAGCGCAAGACCTTCGCCGACGAGAACACCACCGAGGAGAAGGCGAAGGAAGAGTACCGCGCCATCGCCGAGCGGCGCGTGCGCCTCGGCCTCGTGCTCGCCGAGATCGGCGAGAAGAACAACATCACCGTCACCGACGAGGAGCTCAACCGCGCCATCATGGAGCGGATGCGGCAGTTCCCCGGCCAGGAGCAGCGCGTCTACGACTTCTTCCGCCAGAACGCCCAGGCGGTCGCTTCGCTGCGCGCGCCGATCTTCGAGGAGAAGGTGGTCGACTTCCTGCTCGAGCTCGCCAGCGTCACCGAGAAGAAGGTCTCGCGCGAGGAGCTGTTCAAGGCGGAGGAGGAGGCCTGACGGCCGCCTCACTTGCGCCGGGGGACGGGTGCAAATAGATCACCCTGCGCGGACCGGAAGGCTAAGCTTCGCGACAGCCTTTGTGATTCGCGTCAAGGAGCCGAAATGAGAGACCCCGTCGAAACCTACATGAATCTCGTTCCCATGGTGGTCGAGCAGACCAACCGTGGCGAGCGCGCCTACGATATCTTCTCCCGGCTCCTGAAGGAGCGCATCATCTTCATCACCGGTCCGATCGAGGACGGGATGTCGACGCTCGTCGTGGCGCAGCTCCTCTTCCTCGAGGCGGAGAACCCGAAGAGGGAAATCTCGATGTACATCAACTCGCCGGGCGGGGTGGTGACGTCGGGCATGGCGATCTACGACACCATGCAGTTCATCCGTCCGGAAGTGGCGACCTTGTGCGTCGGCCAGGCGGCTTCGATGGGCTCGCTGCTGCTCGCCGCTGGCGCCAAGGATCAGCGCTTCGCGCTGCCGAACGCTCGCATCATGGTGCATCAGCCGTCCGGCGGCTTCCAGGGCCAGGCGACCGATATCATGCTGCACGCGCAGGAAATCCTCGCCCTCAAAAAGCGGCTGAACGATATCTATGTGAAGCATACCGGGCAGTCGCTGAAGAAGATCGAGGATGCGCTCGAGCGCGACTACTTCCTGACCGCCGAGGCGGCGCGGGATTTCGGTCTGGTCGACAAGGTGATCGACCGGCGCCCGGAGGACCTGGCGCTGCCCAAGCCGGTCTGACCGGTCTTGCCTGCCGGAAAGGGCCCCGGCACACTGGGCACCGGGACGTTTTGCCCCGGTGCTGCCTCTTTTGGAGGATGTGAAGGCCCAGTTATCGTTAATGGATTCTTGATTATCACGTCGTTAGCATGCTTCGCTTATGGTGTGGGGGAGAAAGTGGGTTCGCGGGCCTCCCCGGTTAAGGCCGCCGTGTCGGAGTTCCGGCGCGTAATTTGCTTCGTTCGGCGCGCGTGAGATCGCGTACGAGCGAAAGTGACGGAGAATGGAATGAGCAAAGTCGGCGGCAGCGATTCAAAGAACACTCTCTACTGCTCGTTCTGCGGCAAGAGCCAGCACGAAGTCCGCAAGCTCATCGCCGGTCCGACGGTGTTCATCTGCGACGAGTGCGTCGAACTGTGCATGGACATCATCCGCGAGGAGAACAAATCCTCGCTGGTGAAATCGCGCGACGGCATCCCGACTCCGAAGGAGATCCGCAAGGTCCTCGATGACTACGTCATCGGCCAGGACCACGCGAAGAAGGTGCTCTCGGTGGCGGTGCATAACCACTACAAGCGCCTCAACCACCAAGCCAAGCACAACGACGTCGAACTCGCGAAGTCGAACATCCTGCTGATCGGGCCGACCGGCTCGGGTAAGACGCTGCTCGCGCAGACGCTCGCCCGCATCCTCGACGTGCCGTTCACGATGGCGGACGCGACGACGCTGACCGAGGCCGGTTACGTCGGCGAGGATGTTGAGAACATCATCCTCAAGCTGCTGCAGGCGGCCGACTACAACGTCGAGCGCGCGCAGCGCGGCATCGTCTATATCGACGAGATCGACAAGATTTCGCGCAAGTCCGACAACCCCTCGATAACCCGCGATGTATCGGGCGAGGGCGTGCAGCAGGCGCTCCTGAAGATCATGGAAGGCACGATCGCCTCCGTGCCGCCGCAGGGCGGGCGCAAGCATCCGCAGCAGGAGTTCCTGCAGGTCGACACCACGAACATCCTGTTCGTGTGCGGCGGCGCGTTCGCCGGCCTCGACAAGATCATCTCCGCGCGCGGCCGTTCGACGTCGATCGGCTTCGGCGCCAAGGTGCTCGCACCGGAGGATCGTCGTAGCGGCGAGATCTTCCGCGAGGTCGAGCCGGAGGACCTGTTGAAGTACGGCCTGATCCCCGAATTCGTCGGCCGCCTGCCGGTGGTCGCGACGCTTGAGGATCTCGACGAGGCCTCGCTCAAGAAGATCCTGGTCGAGCCGAAGAACGCGCTGGTGAAGCAGTACCAGCGGTTGTTCGAGATGGAGTCGATCGACCTGACGCTGGCGGAAGAGGCGCTCGGCGCCATCGCCCGCAAGGCGATCGAACGCAAGACCGGCGCGCGCGGCCTGCGCTCGATTATGGAAGGCATCCTGCTCGACACCATGTTCGATCTGCCGAGCCTGGAAGGCGTCGAGGAGGTCGTGATCTCCAAGGAAGTCGTCGAAGGGACCGCGCGCCCGCTCTACATCTACGCCGATCGCAGCGACCGGACGGCCGAATCGGGCAGCGCCAGCGCCTGATCCGCAAACAACAGGCGGGCCCCGGTATTCCGGTGAGGCCCGCCTTTTTCCCTGCGACGCGAGGGAACCGGGGGCAGAAGGCGGGTTTTAACTGGAAAACCGGGCCTTACTTGCAGACCCTGACGGGCCAACATACGTATAGTGTCCGAAATCGTCTCGCGTACGAATCGTAGTCTCCGCGGGTAAGGGGACGGCCTACCGAAAACGCGCCGGGACACGCAGTCCCGCCACTTGCGCGGCCTTGCCCGAACCGATCGGCACTGTTCGGCGATGCTGCCATGCGCAGGTCGCGGCAACAGGGGCACAACAAAAGGATCACTCGAAATGACCGCCAAGCCACGACCTCAGCTGCAGCCCGGCGACACCCGGGCCTATCCCGTCCTGCCGCTGCGCGACATCGTGGTGTTTCCGCACATGATCGTCCCGCTCTTCGTCGGCCGGGAAAAGTCGATCAAGGCGCTGGAAGAGGTGATGCGATCGGACACCTTCATTCTTCTGGCCACCCAGAAGAATGCCTCGGATGACGATCCGGCAACCGACGCCATCTTCGAGGTCGGCACGCTGGCGAGCGTGCTGCAGCTCTTGAAGCTGCCGGACGGCACCGTGAAGGTGCTGGTCGAAGGCGCAACGCGCGCGCGCGTGCGCAAGTACACCGACCGGGTCGACTATTACGAGGCCGACGCCACCGCGCTCGCCGACGATGTGGGCGACCGCGTCGAGGCGGAGGCCATGGCGCGCTCGGTCGTGACCGAGTTCGAGAACTACGTGAAGCTGAACAAGAAGGTGTCGCCGGAAGTCGTTGGTGTCATTCAGCAGATCGAGGACTACGCCAAGCTCGCAGACACCGTCGCCTCGCATCTGGCGGTGAAGATTCCCGACAAGCAGGACATCCTGGAGACCGCGGCCGTCACCGAGCGCCTGGAGAAGGTGCTGGGCCTGATGGAGAGCGAGATCTCGGTGCTGCAGGTCGAGAAGCGCATCCGCACGCGCGTCAAGCGGCAGATGGAGAAGACGCAGCGCGAGTACTACCTCAACGAGCAGATGAAGGCGATCCAGAAGGAGCTCGGCGACGAGGAAGGTCGCGACGAGCTCCAGGAGCTGGAAGACAAGATCAAGAAGACCAAGCTCTCCAAGGAAGCCCGTGAGAAGGCGACGCACGAGCTCAAGAAGCTGCGCCAGATGTCGCCGATGTCGGCGGAAGCCACCGTCGTGCGCAACTATCTCGACTGGCTGCTGTCGATCCCGTGGAACAAGAAGAGCAAGGTCAAGAAGGACCTGAACCTCGCGCAGGAGGTGCTCGACGCCGATCACTACGGCCTGGAGAAGGTCAAGGAGCGCATCGTCGAGTATCTCGCGGTGCAGCAGCGCGCCAACAAGCTGACCGGCCCGATCCTGTGCCTCGTCGGCCCTCCGGGCGTCGGCAAGACCTCGCTCGGCAAGTCGATCGCCAAGGCGACCGGCCGCGAATTCGTGCGCGTGTCGCTCGGCGGCGTCCGTGACGAGGCCGAGATCCGCGGCCACCGCCGCACCTATATCGGCTCGATGCCGGGCAAGATCATCCAGTCGATGCGCAAGGCGAAGAGCTCCAACCCGCTCTTCCTGCTCGACGAGATTGACAAGATGGGCGCCGACTTCCGCGGCGATCCGTCGTCGGCGCTGCTCGAGGTGCTCGACCCCGAGCAGAACGGCACCTTTGCGGATCACTATCTGGAGGTCGAATACGATCTCTCGAACGTGATGTTCATCACCACGGCGAACACGCTGAATATCCCGGCGCCGCTGATGGACCGCATGGAGATCATCCGCATCGCCGGCTACACCGAGGACGAGAAGGCCGAGATCGCGCGCAAGCACCTGATCCCGGCCGCCATCGCCAAGCACGGGCTCGAGCCGAAGGAGTGGTCGATCGACGACGCGGCGCTCATCACGCTCATCCGCCGCTATACGCGGGAAGCGGGCGTGCGCAATCTCGAGCGTGAGCTATCGAACCTGATCCGCAAGGCGGTGAAGGAGCTGATGACGTCGAAGAAGAAGGCGATCGCTGTCACGGCCGCCAATCTCGGTGACTATCTCGGCGTGCCGAAGTATCGCTACGGCGAGATCGAGGCCGAGGACCTCGTCGGCGTCGTCACCGGCCTGGCGTGGACCGATGTCGGGGGCGAGCTCCTGACCATCGAAGGCACGTCGATGCCGGGCAAGGGCAAGATGACCGTCACCGGCAACCTGCGGGACGTCATGAAGGAATCGATCTCGGCGGCGGCGTCCTACGTCCGCTCGCGCGCGGTCGCCTTCGGCATCGAGCCGCCGCTGTTCGACAAGCGCGACATCCACGTGCACGTGCCGGAAGGCGCGACGCCGAAGGATGGCCCGTCGGCCGGCGTCGCCATGGTCACCGCCATCGTCTCGGTGATGACCGGCATCCCGGTGCGCCGCGACGTCGCCATGACCGGCGAGATCACGCTGCGCGGCCGCGTCCTGCCGATCGGCGGCCTCAAGGAGAAGCTCCTGGCCGCAGCCCGCGGCGGCATGAAGACCGTGCTGATCCCGGAGGAGAACGCCAAGGACCTCACCGAGATCTCCGACACGATCAAGAAGAACCTCGACATCGTGCCGGTCTCCCGGATGGACGAGGTGCTGGCGCGGGCGCTCACGCGCAAGCCCGAGGCGATCACCTGGGAGGAGGAGGCGGCCAAACCCGCGTCCTCCGAAGCCAAAGGCGACGAGGAGGCCTCCGGCCTGACCGCGCACTGACGGTCAGCACGGCTTGACGAATAAGGATGCGGCGCCTTCGGGCGCCGTTTCCGTCTCTGCGCGGCCCGCTTGCCCCGGCGCGAGGCGGGCGATAAACCGGCGCGGCAAGGGCGGTTAGCTCAGTTGGTAGAGCGCCTGCTTTACACGCAGGATGTCGGCGGTTCGAGCCCGTCACCGCCCACCATGACCAATCAGACGGCAGCAGGCAGCTGCGCGAGCGCCGGTACCGGCGAGCGCAGGATGACGATCGCCTGGATCAGGAAGCCGAAGCCGGCGACGACGATGCAGGCCTCGGGACCCCAACTCGCTCCGATGAAGCCGCCGAGGGCGGCGCCGATCGGCCGCGCGCCGGTGTTGGCCGTCATGAACAGGGCGGACACGCGTCCGAGCAGACCCTCCGGCGTGACGGCCTGGCGCAGCGTCGTGGAGGCAATGACCCAGACGATGGGTCCGGCGCCGAACAGGAAGAACGAAATGGCGGCGAGCGCGGCCGAGGGCCACCACAGGGTCGCCATCATCACCGCGGCGGCCACGACCGACACCAGCGGCCCGAACGCCACGGCGCTGCCGAAGGACATCGCTTGGCTGATGCGCGGTGCGAGCAGCGCGCCTGCGATCATGCCGATCCCGTAGACGGCGAGCGTGCTGCCGACGCCTGTTGCGGAGAGACCGAGGCGGTGGACGGCATAGGGCACATACGCGGCCTGCAGCACGAACCAGGCGAGGTTCCACACCACGGCCGTCAGCAGGATCGGCCGCAGCCACGCATGTCGCCAGGCGAAGCCTGCGCCCTCCTCGAGGTCGTGCAGGATATGCCGCGGCGGCAGGGCCGGACGTTGCGGCTCGGGAACGCCGACAAGCAGGACGGCCGCGGCGGCCGACAGCGCGGCCGCGACGATGAAGGTCGGCGATGCGCCGAGCCAGCCGACGAGCGCACCGGCGAGGGCAGGGCCGCCGGCAAAAGCGGCGCTGCGGGCGAGCTCGAGCTTGCCGTTGGCGGCGGCCAGGTCGGGACGCGGCACGAGCGCCGGCACCAGCGCCGGCGCGGCCACGCTGAACGCGACCGTGCCCGTCGCGGCGGCGAAGCCGATCAGCGCCAGCAGCGGCACCGTCAGCCAGCCGAATGCAACGAGCAGGGGCAGCAGCAGCAAGGCCACGGTGCGCAAGCCCTCGGCGAGCGCCATCAGCGAGCGCCGCGCGGTGCGGTCGGTGAGCACGCCGAGGGGAAACGACAGCAACAGGAACGGCAGCGTCTGTGCCGCGGTGAGAAAGCCGGTCGCGCCCGCCCCGGCGCCGAGCGCCAGCACCGCGATCATCGGCGCGGCGGCGAGACCGATCTGCTCGGCCGATTGCGCGATCAGGTTCGACCAGGCGAGCCGCCGGAACGCGGGTGGCAGCGACCGCGAATGTGATAGCTGCGACATGACCTCTCCCGGCCGCAGGGGACGACGAGGCGTCGTCGCAGAAGCCGCCCAGGCCGACCACCCGATATCTGCCGCGGCGCGGAGGCGCGCGCCGACATAGAGCAGTGTGCGGAGTGACATTGATCGAGGATGCGCACGCCCGCTTCGCGCTGCTTGGGACGACGAAGCCGCACACCGCGATGACGGGGAATGACGGGTATGCGCGGGCTCTCGAGCCTCTGGCCGTGTCGGTGTCCCGGTCGCCGCGCCGAACTCGCTGCGATGCGGGGGACGGCGTGCGCTTAAGCCCGCTCTTCCCAGATCGTCGCCAGGTGCACGATCGTGCGCATGGCGGCCTGCATGTCCTGAACGCTGACCCATTCGAGGCGCGAGTGGAAGGCGTGCTCGCCGGCGAAGATGTTGGGGCAGGGCAGCCCCATGAAGGACAGGCGCGAGCCGTCGGTGCCGCCGCGAATTGCGGCCCTCTTCGGCGTCAGCCCGGCGCGGCGCGCCGCTTCCATCGCGTGCGCGACCACATCGGGATGCCGATCGAGCACCTCCTTCATGTTGCGGTATTGCTCGGTCACGGCGAGCGTGTAGGAGGAGCGCGGGAAATCGACGAGCGCCGCCTTCACAGCGCGTTCGAGCACGGCCGCCTTGTCCTTGAGGCTGTCGGCGGTGAAGTCGCGCAGGATGAATTTGAGCGTGGCGCGGTCGAGCGCCGCCTCGACGCTGATCGGATGCACGAAGCCCTCGCGTCCCTCGGTGGTCTCCGGCGAGCAGGCGGTCTTGGGCAGGTTGTCGACGATGCGCGCGGCGATCTTGATCGCGTTTTCCATCGCGCCCTTGGCGAAGCCGGGATGGACCGGCACGCCCTGGACCGTGACGACGGCGGCGTCGGCCGAGAAGGTCTCGTCCTCGACCTGGCCGGCGGTCTCGCCGTCGATCGTATAGGCGACGTCGGCAGCGAGGCGCTTGAGGTCGACCTTGTCGACGCCGCGGCCGATCTCCTCGTCGGGCGTAAACAGCACCTTGAGCGTACCGTGCGGGATCTCCGGGTGCGCGGCGAGGAAGCGCATGGCGTCGACGATTTCGGCAAGGCCCGCTTTGTTGTCGGCGCCGAGCAGCGTGGTGCCGTCGGCGGTGACGATGTCGTGACCGATCTGGTCCTTGAGCGCCGGGTGCTCGGTGGCGCGGATGACCTGGCTGGGGTCGGCGGGCAGGGCGATGTCGCCGCCTTGATAGTTGTGGAGAACTTGCGGCTTCACGCCGGCGCCCGGGGCGTCGGGCGAGGTGTCCATGTGCGAGCAGAAGCAGACGACCGGAACCTGCCTTTCGGTGGTGGCCGGCAAGGTCGCATAGACGTAGCCGTTCTCGTCCATGGCGGCGTCGGCGAGCCCGACCTCGCGCAGCTCGGCAACGAGCAGGCGGCCGAGGTCCTTCTGCTTGGCGGTGGACGGAGTGGTCGGCGAATCGGGATCGGACTGGGTGTCGATCGTCACGTAGCGCAGGAAGCGCTCGAGCACGGTGTAGTCGAAGTCGATGGGCGCCATGGACAAGCCTTCCGCACGCTGGAAGCGGCCCCGCCGATCATAGCGGGCAGCAGATACAAAAAAGGCAGGCGCGGGGCCAATGTGCCCCGGACCTGCCGCCGAATGGTCCCCGGAAGATCGAGGCTCGGGATCCGAGCCGTCAGATCGCTTCCTTGAGATCCTTGGAAGCGCGGAATGCGACCTTCTTAGAGGCCTTGATCTGGATCTGCTCGCCGGTCGCGGGGTTGCGGCCCATGCGCGCGGCGCGTTTGCGCACCTGGAGGATGCCGAGACCGCCGATGCGAATACGCTCGCCCTTCTTCAGGTGCTTCACGATGTCACCGACGAGATCGCCCAGCACCTCTTCCGCCTGCTTCTTCGACATCTCGTGCGACTCCGCGAGCGCGGCGGCGAGATGCTTGAGCGTCACAGTCGCAGGGGCCTTTGCAGGAGCCGTAGCCATGATGGGACCCTCCTCTAGAGATCCACGAGCCTGGCTGGACGCCAGACCGCTTGCCCGCATAGACGATTCGGGGCCAGTTTGACCAACGATTCTTGCGTAAAATAGGGCTTTTCTCGCAAAGTTGGCCGGCGGATGGGGTTGTCCTTGACTTGGCGGCGGCTCGCCTTTAACTCCTGCCCCACGCCCGCGGGGGCGTAGCTCAGTTGGTTAGAGCGCTGCCCTGTCACGGCAGAGGCCGCGGGTTCGAGTCCCGTCGCTCCCGCCATTCTTTCAAAGACTTAAGCTTTGGTTCCGGCCGTGCCATCGGCGCATTTCAAGGAGCCGGCGCATGCCCCAGAACCCGGTCGTCCAGGACGTCGAGGCGCTCTTCTTCGACGTGTTCGGCACGCTGGTCGACTGGCGCACCTCGATCGCCCGCGAGGCGGAGAAAATCCTCGCTCCCCTCGGCCACCGGCTCGACTGGATCGCCTTCGCCGACGCCTGGCGCGGCGAATACCAGCCCGGGATGGAGGAGGTGCGGTCCGGCCGCATCCCGTTCGCCAAGCTCGACGTGCTGCACCGGCGCAATCTCGAGCGCTTCATCCCGCGATTCGGCCTGACCGGGCTGAGCGAGGACGTGTTGCGCGACCTCACCATGGCCTGGCACCGGCTCGACGCCTGGCCGGACGTGCCGGCGGCACTGGCGCGGCTCAAGCGCCGGTTCATCATCGCGCCCTGCTCGAACGGCAACATCGCGCTGATGGTCGATCTCGCCCGTCACAACGACTTCCCGTGGGACGCCATCCTCGGCGCCGAAATCGCCGGCGACTACAAGCCGAAGCCGCGCGCCTATCTCGCCGCCTGCGAGGCGCTCGACAGGGCGCCGGCGCGCTGCATGATGGTCGCCGCGCATTCGCGCGATCTGAAGGCGGCAGCCTCGAACGGCCTGCGCACCGCGCACACGGCGCGAATCGACGAATACGGCCCGAACACAGGCGAGCCGGGACCGACCGTGCCGGTCGACATCGCGGCGAGGGACCTCGCCGATCTCGCGGACAGGCTCGGCTGCTGACTAGCCGCGGTAGACCGGCGCCGGCTGCTCGAAGAAGCTCGCCAGGATGTGGTAGACGAGCATGTAATTCTTCTGCTGGAAGCTCGCGTGCGAGATGCCCGGCATCACAGCGAACTGCTTGTCAGGGTTCGGCAGCTTCGCGAAGAACTTGAGTAGGTCGTCCATCGCGGCGATGCCGTCCCACTGGCCGCGCATGACGATGGTCGGCACCGCGATCTTCTCGGGATCGACCACCGGCAGGTTTGCGCACATGTCGACATAGGTGCCGGTCGGCACGCTGTCGTCGAGCGCGGTGATCGCCGCGGCGAAGGCCTCGATGACGCGGTCCTCGGCGGTGCCGGGGTGGTCGCGGTTGAAGATCGAGTAGACGAAGGCCTTGTCGATCGGCCGGCGCTTCATGGCCTGGAATTCGGCGAGTTTCTTGCGGCGATCAGCGAGCGTCGGCGAGCCTTCGCCGGTCCAGACCATGGCGTCGAGCGCAAGGCGGGCGACCATCTCCGGGTGGCGCTGGGCGAACGCCGCGGCGCGCAGCGCGCCGGAGGAGATGCCGTAGACGAGCAGGGGCCGCGCGCCGCGCAGCCGCCCTATGTAGAGCGCGGCGGCGCGGCAGTCGTCGGCGCCCATCGCGATCGGCGCGTTGTTGTCGCGGTCCTTGGTCGAGCGGCCGTAGCCTTCCATGTCGAGGCACCAGCAGTCGAACCCGCGGCGGGCGAAGTGATCCATGGCCGAGGAGTCCGGCCGGCCCGGCACCTGCAGGTCGAAGGTCGGCTGCGAGGCCATCGACGAGCCGTGCACGAACAGGATCGTGCCGCGGCTCTCGGCCGGGTCGCCGACACACTTCTCGAACAGGAACAGGCGGACGCCGCCGTCCTTCGTGGTCCAGTGCTCCTCGCCCCGGATCGCGGGCTGGGTCGTCTCATCCATGATGTTGCACCAATGCTTGAGAGGGCGTCGCTGCAGTTCCGCGGTGGGGGGTGGTACGCCGGTCGTGCCTCGTCCCGACGGGCGCCCTGCGGCGCCGGCCGCGGGCCGGCACTGCGACGCCCGCGCGAGGGCAGGGACAGGCGCATCCCCCGAATTTTGTCCTCGCCCGCGCACGTGCGCGACTATCGAGCCGACCCCGCGTCGCGTCAATCGAGGGGGCGACGAGAGCGGCCCCGTCGCATCGTGGAGACATTCCAATGTCGGCTTGCCACCCCGGTTTCCCTGCGCTAAGCCTCCGGCGCTTTTCGTCCTTGAGGATTCACCCCAAAACCAAGGGCGTTTCGCAGTTTTTCGGTCCCTTTTCGGCGACCGACCGGTCCTGGGGCGGCAACTGGCGGGGTGCGGGGTTCAATGAGGTCGCCATGAGCAACGTGCTTGTCGATTATCTGCCCCTCGTGATTTTTATCGGCGTCGCGCTCGTCATCGGCCTCGTCCTGCTGGCGACCCCCTTCGTCGTCGCCTATTCGCAGCCGGATCCCGAGAAGCTGTCGGCCTACGAATGCGGCTTCAACGCCTTCGACGATGCACGCATGAAGTTCGACGTGCGCTTCTACCTGGTCGCCATCCTGTTCATCATTTTCGACCTCGAAGTGGCCTTCCTGTTCCCGTGGGCCGTCACCTTCCGCGAACTGGGGACCTTCGGCTTCTGGTCGATGATGGCCTTCCTTGGCGTCCTGACGGTCGGCTTCATATATGAGTGGAAGAAGGGGGCGCTGGAATGGGATTGATTCCATGACCCTGGTCGCACCCGCACCCAAAGGTATTCTCGACCCGGCGACCGGCCGGCCGATCGGCGCCGACGACGTCTTCTTCCGGGGCGTCAACAACGAGCTCGCCGACAAGGGCTTCATCGTCACGGCGGTCGACGATCTCGTCACCTGGGCCCGCACCGGCTCGCTGATGTGGATGACCTTCGGGTTGGCCTGCTGCGCCGTCGAGATGATGCAGATGTCGATGCCGCGCTACGACGCCGAGCGCTTCGGCTTCGCGCCGCGTGCTTCGCCGCGCCAGTCCGACGTGATGATCGTCGCCGGCACGCTGACCAACAAGATGGCGCCGGCGCTGCGCAAGGTCTACGACCAGATGCCGGAGCCGCGCTACGTCATCTCGATGGGCTCCTGCGCCAACGGCGGCGGCTACTATCACTACTCGTATTCCGTCGTCCGCGGCTGCGACCGCATCGTTCCCGTCGACATCTACGTGCCCGGCTGTCCGCCGACCGCCGAGGCGCTGCTCTACGGCGTGATGCTGCTGCAGAAGAAGATCCGTCGCACCGGCACGATCGAGCGGTGAGCGTCATGCGGATGTCGGACATTCCGTTCGGAACCACCGACTGGATGGCTGTCGTGCCGACGAGCCATGCCGGCGAGGCCGGAACGGCGACCTGGCGCACGCGCCAGTTCGGCGACATCCGCGTCCGTCTCGTGGACTATTCGCCGGGCTACGTGGCCGATCACTGGTGCGAGAAGGGTCACATCCTGTTCTGCGTCGACGGCGAGCTCGTCACGGACCTGAAGGACGGCCGCAGCTTCACGCTCACGCCGGGCATGAGCTATCAGGTCGCCGACGGCGCCGATGCGCACCGTTCGCACACCGCGCGCGGGGCGCGCCTCTTCATTGTGGACTGACATGGACGACACGCTCGACAGGCTCGGACAATCGATCCGCACGGCGCTGCCGGGCGCGGTCACGGGACACGCGATCAGCCACGGCGAGCTGACGCTCACCGCCAATGCCGCCGATATCGTCAAGGTCGCGACCTATCTGCGCGACGATCCGGCCTGCCAGTTCATCAATTTCGTCGACGTCACCGCCATCGACTGGCCGAGCCGGGAGAAGCGTTTCGACGTCGTCTATCACTTCCTGTCGCCGCGGCTGAACCAGCGCATCCGCGTCAAGGTGCCGACCGACGAGACGACGCCGGTGCCCTCGCTCATCGACGTGTTCCGCGGCGCCGACTGGTTCGAGCGCGAGGCCTACGATCTCTACGGCGTGCTGTTCACCGGCCATCCCGACATGCGCCGCATTCTCACCGACTACGGTTTCGAGGGGCATCCGCTGCGCAAGGATTTTCCGCTGACCGGCTTCGTCGAGGTGCGCTGGGACGACGAGGAGAAGCGCGTGCGCTACGACAAGGTGGCGCTGGCGCAGGAATTCCGCACCTTCGACTTCCTCTCGCCCTGGGAAGGCACCGACTACGTGCTGCCCGGCGACGAGAAGGCGGCAAAGCCCCCGGAGCCGGAGAAGAAGGCCTCATGAAGCCGATTTCGCCCGGCCTCAAGCACGCGTTCTCCTATGTGGTGCCGGAGAACAAGACCGTGCCGTACACCTATCCGGAGTCGGCGATCATCGCCGGCATGCCGAAGGTGTTCGCCACCGGCTTCATGATCGTGCTGATGGAATGGGCCTGCGCCGAACTGATCGCGCCCTATCTCGATGCGGGCGAGGGTTCGCTCGGCACGCATGTCGACGTCAGCCACGCCGCGGCGACGCCGCCGGGCATGACCGTGCAGGTCGATGCCGAGATCGCCGAGGTGGCGGGCCGCAAACTGACCTTCAAGGTTCGCGCCCATGACGGCGTCGACCTGATCGGCGAGGGGACGCACGAGCGCGTCGTCGTCGCCTGGGACAAATTCAATTCGCGTGTCGCGCAGAAGGCGGCCGCGGCGGGAGTAGCATGATGGCCGAAACCGCCATCCGCAATTTCACCATCAATTTCGGGCCGCAGCATCCGGCCGCGCACGGCGTGTTGCGCCTCGTGCTCGAGCTCGACGGCGAGGTGGTCGAGCGCGTCGATCCGCATATCGGGCTCTTGCACCGCGGCACCGAGAAACTGATCGAGGCGAAGACCTACACCCAGGCGGTCCCGTATTTCGACCGTCTCGACTACGTCGCGCCGATGAACCAGGAGCACGCCTTCTGTCTGGCGGTCGAGAAGCTGCTCGGAATCACCGTGCCGCGGCGCGCGCAGCTCATCCGGGTGCTCTATTCAGAGATCGGCCGTCTGCTCTCGCATCTGCTCAACGTCACCACGCAGGCGATGGACGTCGGCGCGCTCACGCCGCCGCTGTGGGGCTTCGAGGAACGCGAGAAGCTCATGGTCTTCTATGAGCGCGTCTCCGGCTCACGCATGCACGCCAACTACTTCCGCCCTGGCGGCGTGCATGCGGACATGCCGCCGCAGCTCATCGACGACATCTGGGCCTTCTGCGATCCGTTCCTGAAGGTTGTCGAGGATCTCGACGTGCTGCTGACGGACAACCGCATCTTCAAGCAGCGTAACGTCGACATCGGCGTGGTGTCGCTCCAGGACGCGTGGAACTGGGGCTTCTCCGGCGTCATGGTGCGCGGCTCGGGCGCGGCGTGGGACCTGCGCAAGGCGCAGCCTTACGAATGCTACGCCGAGATGGATTTCGACATCCCGATCGGCAAGAACGGCGACTGCTACGACCGCTATCTCATCCGCATGGAAGAGATGCGTCAGTCGACGAAGATCATGAAGCAGTGCCTGGAGAAGCTGCGCTCGCCGGACGGGCAGGGGCGCGTGCAGGTCGACGACCACAAGATCGTGCCGCCGAAGCGCGGTGAGATGAAGCGCTCGATGGAGGCGCTCATCCATCACTTCAAGCTCTATACCGAAGGCTATCGCGTGCCCGCCGGCGAGGCCTATGCCGCGGTCGAAGCGCCGAAGGGCGAGTTCGGCGTCTATCTCGTCGCCGACGGCACCAACAAGCCATACAAGTGCAAGATCCGCGCGCCGGGCTTTGCGCATCTGCAGGCCATGGATTTCATCTGCCGGGGCCACATGCTCGCGGACGTCTCCGCCATCCTCGGCTCCCTCGATATCGTATTCGGGGAGGTCGACCGATGAGCGTCCGCCGTCTCGCTCCTGTGGAAGTCCAGCCGAAGAGCTTCGCCTTCACGGCGGAGAACCTCGCCTGGGCGCAGCAGCAGATCGCCAAATATCCGGAAGGCCGGCAGGCCTCGGCCGTCATCCCGCTCCTGTGGCGTGCGCAGGAGCAGCACGGCGGCTGGCTGCCCGAGGCAGCGATCCGCTGTGTCGCCGACATGCTCGGCATGGCGCATATCCGCGCGCTGGAGGTTGCGACCTTCTACACCCAGTTCGTCCTGCAGCCTGCCGGGCGCAAGGCGCACGTGCAGGTCTGCGGCACGACGCCGTGCCGCCTGCGCGGTGCGGAGGACTTGATCGAGGTCTGTCGCCATCGCATCCATCACGATCCGCAGCAGGTCTCTGCCGACGGCGACTTCTCCTGGGAAGAAGTCGAGTGCCTGGGCGCCTGCGTCAACGCGCCGATGGTTCTGATCGGCAAGGACACCTACGAGGACCTGACGGCGGAGAGCTTCGAAAAGGTGCTCGACGGCTTCGCCAAGGGCAAGCCGGTCAAGCCCGGCCCGCAGATCGACCGCCAGTTCTCGGCGCCGGTCGGCGGCCCGACCACGCTCACCGACCCGGCGATCTATGCCTCGAGCCCGACGCAGGGCCGTCCGGGCGCGACCGACGCGGACGCCAAGCGGCCCGGCGCGGCGGCAAACGTCACCGAGGCGCCGGTGCCGAAGCCGCCCGCGGCCGTCTCGTCGGCCAAGCGCAAACCGAAACCGAACTGATCGGCGAAAGAACGACCAATGCTCGCTGACAAGGATCGCATCTTCAAGAACCTCTACGGGCTCCATGACTGGACGCTCAAAGGGGCGCGTGCGCGCGGCGCCTGGGACGGCACCAAGGCGATCCTCGAGCGCGGCCGCGACGGCATCATCAACGAGATGAAGGCATCGGGCCTGCGCGGCCGCGGCGGCGCCGGCTTCCCGACCGGCCTCAAATGGTCGTTCATGCCGAAGGAGATCGGCGAGCGTCCGCATTACCTCGTCGTCAATGCCGACGAGTCGGAGCCCGGCACCTGCAAGGACCGCGAGATCATGCGGCACGATCCGCATCTTCTCGTCGAGGGCTGCCTGATCGCGGGCTTCGCCATGGGCGCGCACGCCGCCTACATCTATGTGCGCGGTGAGTTCATCCGCGAGCGCGAGCATCTGCAGGCGGCGGTCGACGAGGCCTACGAGGCCAGACTGATCGGCAAGAACAACGTGCACGGCTGGGACTTCGACGTCTACGTGCACCACGGCGCCGGCGCCTATATCTGCGGCGAGGAGACGGCGCTGCTCGAGAGCCTCGAGGGCAAGAAGGGCATGCCGCGGCTGAAGCCGCCGTTCCCGGCGAATGTCGGTCTCTACGGCTGCCCGACCACGGTGAACAACGTGGAGTCGATCGCGGTCGCGCCCGACATCATGCGCCGCGGCGCCGCCTGGTTCTCCTCCTTCGGCAACCCGAACAATGTCGGCACCAAGCTCTTCTGCATCTCCGGCCACGTGAACCGGCCGTGCAACGTCGAAGAGGCGATGGGTGTCACGTTCCGCGAGCTGATCGAGACGCATTGCGGCGGCATTCGCGGCGGCTGGGACAATCTCAAGGCCGTGATCCCCGGCGGCTCGTCGGTGCGCATGGTGCCGGCGGCGCAGATCATCGACACGCCGATGGACTTCGACAGCCTGATCAAGCTGAAGTCCGGCCTCGGCACGGCGGCCGTCATCGTCATGGACAAGTCGACGGACTTGATCCGGGCAATCGCGCGCATCTCCTATTTCTACAAGCACGAGAGCTGCGGCCAGTGCACGCCGTGCCGCGAGGGCACCGGCTGGATGTGGCGCGTGCTGACGCGCATGGCGGAAGGCCGCGCGCAGAAGCGCGAAATCGACATGCTGCTCGAAGTGACCAGGCAGGTCGAGGGCCACACGATCTGCGCGCTCGGCGACGCGGCCGCGTGGCCGGTGCAGGGCCTGATCGCGCATTTCCGGCACGAGATCGAAGAGCGTATCGACGAATATTCGCGCAATGCCGACGATGAGGGCGTGCGCGATCCGGTCGCGGTCGCGGCGGAGTAGGAATGATGGACGCTCGCCATCTCGCGGAGTTCAACATCGCGCGGATCAAGTATCCGCTCGATGATCCGCGCATGCGCGAGTTCGTCGACAATGTCGACCGGGTAAACCGGCTGGCGGACAAGCTGCCGGGCTTCGTCTGGCGCCTGCAGGACGAGAGCGGCCACGCGATGGGCATGCGGGTCTACGACGATCCCATGATCCTGCCCAACCTCACGGTGTGGGAGAGCGTCGAGGCGCTGGAGCGGTTCGTGTTCAAGACCGTGCACGGTCGCTTCTTCGACCGGCGCGAGACCTGGTTCGCGCAGCCGGAGCCGACGCTGGTGATGTGGTGGGTGCCGGTGGGGCATCGCCCGACTCTGGAGGAGGGCGTCGCCCGCCTCGATCGCCTCAGGGCGCGCGGCCCGGGCGAGGAAGCCTTCGGCTGGGAGAGCCTCCCGGCCGCACAGATTGGAAAGACGGCGCGCGTGACGCGCGCGAGCGAGCAAGCGGCATGACCAAACTGATTGTCGACGGCAAAGAGATCGACGTCCCGCCGGAGTACACGCTGCTCCAGGCCTGCGAGGCGGCGGGCGCGGAAATCCCGCGCTTCTGCTTCCACGAACGGCTGTCGATCGCCGGCAATTGCCGCATGTGCCTGGTCGAGCTCAAGGGCTCGCCGAAGCCGGTCGCCTCCTGCGCCTGGGGCGTACGCGACTGCCGCCCGGGCCCGAACGGCGAGCCGCCGGTCGTCAACACCAGGACGCCGATGGTGAAGAAGGCGCGCGAAGGCGTGATGGAGTTCCTGCTCATCAACCATCCGCTCGACTGCCCGATCTGCGATCAGGGCGGCGAGTGCGACCTGCAGGACCAGGCGATGGCCTACGGCGTTGACTCCTCGCGCTTCGTCGAGAACAAGCGCGCGGTCGAGGACAAATACATCGGCCCGCTGGTCAAGACGATCATGAACCGCTGCATCCATTGCACGCGGTGCATCCGCTTCACCACCGAGGTGGCGGGCGTGTCCGAGCTCGGCGCCATCGGCCGCGGCGAGGACATGGAGATCACCACCTATCTCGAGCACGCGATGACGTCGGAGCTGCAGTCCAACGTCGTCGATCTCTGCCCGGTCGGTGCGCTGACCTCGAAGCCCTACGCCTTCACCGCGCGTCCGTGGGAGCTGACCAAGACAGAATCGATCGACGTCATGGACGCGGTCGGCTCGGCCATCCGCATCGACACGCGCGGCCGCGAGGTCATGCGCATCCTGCCGCGCAACAATGACGACGTGAACGAGGAGTGGATCTCCGACAAGACGCGCCACGTGGTCGATGGCCTGCGCACGCAGCGCCTGGACCAGCCATACGTGCGCGTCGGCGGGCGCCTCGCGCCGGCGTCGTGGACCGAGGCCTTCTCCGTCATCGCCAACCGCGTGAAGGCGACCCGCCCCGAGCGCGTCGGCGCCGTCGCCGGCGATCTTGCCGGCGCGGAGGAGATGTTCGCGCTCAAGGACCTGATGACGCGCCTCGGCTCGCCGAACATCGACGCGCGCCAGGACGGCGCCGTGTTCGATCCGACCTGGGGCCGGGCGTCATATCTCTTCAATGCCACCATCGCCGGCATCGAGCAGGCCGACGCGCTGCTGATCGTCGGCGCCAATCCGCGCCGCGAGGCGGCGGTGCTCAATGCGCGCATCCGCAAGCGCTGGCGCCAGGGCAATTTCCCGATCGCGCTGATCGGGGAGAAGGCGGACCTCACCTACAGCTACGACTATCTCGGCGCCGGGGCCGAGACGCTCGCCGATTTCGGCAAGAGCAAGTTCGCCGAGGTCTTCAGGGCGGCCAAGAAGCCGCTGATCCTGGTTGGCACCGGCGTGTTCGCGCGCAAGGACGGGGCGGCGCTGGCGGCGCTCGCCGCCAAGGCGGCCGTCGACTTCGGCGCGGTCACGGACGGCTGGAACGGTTTTTCGGTGCTGCACACCGCGGCTTCGCGCGTGGCCGCGCTCGACCTCGGCCTCGTGCCGGGGGCCGGCGGCAAGACCGCAGCCGCGATGGCGGCCGGCGGCCTCGACGTGCTCTTCCTGCTCGGCGCCGACGAGCTCGAGGTCGCTGCCGGGCCCTTCGTCGTCTACATCGGCACGCATGGCGATCGCGGCGCCCACCGCGCCGACGTCATCCTGCCGGCGGCGGCCTATCCGGAGAAGTCGGCGATCTACGTCAACACCGAAGGCCGCGTGCAACTCGCCAATCGCGCCGGCTTCCCGCCGGGCGACGCCCGCGAAGACTGGGCGATCCTGCGCGCGCTGTCCGACGTGCTCGGCTGCAAGCTGCCCTACGACTCGCTCGCGCAGCTCCGCCAGTTGATGTTCGCCGCTCATCCGCATCTGATGCGCATCGACCGGATCGCGCCGGCGGACGGCGCCGACATCGGCAAGCTCGCGAAGCTGTCCGGCACGCCGGACAAGGCGCCGCTGACGTCGCCCGTGACCGACTTCTATTTCACCAATCCGATCGCCCGCGCCTCGGCCGTCATGGCGGAATGCTCGGCGCTGGCGCACGCGGCG
>Ga0182749_1000933_pt1 | contig 24186 bp, 17 predicted proteins | sample eDN3rd37CKraftMG_FD_128875 | JGI IMG/M metagenome (GOLD analysis project Ga0182749, IMG submission 128875) | Enriched Miracle-Growth compost microbial communities from Emeryville, California, USA - eDNA 3rd pass 37_C Kraft MG (version 2) (version 2) ...
GAAGATCAGCGCGATGCCCACCACCATGTTGTGCAGCACGGTGTGGGTCGTGACCGCGATGAGGTCCTTGCGGTCGTAGATGCGCTCGAGCCGCACGCCCGGCGGCAGGATGCCGGACCCGTTGATGCGCTCGACCTCCTTCTCGACGCGCTCGATGGTCGGCGCGGTCTGCTCGCCGCGGCGCATCAGCACGATGCCCTGGACGATGTCGTCGTCCTCGTCCTTGCCGGCGATGCCGAGCCGCGGCTGGTTGCCGACGGTGACGGTGGCGATGTCCTTCACCAGGACCGGGTTGCCGTTGTTCTGGACCAGCATGGTGTTCGCGAGGTCGTCGAGCGAGCGGATCAGGCCGACGCCGCGCACCACCGCGGACTGCGAGCCGATATTCACCGTATTGCCGCCGACGTTGATGTTGCTGTTGCCGAGCGCCTGCAGCACCTGCGGCAGCGTCAGCCCGTAGGCGACGAGCTTGTTGAAGTCGACCTGGAGCTCGTAGGTTTTGGTCTTGCCGCCCCAGCCGGTGACGTCGATGACGCCCGGCACGGCGCGGAAGCGGCGCTGCAGGATCCAGTCCTGCAGCGTCTTGAGGTCGGTGATGCTGTAGTTCGGCGGGCCCACCAGCTTGTAGCGGTAGATCTCGCCCACCGGGCTCAGCGGGGAAATCTGCGGCTGCGCGCCGTTCGGCAGCGGCGCCAGCGACGACAGGCGGTTGAGCACCTGCTGCAGCGCCTCGTCGTAGGTGAAGTCGAAGGAGAACTGCAGCTTCACGTCCGACAGGCCGTAGAGCGAGATGGTGCGGATCACGTTGAGGTTCTTGAGGCCCGACATCTGGGCCTCGATCGGGATGGTGATGTAGCGCTCGATCTCCTCGGCCGAGAGCCCCTGGCTCTGGGTCACCACGTCCACCATCGGCGGCGTGGGGTCGGGATAGGCTTCGATGTTGAGGTGCGCGAACGCGATGGCGCCGCCGATCATCGTGGCGATGAAGGCGGCGAGCATCAGCACGCGGTTCTTGAGCGAGAAGGCGATCAGTTCGTTCATGAGTGCCGTGTCACCGCCCCGGTGAAGTCTCCGCCGCCCCGCGGGTCGCTTTCCAGTTGCTTATTTTTGCGCATGACCTTGTCCGAAAAGTCTGCAACTTTTCGGGGTCACGCTTAGCTCGCCGCCGCGCGGTCGATGAACAGGCTGCCCCTGGTCACGACCTTCTCGCCGGGCGCGAGCCCCTCGACCACCTGGATCATGCGGCCGTTGGCGAGCCCGGTCCTGATCCGGCGCAGCTCGATGGTCCTGTCGTCGCGCGCGACCCAGACGCGCACCGCGCTGCCTTCGTAGATCAGGGCCTCGCGCGGCACGCCGACCGAGCCGTCCGTGTTGTCAGAGAAGATGGTGACGTTGGCGAACATCTCCGGCTTGAGCAGGCCATCCGGGTTCGCGACCGTGGCGCGCACCGCGAGGCGATGGCTCGCCGGATCGAGCATGGCGGCGACGTAGTCGAGCTTGCCTCCATAGACCCGGCCGGGGTCCGCCGGCACAGTGAAGCTCACGTCCTGGCCGACGGCGACCTTGGCCACGTCGCTCTCGCGCACATAGGCGACGAGCCAGACGCTGGAGAGGTCGCCGATCACGAACACCGGGTCGCTCGATCCGTTGCCGATATACTGGCCCGGCCCGACCTTGCGCTGGACCACGGTGCCGGAGAGCGGCGCGTAGATCGGCGTCGCGGCGTCGATGGTGCCCTTCTCCTGGAATGCGGCGATCTCCTGGTCGGTCTTGCCGAGGATGCGCAGGCGGTTGCGCGCGGCTTCGAGCGCGACCTCGGCGGACTGCACGTCGTTCTGCGCGGCATCGAGCGCGGCGCGGGCGTTCTGCACTTCCTTGAGCGGCGTGGCGCGGCCCTCGTAGAGGTCGTTCTGGCGCTTGGCGTTGATCTCGGCGAGGTTGAGCGCGGAGCGCGCCTTGTTGAGCGCGGTGAGCGCGGCGATGAAATCGTTCTGCGCCTGCACCGCGTCGGTGGCCTCGACGAGGAACAGCGGCTGGCCGCGCTCGACCCTGTCGCCGGGCTTGGCAAGGAGCTTGGTCACGCGGCCGGCGTAAGGCGAGAAGATCGGCGTCGCGCGATCCTCGTCGACCGCGATCTTGCCTTCGGTGACGTTCTCGGAGCGGAACGTCATGCGCGCCACCGGCTCGACCACGAGGTTCGACCATTCGAGGTCCGAGGGACGGTAGCGGCCGGGCGTGCGCTTCGACTGGCTCGACACGTCGGTGTCGCGGCTCGCCGGCTGGTGCCGATCGGTGAGCAGCATCACGGCGCCGACGACGAGCACGACGGCGGCCATGGAGCCGATCAGCAGCGAGCGCTGCGACAGCCCGTAACGCTGCATCAAACGCTGCAACTGTGCGTTCACCACGGCCTCTTCCCGTTTCCCGCCCCGCGGGCATAAAGCCTGAAAACCGTGACAAGTCTACGGGAAACTCATTGCAGATCCGCAAATCGGCGCGCGTTCGAAGCCGGAGTTTTCTGGCTGTTTGTTCAGAATTCGGCGTGCAGCCGCGCGCCGAACAGCGAAACCGGTCCGCGGTCGGCGTTGTAGGCCGGGTTGGCAATGAACTGGTAATCAAACGACAGCGTCGCCCATCGGGCGAGGCCGATGGCGTAATAGGTCTCGACCACGGTCTCGTCGCGGTAGTTGAGCGCGCCGTCGCCGATCAGAAGGCCGAGGCCGCCGGCGGCCAGGAAATCGCGATGGTCGCGGGACAGGCCGTTGATGGCGGCGCCGATCCCCACCGTGTCGTCGGGCCGGTTCCAGGATGCGCCTTTCAGCGACAGGCCGCCGGAGATGCTGCGGTCGATGTCGGTGAAGGACAGGATCTCGGTCCTGCCGTCGTTCCAGCTCGCCCGCGCGAACAGCCCGAGGTCGCGGGTCAGCGCCTGCTCCAGGTTGGCGTAGAAGCCGGTCTTGGAGCGCACGCTGCGCAGGCCGGCGATGGCGTCGTTGATGTCGAGCGCCGGGTCGGCCACGACCGCGTCGAGCGCCTGGCGGTAGCTGCCGGTCTCGCCGCGATTGCCGAAGACGCCGAGCCGCAGCACGCCGGCGTGGCCGTCGAGCGCGTAGCGCCCCTCCCATTCGACGGCCGCGCCGCCGGACTTGAAGGTGAGTCTGTCGCTGTTGGGCGCTTCCGGCACCTGGAACAGGCCGGCGCGCAGCGCCCAATCCTTGCGGTTGAGCTCGACGACGGCGCCGCGGGTATAGCCCGGAAGATCGGCGGGGAAGTCGTAGGCCGCGGACGACCACAGCGCCCAGTTCATGAAATCGGCGCACGGATCGTGGGCGTAGGCGTTGTTGTCGAAATAATCGGTGACGGCGAAGCGGCCGATGGTCAGCGTCAGGCGATCGATGTCGCGCTTGCCGGCGATCTGGTTGGGGCCGTCCTCCACGGTCTCTTCGCCGCCGCCGAAGCCGAACGTCTGCCGGAAGAAATAGCGCTGCAGGCGGATGCGCGGATAGTCGGCGCCCGCCTTCTGCGCCTCGCCGTTGGCGAAGCCGCCGAGGCCGAGCGTGCCGCCGACGCCGAAGCCCTGCGCCAGCTCCGGGTTGATGTAGACCTCCCCGCCCTCCCACAGCTTGCGGCCGACGAAAGCGGTGGCGGTCCAGGTCTCGCGCACCTGGCCGTGACCGGGCAGGCTGTTGGCGCCCTGATAGGGCGAATGGATGTTGGGATAGCCCTGCGGGATGAGCGTGGTCTGGCCGTGGATGCTCCAGTCGTTCGGGTCGGCGAAGCCGCCCGGCGACGATGCGTCTTTGGGCGCACCGGGCCGGTAGTTGAGCCCGAGCGTCACCCGATGCACCGCCGGATCGACGGCGAGCGCCGCCGGCGCCGGCGGCGGCAACGCGACGGTGCGCGAGCCGAGGTCGATGTAGTCGTATTCGACCCGGGCGGTCCACGGCCCGGCGAAGGCATATTCGAGGCCCGCGCCGGCGGTCCATCCCGCGTGCAGGGCCTCGTGGGTGCCGGTTACCGCGCCTTCCGCGTCGTGCAGGTCGATCCGGCTCCGGCCCCAGGCGAAACCGCCGGTGACGAACGGCAGGAGACCGCCCATGGCGTAGCCGAGGCGCGGCCGCAGCGTGCCGATGTAATCGAAGGTCGTGCCGTAGGGCCGCACCGGCTCGTCCGGCTGCGGCGGGCTGAGGAACGACACGTCGGCCTCGACGCCGAGGACGACGCGGTCCGGCCGCTGCCAATTGTAGCCGGCCTGGAAGCCGCCGACGAAACCGGTGACGCTGGGATCGAGGAACAGCGCCTCTCCGTGCACCGGGTTGGTGCCGGGGCCGAAGCTCCCCGTGCCGTAGCCGAGATGGGCGCCGACGTAAGGCCCGGTCCACGGCACGGCGGGCGCCGGAGGCCATGCCGCCGGGTCGGCCGCGAGGCCGCGCTCGCCGCAGCCCAGGGCAAGCACCGCGCTTCCGAATATCAGGTGTCGCGCAAGACGGGTCATGGGACGATGACAGCCAGCGGCATGGATCGATCGAGGGGGTGAGCCAAAAGCACAGGAAAGACAAGGGGATTGCCGGCTCACGCCGCGCCAGCCGGGCCGGACGTGGACAGCTTTCCCGAACTCTCGAAACAGTTTTGTGACGGCATGCTCTTATTGCAACTAATTTGCATTTGCAGATAGAGCGCTGTCAAGAGCGGCCGGAGACAGGCGGCGTCGACAGTGTCGACGGAATTGCGAAGCGGCCCGCGCGGCGATGCGCGCGGGCGGTTTTGCTATTCGGCCGGGCCGAGGCCGAGCGCAGGCCGCGGCGGCAGCAGGCGCGGCCCGCGGCCGCCGAGCCTGCGATGCAGCTTGTCGAGCATCAGGTAGATCACCGGCGTGGTGTAGAGGGTGAGCACCTGCGACACCACGAGGCCGCCGATGATGGTGATGCCGAGCGGCCGGCGCAATTCCGAGCCCGGCCCGGTGGCGACGACCAGCGGCACCGCGCCGAGCAGGGCGGACAGCGTCGTCATCAGGATCGGGCGGAAGCGCGCGAGGCAGGCCTCGAACACCGCGTCCTCCGGCGCGAGGCCGCGCTGGCGCTCGCCTTCGAGCGCGAAGTCCACCAGCATGATGCCGTTCTTCTTGACGATGCCGATGAGCAGGATGATGCCGATGAAGGCGATGATCGACAGCTCGGTGTTGAAGAGCTGCAAGGCGAGCAGCGCGCCGAGGCCCGCGGACGGCAGCGTCGAGATGATCGTGAGCGGGTGCGCCAGGCTCTCGTAGAGCACGCCGAGCACGATATAGACCGCGATCAGCGCCGCCACGATCAGCACCACCTGCGCGCTCGCGCTCTGCGCCAGCGCCGCGACGTCGCCGGCGAAGTCGGCGTGGACGTTGCCCGGCAGGTGCAGCTCCTGCACCGCGTTCAGGATCGCGCTGCTCGCGGTCTCGAGCTGGTAGCCCGGCCGCAGCGAGAACGAGATCGTCACCGCGGGATATTGCCCCTGGTGATTGACCTGGAGCGGCGCCAGGCTCTTCTCGAACTTCGCCACCGCCGACAGCGGCACCGAGACGTTGCCGAAGCCCGGCGCGTAGATGTGCGACAGATCGGAAGGGTCGCGCTGGAACTGCGGATCGATCTCGAGGATCACCCGGTACTGGTTGCGCTGGGTGTAGATGGTCGAGATCTGGCGCTGGGCGAAGGCGTTGTTGAGCGCGGAATCGATCGCCGTCATCTTCACGCCGAGGCTCGACGCCCGCGGCCGGTCGATGGTGACGCTGAGCTGCAGGCCGCCCTGCTCGCGGTCGGTGGAGACGTCGGTGACGCCCGGCACCTGCGCGATGCGCGCCTGCACCTGCGGCACCCATTTCACTAGCTCGGCGAGGTCGTCGCTCCACAGCGTGAACTGGTAGGCCGACTGGCTCTGCCGGCCGCCGACGCGCAGGTCCTGCGCCGGGAACATGAAGAGCTGGATGCCGGGCACCCGCGCGATCTTCTGGCGCAGCCGCTCGATCACCTGCTGCGTGCTCAGGCCGCCGCGCTCCTCCAGCGGCTTCAGGCTGATGAACATGGTGCCGCGGTTGACCGAGCCGGAGAAGCCGCTGCCGCCGACCGAGCCGCCGACGCCGGCCACCGCGGGATCGGCCTGCACGATGTCCACCACCTGCTTTTGCAGCTCGACCATGGCCTTGTAGGACACGTCGGTGGACGCCCGCGTGCCGCCGAACACGAGGCCGGTGTCGTCCTGCGGGAAGAAACCCTTCGGGGTCTTGACGTAGAGGTCCGCGGTCAGGACCACGGTGGCGAGCAGCACCATCAGCGTCACGGCGCGATGGCGGATGGCGACGGCGAGCGTCGCCGCATAAACGCTCGCGAGCCGCCCGAGCACGCCCTCCACCAGCCGGTCGAAGCGCGAGCGCGTTTCCGGGATCTCGCGCACGAAATGCGCGCAGATCATCGGCGTCACCGTCAGCGACACCACGGTCGAGATGGCGATGGCGAAGGCGAGCGTCACCGAGAACTCGCGGAACAGGCGGCCGACCACGCCGCCCATGAACAGCAGCGGGATGAAGGCCGCGATCAGCGAGATGCTGATGGAGACGACGGTGAAACCGATCTGCCGCGCGCCCTCCACGGCGGCGCGCATCGGCGAATGGCCCTTCTCCAGGTTGCGGAAGGTGTTCTCGATCATGACGATGGCGTCGTCCACCACGAAGCCGACCGAGACGGCGAGCGCCATCAGCGACAGGTTGTCGATCGAGAAGCCGGCGGCCCACATGGCGGCGCAGGTGCCGGCGAGCGACAGCGGCACGGTGACGCCGGCGGCGAGCGTCGGCGTCAGGCGGCGCAGGAACAGGAACACCACCAGCATCACCATGGCGATGGAGCCGGCGAGCGTCGCCTGCATGTCGTGGACGCTGGCGCGGATGGTCTGGGTGCGGTCGGACAGGATGGAAATATCGATGTCGGCGGGGATGAGCCGCTTGATCTCGGGGATGATGTCCTTGATGTGGTCGACCGTGTCGATGACGTTGGCGTCGGTCGACTTGGTGATGATGAGCAGCACCGCCGGCTGGCCGTTGAACGAGGCCGCCGAATAGGCGTTGCGCGTGCCCTCGACGATGGTGGCGACGTCGCCGAGCCGGATCGCGACGCCGTTCACCATCTTGACGACGAGGTCGTTGTATTCCGGCGGGGTGCGGAGCTGGTCGTTGGTGCCGATGCTTTCCGCGCGCGCCGCGCCGTCGAAATTGCCGAGCGGCCCCTGCACGTTGGTCTGAGCGATCGCGGTGCGGATGTCGTCGAACGACACGCTCTTGGCGGCGAGCGCCACCGGGTTGACGCGCACCCGCACCGCGGGCTGCTCGGCGCCGCTCACGGTGACGTCGGCGACGCCGCCGATCTGCATGATGCGCTGCGCCACCACGGTGTCGGCGGCGTCGTAGACCGCGCTCGCCGGGATGCTGCGCGAGGTCATGGCGAGGATCAGGATGGGCGACGCCGCCGGATTCATCTTGCGGAAGGTCGGCAGCGTCGGCAGGTCGAGCGGCAGGTCGGCGAGCGCCGAGTTGAGCGCGGCCTGCACGTCGCGGGCGGCGCTGTCGACGTTGCGGCTGAGATCGAACTGGATGGTGATGCGGCTCGAGCCGATAGTGGAGATCGAGGTGATCTCGGTGACGCCGGCGATGGCGCCGAGCCGCCGCTCCAGCGGCGCGGCCACGGTCGCCGCCATGGTCTCCGGGTCGGCGCCCGGACGGCTGGCGCTGACGCTGATGGTCGGCAGGTCGACCGTGGGCACGCTCGCCACCGGCAGGAAATCGTAGGCGACCGCGCCGATGAGGAACAGGCCGATGGCAAGCAGCGTGGTGCCCACCGGCCGCATGATGAAAGGATAGGAGAAGTTCATGGGCTTCTCCGGTTCACTCCGCCGGCTGCGCCGAGGGATGGGGCCGGCGCGTCAAGCGGGCGCGCAGCCGCTCCATCATCAGGTAGATCACCGGCGTGGTGTAGAGCGTGAGCAACTGGCTGAGCAGGAGGCCGCCGATGATGGTGATGCCGAGCGGGAAGCGCAGCTCCGAGCCGGTGCCGTTCTCCAGCGCCAGCGGCAGCGCGCCGAACAGCGCGGCGAGCGTGGTCATCATGATCGGCCGGAACCGCAGCTCCGACGCCTTGAGGATCGAGTCGCGCGGCGACAGGCCCTCGACGCGCTCGGCCTCCAGCGCGAAATCGATCATCATGATCGCGTTCTTCTTCACGATGCCCATCAGCAGCACGATGCCGATCAGCGCCACGATCGAGAGGTCCTGGCCGAACAGCCACAGCGCGAGCAGCGCGCCGACGCCCGCCGAGGGCAGCGTCGAGAGGATGGTGAGCGGGTGGATGAAGCTCTCGTAAAGCACGCCGAGCACGATGTAGATGGCGATGGCCGCGGCGAGGATCAGCCACGGCTCGCCGGCGAGCGAGCGCGCGAACTCCGCGGCGTCGCCGGCGTAGGTGCCGGTGATCGAGCCCGGCATGCCGATCCTGTTCTCCGCCGCCCGCACCACGTCCACGGCGTCGCTGAGCGATGCGCCGGGCGCGAGGTTAAAGCTGATGACCGAGGCCGGGAACTGCTCGTCGTGCATGATGACGAGCGGCGCGATGGTCTTCTCGAACGTGGCGATGACGCTGAGCGGCACCTGCGGCGAAGGCGTCTGCGCGGCGAGCGCCGGCGTGGTGTTCTGCGTGCTCGACACCTGCAGCGGCTGCGAGGCGGCGGAGGCCGGCACGTAGAGCCTGCCCAGCGCCGAGGGGTCGCTCTGGTATTCGGGCTTGGCTTCCAGCACCACGCGGTACTGGTTGGCCTGGCCGTAGATCGTGGAAATCTGGCGCTGGCCGAAGGCGTCGTTGAGCGTGTCGTTGACGATCTGCATCGAGATGCCGAAGCGGCCGGCCTTCTCGCGATCGACGTTGATGAAGGTGCGCAGCCCCCGCGTCTGCACCTCCGAGGCCACGTCGCGCAGCACCGGCGAGCCCTTGAGCTCGGCCGCGAGCTTGTCGGTCCACGACAGCACCGTGTCGGAGTCGGTGCCGGACAGCGTGTATTGATATTGCGCGCGGCTCGCCTGGGTGCCGATCTGGATGTCCTGGACCGGCAGGAAATAGACGGCGATGCCGGGGATCGACGCCACCTCCCGCTTGAGCCGGTCGACGATGGCGGTGACGAAGTCCTTGCGCTGGTCGCGCTCCTTGAGCGCGATGGTGAGGCGGCCGGCGTTCGGCGTCGGATTGATGGTGGTCACGCCGACGATGGAGACGACGCCGGTCACGTCGGCGTCGGCGGCCACGGTGTCGGCGACGCGCTGCTGCAGCGCCTTCATGGCGTCGAAGGAGACTTCCTGGCCGGCCTCGGTGACGGCGACGATGAGGCCCGTGTCCTGCTGCGGCAGGAAGCCCTTGGGGATGAAGACATACATGAGGATGGTGGCGGCGAGCGTGGCGAGCGTGATCCACAGCGTCGCCACCTGGTGGCCGAGCACCCATTCGAGGCTGCGGCGGTAGAACGCGACGGTGCTCTCGATGGCGTCGTTGATGGCGCGCGAGACGCGGCCGCGCGGCCTGTCCTCGGTGCGGCGCAGGAGCCGCGCGCACATCATCGGCGTCAGCGTCAGCGACACGATGGCCGAGGTGACGACGGCGATGGTCAGCGTCAGCGCGAACTCGCGGAACATGCGGCCGACGAGCCCGGTCATGAACAGGAGCGGGATGAACACCGCGACCAACGACACCGTCAGCGATATGACCGTGAAGCCGATCTCGCGGGCGCCGCGCAGCGCGGCCTCCATGGGCTCCTCGCCGTCCTCGATGTGGCGGACGATGTTCTCGATCATGACGATGGCGTCGTCCACCACGAAGCCGGTGCCGATGGTGAGCGCCATCAGCGACAGGTTGTCGAGCGAGAAGCCGCAGAACCACATCACGCCGAAGGTGGCGATCAGCGACAGCGGCAGCGCGGTGCCGGCGATGATGGTGGCGCGCGCCGTGCGCAGGAACACGAGCACCACCGCCACCACCAGCGCGACCGCCAGCACCAGCGTGAACTGCACGTCGCGCACCGAGGCGCGGATGGTGTCGGTGCGGTCGCTGACGATGGTGAGCCGGGCCGCGGCGGGGATGGCGCGCTCGAGCCGCGGCAGCGCGCGGTTGATGCCCTGCACCGTGGCGATGACGTTGGCGCCCGGCTGGCGCTGAATGTCGATGACCACCGCCGGCTTGCCCTTGTACCAGGCGCCGACCTTCTCGTTCTCCAGGCCGTCGGTCACGTCGGCCACGTCGCGCAGCATGATGGGCGCGCCGTTGCGGTAGGCGATGACGATGGGCTTGTAGGCCTCGGCGGCGGCGATCTGGTCGTTGGCCGCGATCATGTAGGCCTGGTGCGCGCCGTCGAGCTGGCCCTTGGGGCCGGAGACGTTGGCGCCGGTGATGGCGGCGCGGATGTCCTCCATGGAGATGCCGTAGGAGGCGAGCCGCCCGAGGTCGGCCTGGATGCGCACCGCGGGCTTGAGCCCGCCCTGCACCGAGACCTTGCCGACGCCGGAGACCTCGCTCAGCCGCTGCGCCAGCAGCGTGTCGGCGATGTCGCTCAGCTGGCGCAGCGACACCGAGTCCGAGGTCAGGGCGAGCGTCATCACCGGCGCGTCGGCCGGATTCACCTTGGAGTAGGTCGGGGGGTACGGCAGGTTGGTGGGCAGGACCGAGCGCGCGGCGTTGATGGCGGCCTGCACGTCCTGCGCCGCGCCGTCGATGTCGCGGTCGAGGTCGAACTGCAGCGTGATCTGGCTGATGCCGAACGAGCTCGACGAGGTCATGGTGCCGAGCGAGGGGATCTGGCCGAAGTTGCGCTCCAGCGGCGCGGTGACCAGCGAGGCGATGGCGTCCGGGCTGGCGCCGGGAAGCTGGGTGGTGACCTGGATCGTGGGGAAATCGACCTGCGGCAGCGACGACACCGGCAGCAGCCAATAGCCGAGCATGCCGCCGAGCAGCACCGCGACGCCGAGCAGCGAGGTCGCGATCGGCCGTCGGATGAAGGGCCCGGATACGCTCAGCGCGGCCATGCTGCTGCGGTCACTCTCCCTGGCTGCGGTTGCGGCGCCCGCGGCGGATGCCCGTGGAGGGCGGCACCGCGGCCGCGCCCGGCCGGCCTTCGCCGACGCTAACGCGGCTGCCGTCCGACAACTGGTTGAAGCCGGTGGTGATGACGCGGTCGCCGGCCTTGACGCCGTCGGTCACCACGGTCTGGTTCTCGTCCTGCAGCGAGATCGTCACCGTCTGCATCTTCGCGGTGTTGTCCGGCGTCACCAGGAACACGAACAGCCCGTTGGGGCCGCGCTGCACCGCCGCCGTCGGCACCACCACCACCTGCTTCATCGTATCGACCTGGACTTCGACGTTGAGGAACTGCCCCGGCCACAGTTGCAGGTCGGCGTTGGGGAACTGCGCCTTGAGCTTGATGGTGCCTGTGGTCTGGTCCACCTGGTTGTCCACCACCACGAGCGTGCCGCGGTCGATCACCGTGGTGTTGTCGGCGCCGAAAGCGTCGACCTCCACGGTGCCGCGGCTCATGGCCTGGTTGACCTGGGCGAGCTGCTGCTGCGGCAGGGTGAAGAGCACAGAGATCGGCTTGAGCTGGGTCAGGGTGACGATGCCGGTCGCGTCGGAGGCGTGGATGATGTTGCCGGCGTCGACTTGGCGGATGCCGGTGCGGCCGGAGATCGGCGCCACGATCTTGGTGTAGGCGAGCGTGGCGCGGGCGTTGTCGATGGCGGCCTGGTCGGCCTGCACCAGCGCCTCCATCTGCGCCACCAGCGCCTTCTGCGTGTCGGCCTGCTGCTGCGCCAGCGCGTTGGACGAGGCGAGGCGCGTGTAGCGCTCGAGGTCGCGGCGCGCGTTGGCGAGCTGCGCATCGTCCTGGGCCTTCTTGGCCACCGCCTGGTCGTACGTCGCCTGGTAGAGCGTGGGGTCGATCTCGGCGAGCACGAAGCCCTGCTCGACGTCCTGGCCTTCCTTGAAGTTGACCCTGATGAGCTTGCCGTCCACCTGCGAATTGACGGTCACGGTGTTGAGCGCGCGCACCGTGCCCACGCCGTCGAGATAGACCGGCACGTCGGCGGTGCGGGCGGTGGCGGCGAGCGTCGGCACCGGCTGGTCGGCGGGCAGGCGGAAGCGGCCGCCGGCGCTGCGCTGGACCGTCGACGGCCGCAGCATCAGCGCCGCCACCGCGCCGACGATCACCACGCCGATCACGCCATAGATCAGATAGCGCCGCGACCGGGTCGCGCCCGACGTCGTCTTTCCAGGCTCGTTTGTCGTCACAGGCTCGAAAGCTCCGCGGCCGGGGGACTCGAAGGTGTTCACTGCGATACCGGCTGATTTGCGGCCTTCGGCGGCCAGCCGCCGCCGAGCGCCTGGAACAGGCCGACCACCGCCTGCAGCCGGGCGATTCGCACCTGGGCCAAGGTATCCTCGGCCTGGAATAAAGTCTGTTGCGTGGTGAGCACCGTGATGAGGTCGATGGTGCCCTCCCGGAGCTGCTGCTGCGACAGGTCGAACGCCTGCCGGGCCGAGCGCACCACCTCGGTCTGGAGCCGCTCGCGCTCCGCCTGCTGGCGCACGGCGATCAGCGCCTGCTCCACGTCGCTGAAGGCCGACAGCACCGCCTTGCGGTAATCCTGGAGGAGCTCGACCTGCCGGCCCCGCGCCAGCTCGAGCTGCCCCTGGAGCAGGAACCCGTCGAAGATCGGCTGGGTCACGCTCGCGGCCATATTGTAGTACCAGGCCCCGGGGCCGAACAGCGTTGACAGCGCCGCGCTCTCGAAGCCGCGCGTGCCGGTGAGCTGGATCGAGGGGAAGAACGCCGCCTTGGCCGATTCCACGCTGTAGTTGGCGGAGGAAAGCTGCGCCTCGGCCTCGCGCACGTCCGGCCGCTGGCGCAGCACGTCCGAGGGCAGGCCCGGCGTCACCGGCGGGATGCGGATGGCGCGCAGGCCTCCGCCGGCCACGGTGATGCTCTCGGGCGCGCGGCCGACCAGCACGGCGAGCTGGGCGAGGCTCTGGCGCAGCGTGATCTCCAGCGGCGGGATCGTCGCGCGCTGGGTCGCGACCAGGCTCTGCTGCTGCGCCACGTCGAGCTGGGAGGCGGTGCCGACCTGCTGGCGCTGGCGGACGAGGTCGAGCACGCGGCTCGCGGCGGCCACGTTGTCATGGGCGATGCGCAGGCGCTCCTGGGTGCCGACCGCGAGGAAGTACGTGTTGGCGACGGTCGCCATGGCGGTCAGCGCCACCACGTCGCGGTCGAACCGGGTGGCGACGGAGGTCTGCTCGCTGGCAAGCTGCGCCGCGCGGTTCTTGCCCCAGAAGTCGATCTCGTAGCTGGCGCTCAGGTTGGCGTTGTAGATCGTGGATTCGGCGCCGCCGCGCAGGCTGGTCCCGCCGGTGCTGTTCTGCGGCGCGCGCGAGCGCGTCACGCTGCCGTTGGCGTCGACCACCGGCAGCAGCGCCGCGCCGGCGATCTTCGCCTGCGCGTCGGCCTGGATGATGCGCGCCACCGCCGCGGCGATGTCGAGGTTGTCGGTCTGCGCCGCCTCCATCAGCGTCGTCAGCTCCGCGGAGCGGAACTCGCGCCACCAGTCGAGCGCCGGCAGCGCGGCGTCGGGCCGGCGCGGGCCGTACTGGTATTTGTTCGGGATTTCCAGCGCCGGGTCCGGCTTCTCCGATCCGAGGATGCAGCCGGCGAGCGGCTGGATCAGGCACAGGCTTCCGATCACCGGCAGCGCGCGCACCCGGCGCGCGCTGATGAACCCGGACAATCCTGCCCCACGACGCATACGACGAACTCTCCGACGGGGCCGGCGGACGGCGCCGGCCTCCTGGACCAACACGGACAGACGATGCGGGCGGATGCGTCCCGGCCCCGCGGGGAAGCTAGCATCCGCGAACCGGCCGACAAAGGTTGGGAGCGCCGCTGCGCACAGTTTGAGGGGCTGTGTGGTTTTCCGGCTGCATGGTCGGGAACCGCGGCGCGTTCCATGGCGGGCGGAAGCCCGCCCGCCCGGAACTATAGGGCGGCGGCCGCCGCCGTCGCGTGAATTCCCGGCAAGGTTCGGCGTCGGCGGCAAAAAGCGCAGCGGCGTGCGCCGGTTGGCACGAGGCTGGAGTCGCTCGACGCTCTCAGTCGTCGCTCTTCTCGAGCCCGCCGATGTGGTGCTGCGAGTAGAGCTCGACGCCGAGCCTGGCGACGAGGTCGAGCTGGGTCTCGAGGAAGTCGATGTGGTCTTCCTCGTCCTTCATGATGGCCTCGAACAGGTCGCGCGACACGTAGTCCTTCACCGCGTGACAATGGGTCGCCGCCTCCTCGTAGAGATTGCGCGCGTGCATCTCCGAGGCGAGGTCGCACTCCAGGACCTCCTTGACGTTCTGGCCGATGTGCAGCGGGTCGAGCACCTGCATGTTGGGGAAGCCGTCGAGGAAGATGATGCGCTGCACCAGCCGGTCGGCGTGCTCCATCTCCTCGATGGATTCCTTGCGCCATTGCTTGGCGAGGGCGAGGAAGCCCCAGTTGTCGAACAGGCGATAGTGCAGCCAATACTGGTTGATGGCCGCAAGCTCGTGGCGCAGCCCCTTGTTGAGATACTCGATGACCTTGGCGTCGCCTTTCATGGCCAACCTCCGCAACTCACTGGCCGGCCCTCTTTAGAATTATTAAAAACTATGCGCAAGGGCGAAATCCGCCGCCCGCCTCGACGGCCGTCCCGCGAACAGTCAGCCGTGCTGGTGATGCTGGGCGGCCGAGGCCAGCGCCTCGTCCATGATGCGGCGGATGGCGCGGGCGCAGCGGCCGCACTGGGCGCTGCAGCCGAGGCAGCCGTAGACCTTGCAGGTGGAGGCGCGGGGCGCGGCGGTGGTTTTGACCGCGGCGCGCACGTCGTGGTCGGAGATCACGTTGCAAGAGCAGACGATCATGGACGTTCCGGCAGCCCGCGAGCGAGATTGTCGGTGCTGAAATAACGAAAGCGCGGGCGTGGCGCAAAGGAAATCAGCAGTTTGTAATTATTCTAATAAACTGAAATCATTGAGCTTTTCGCCGCTTTGCGACGTGCTGCAGCGCCGCAAAACTTACAATTTCTCCAAACTGCGGCGCTAGCCCGCCTTGCTGCGCGGCTCGGCCGGCGGCGCGAGGAACGCCCGCAGCGCCTCGAGTTCCGCGGCCGCGCCGGGGACGGCTCCGTCCTCGCCGGACGCGATGCGCTCGTAGAGCCGCGCGATGCCCTGGAACAGGATGCGGCCGGCCGGGTCGTCGCCCAGGAAGGCGGCGATCTCCTCCATTTCCGCGACCCAGCGATAGGCCTTTGGGAACGACGCCGGCACCTGCCGGGCCATGCGCTGGAGGATCTGCGGCTGGCTCTCCGACAGCTCCTGCCGCAACTCGTCGGCGCAGCCGGCGCGGCTCGCGCCGAGCAGCATGGCGATGCCGATGGCGGTGATGCCCTTGGTGATGCCGGCGTAGGACATCTTCAGCGCCGAGGCGGCGCCGATCCCGCCCTCGATCGGCCGGACCGAGAGCCCGTAGCCGGACAGCCGCAGCACGTCGCGCGCCTGCGGCCCGGAGACATAGAGGTTCGGGCTGTAACCCTGCGCCGGCGGACCGCCGATGATGCCGCCGTCCACGAATTGCGCGCGCGTGCCCGCGAGGATGCCGCCGATCGTCCGCGCGGTATCGGGCGCCACCGCGTTGCAGTCCACGTAGAGCGGCGCTCCGGCGGTGCGCGACAGCGGCCCTTTCAGCCGCTCGGCGAGCGCGGCCGCCTGCCCCGGCGGCACCACGGAGAGGACGACGTCGGCCTGCGCCACCAGGTCGTCGTCGTCCGTCACGTCGATCATGCCCGCGGCCCTGGCGCGCGCGGCGCTTCCCGCGCCGCGGTCCCGCAGCGAGGTCAGCACGCGGGCCCCGCGCTCGGCGAGGCGGCGGCCGATGCCGGCGCCCATTTCGCCGGCGGCGATGATGACAACGGTATCGGTCACGGCGGCCTCCTCGGGTTTCCGCCATTGTCGTCCCGCCGCCCGCCGCTGTCGAGCCGCGGAGGGCGGATTAAGCTTTCCTCATGCGGCGCTTTCCGCCTCGCGCCGGGACGCGAAAAATCCTATGTCAGGGCCATATCGGATACCCGGAACCATGCTCAGGGAAATCGCCGCCTTCTTCTCCGACCTCGCCGGCGCCGATCAGCCGAAGCCGTTCGACGACGACGACTATCGCGTGGCGGCCGCGGCGCTGCTGGTCCACGTGGCGACGCTCGACCACGAGCTGCGGCCCGAAGACCGCGAGCGGCTCCACGACCTGCTCAAGTCGCGGTTCGACCTCGACGACGCCGCCACCGAGGAGCTGATCGACGCCGCCATCGCCGCCGACCACGAGGCGGTCGATTTCTATCGCTTCACCCACGCGCTGATGCGCGCGCTCGACGAGGACGGCCGCAAGCGCATCGTCGAGATGATGTGGCGCATGGTCTATGCCGACCACCGCGTCACCGAGTTCGAGGACAACGTGATGTGGCGGGTGGCCGACCTGCTCGGAGTGTCCGGCCGCGAGCGGATCGCGCTGCGCCAGCGCGCCGCCGCGGCCGACCCCGAAGAATGATCCTTCCGTGCTCCACCATAATTTGGTACGAGACTTGCGTAAAATCGGGTTGAAAATCGCATTCATTCTCTCGACGCTGGCGTCGTGCTGCAAAGAACCGATTCATCCGCTCTCCGGGATTCGCGTCCGGTCCTGATGGTCCTCCACCAGGAGCAGTCCACGCCCGGGCGGATCGGGCATTACCTCGAGGCCGCCGGCCACGACCTCGACATCCGCCGCCCGGCGCTCGGCGACCCGCTGCCGGAGACGCTGGCGGACCATTCCGGCGCCATGGTGTTCGGCGGGCCCATGAGCGCCAACGACGACACCGATTTCATCCGCCGCGAGACCGAGTGGCTCAAGGTGCCGCTCGCGGAAGGCAAGCCGTTCCTCGGCATCTGCCTCGGCGCGCAGATGCTGGCGCGCCACCTGGGCGCGCGCGTGGCCCGCCACGACCAGGGCAAGGTCGAGGTCGGCTACTATCCCATCCGCGTCACCGCGGCGGCGCAGGCGATGCCGCTCCCCTGGCCGTCCCATGTCTATCAATGGCACCGCGAGGGCTTCGACCTGCCGGCGGGCGCCGACCTGCTCGCCGAGGGCGACATCTTCCGGGTGCAGGCGTTCCGCTACGGCGCGGCCGCCTACGGCGTGCAGTTCCATCCCGAGGTCACCCACGCCATGATGTGCCGCTGGACCACCCGCGGCCACGATCGCATGGCCGCGCCCGGCGCCAAGGTGCGCGCGGAGCATTTCGCGGACCGCGCGGTCTACGATCCCGCCGTGCGCGAATGGCTCGCCGCGTTCCTCGACCTGTGGCTCGCGCCGCAGCCGGTCGCAGCGTAGCGCGGCGGGACTATTTGTAGCGCTGCTGGAAGGAGTGGACCCGGTACAGCGCCGGGAACGCCTTGATCCAGAGCAGCACAATGACGATGGTGCCGAGGCCGCCGAGCACCACGGCCGGCACCGTGCCGAGCCACGCCGCGGTGACGCCGGACTCGAACTCGCCGATCTGGTTCGAGGTGCCGATGAACAGCGAGTTGAGCGCGCTGACGCGGCCGCGCATGGCGTCCGGCGTCTCGAGCTGCACCAGCGGCTGGCGGATCACCACGCCGAACATGTCCGACGCGCCGATGCCGAACAGCGCCACGAGCGAGAGCGGGAACCAGGTCGAGAGCCCGAACACCACGGTCGAGACGCCGAACATGGCGACGCCCGCGTACATCACCCGGCCGAGGTTCTTCGTCACCGGCCAGCGCGACAGCGCGAACGACACGGTGAGTGCGCCGATCGCGGGCATGGCGCGCATGACGCCGAGGCCCCAGGTGCCGACGTCGAAAATGTCGCGGGCGAAGATCGGCAGCAGCGCCGTGGCGCCGCCGAAGATCACGGCGAACATGTCGAGCGACATGGCGCCGAGCACGATCGGGTTCTTGCGCACGAAATGGATGCCGGCGAACAGGCTCTCGAACGTCACCGGCTCGCGGCGCGGCGCGGCGTGGGTCATGCGCACCATGACGATCAGCGCGCTGGAGAGCACGATCAGCGCGCAGCACACCGCATACACATAGACTGTGCCGACAACCAGCAGCAGGCCGCCGACCGCAGGGCCGAGCACGGTCGCGGCCTGGTAGGCGGCGGACAGGCCGGCGATGGTGCGCGGCAGCACCACGGGCGGCACCACCGCGGTCGGCAGCGCCTGCATGATCGCCGACTCGAAGGCGCGGCCGGAGCCGAGCATGAACACGCAGGACAGGATCAGCGCGGTGTTGACGAAGCCGGAGAGGGTCGCGACCACGAGCACAGCGATGGCCGCGGCCTCCACGGCCTGGGCGATGCAGATGACGCGCTTGCGGTTGAAGCGGTCGGCCACCTGGCCGACCACCAGCACCAGCAGCACGCCGGGAATGAACATCATCATCCCCACCATGCCGAGCTGGAACGGGCTCGAAGTCAGGTCATAGATCTGCCAGCCGACCGCGACCGCCTGCATCTGGTAGGCGAGCGCGGACGCCACCCGCGCGAACCACAGCAGCGTCACGGGTCGGTAGCGGAAGATCGAAAACGAGCGTTCGTCGAACGGAGCGGTCTCTCCGGCCTCGGCACTACTCATGAAAAAGGCATATCCTGAATGCGTTCGCTCCGCTCACGGCGATCTTAGCCGGCCCGGCGCCGGCGCGGGCATACAAATTGCGAAGACGGGACCGGGCCGGCCGATCCTTGACAGTCCATGGCCCGCGCCGTAAATGGCCGCACTCGTCTGCGGCCCGCGCGAGGCGTTCCGGCGTGGGCGGGCGGGGCCGTAGCTCAGTTGGGAGAGCGCCGCAATCGCACTGCGGAGGTCGTGAGTTCGAATCTCATCGGCTCCACCAAAATTCCACCCGGCGCGCGGCCGGGTTCGCCGGTTACGCCTGAAATCGCAGCATAATCCGCCTCCTCCGGCCTGCGCGGCGGGATACCGCTTGCGCTCGCGGGCCGAGCCGCTACACCTTCACCCACCCGAGGCAACCGGAACCCGCCATGCGCGCGCTGCTCGATGTCATCCTGATGCTGCTCAATCTCTACGTCTGGCTGTTGATCGCAGCGGCGGTGCTGTCGTGGCTGGTGGCGTTCAACGTCGTCAACGTGCGCAACCAGTTCGTCCACGTGGTCGGCGACTTCCTCTACCGCATCACCGAGCCGGCGCTGCGGCCGATCCGCAACATGCTGCCCAACCTGGGCGGCCTGGACATCTCGCCGATCATCCTCATTCTCATCATCTATTTCATCCAGCAGGTCATCATCTACTACATCTATCCCAACGTGTTCTGAGGTGGCGTCGCCCGGCGCGGCCTGGACCGCGGAGCCCGGCGGGCTCGTGGTCGCGGTGCGGCTCACGCCCAGAGGCGGCCGCGACGCGATCGACGGCGTCGAGCGCCTGTCGGACGGCCGCGCGGTGCTGAAGGCGCGGGTGCGCGCCGCGCCCAGCGCGGGCGAGGCCAACGCGGCGCTGCTGAAGCTGGTGGCCCGCGCGCTCGATGTGCCCGCCCGCGACGTGACGCTCGCCGCCGGCGCTACGGCGCGGATCAAGCGGCTGAGGATCGCGGGCGACGCGGCGGCACTGATGGGAAAGCTGGCCGAATTGACCGGGGGCCGTCCGTAGGACGTGTCGAGCGCTAGCGAAACCCGCCCGACAGATCAGCCGCTCAGCCCTTCCAGGCGAAGGCGACCTTGTCGAGCAGCTTGTCGCCGAACTTCTCCGACGAGCGCGCCACCGGCTGGCCGCCGAGCGCGCGATAGAAGCTCACCGCCGGCTCGTTGTCCGACAGCGCCCAGACCACCAGGCTGCGCATGCCGCTGTGCGCGAGGTCGCGGCGCGCCGCGGTGAACAGGCGGCGGCCGAAGCCGAGACCCTGGTACTCGGGCCGCAGATAGAGCTCGTAGATCTCGCCCTCGTAGGACAGGCTGCGCGCGCGGTTGCGGCCATAGTTGGCGTAGCCGGCGATGACGTCGCCGAAGATGAACAGCGACACGCGGCTGCCTTTGCGGATCGCGCCGTCCCACCACGCCGCGCCGCGCCGCGCGATCAGCTTCTGGAGCTCGGAGCCGGGAATGATGCCCTGATAGGCGGCGAGCCATGCCTCGTCGTGGGCTTCCGCCAGCGCCACGGCGTCGGAAGTCCGCGCGCGCCGAATCTCGATCAGGGTCGTGCTCATGGGCGCGATTAGACTCAATTCCGGGGCCGCCCATCAAGCCCCGTGCTTAATGTTGGGTTAATGGTGTGGATGATTTCTGGATACTGTGGCGGAATTGCCGCGCGCGCAGGCCGTTAACGCCGGCGACGCCGCGCGCGCCCTGTGGAGCCTTCGCCAACGCCAGTAACCTTGATTGAGAACCGGTCGAAAGTGGGGCGCGTCGAGCGCCTCACGCCTCGACCGCCTCCCTGGCCCGGCCGGCGCGCTTGCGGTCGTTGGGATCGAGGATCTTCTTGCGCAGGCGGATCGACTTCGGCGTCACCTCGACCAGCTCGTCGTCCTCGATATAGGCCAGCGCCTTCTCCAGCGTCATCCTGATCGGCGGCGTGAGGCGCACCGCCTCGTCCTTCGCCGTGGTGCGGATGTTGGTGAGCTGCTTGCCCTTGAGCACGTTGATCTCGAGGTCGTTGTCGCGGGTGTGCTCGCCGACGATCATGCCGCGATAGACCTTCCAGCCCGGCTCGATCATCATCGGGCCGCGGTCCTCCAGCTTCCACATGGCGTAGGCCACCGCCTCGCCCTGGTCGTTGGAAATCAGTACGCCGTTGCGGCGGCCCTGGATCTCGCCCTTGTAGGGCGCGTAGGAGTGGAAGATGCGGTTCATCACCGCGGTGCCGCGGGTGTCGGTCAGCAGCTCGCCCTGGTAGCCGATCAGGCCGCGCGTGGGCGCGTGGAACACGAGCCGCACGCGGCCGCCGCCGGACGGCTTGAGCTCGACCATCTCGGCCTTGCGCTCCGCCATCTTCTGCACCACCACGCCGGAGTAGACCTCGTCCACGTCGATGACGACCTCCTCGATCGGCTCCTCGACCTGGCCGGCGTCGTTCTTGCGCAGCAGCACCTTGGGCCGCGACACCGAGAGCTCGTAGCCCTCGCGGCGCATGGTCTCGATCAGGATGCCGAGCTGCAATTCGCCGCGGCCGGCGACCTCCATGGAGTCCTTCTCGTCGCTCTCGCGCACGCGCAGCGCGACGTTGCCTTCGGCCTCGCGCAGCAGCCGGTCGCGGATCATGCGGCTCGTCACCTTGTCGCCCTCGGTGCCGGCGAGCGGCGAGTCGTTCACGCGGAAGGTCATGGCCAGCGTCGGCGGATCGATGGGCTGGGCCGGCAGCGGCGCCTCGACCTCGGGCGCGCAGATCGTGTGCGCCACCGTGGCGTTGGGCAGGCCGGCCAGCGCGACGATGTCGCCCGCCACGCCCTCCTCGATCGGCACCCGCTCCAGCCCGCGGAACGCCAGCACCTTGGTGACGCGGCCCTGCTCCACCAGCTTGCCGGTATGGTCGAGCACCTTCACCGCCTGGTTCGGTCTGACGCTGCCCGAGGTGATGCGGCCGGTGATGATGCGGCCGAGATAGGGGTTCGATTCCATGATGGTGCCGAGCAGGCGGAACGGCCCCTCCTCCACCTGCGGCGGCGGCACGTGGCGCAGCACGAGTTCGAACAGCGGCGTCATGCCCTGGTCGGTCGGGCCTTCGAGCTTCTCGGCCATCCAGCCCTGCTTGGCGGAGCCGTAGAGGATCGGGAAGTCGAGCTGCTCGTCGGTGGCGTCGAGCGCGGCGAACAGGTCGAACACCTCGTTGACCACCTCGATGGGCCGGGCGTCGGCGCGGTCCACCTTGTTGATGACGACGATGGGCTTGAGGCCGCGCTTGAGCGCCTTCGAGACCACGAACTTGGTCTGCGGCAGCGGCCCCTCGGCAGCGTCCACCAGCACCAGCGCGCCGTCCACCATGTTGAGGATGCGCTCGACCTCGCCGCCGAAATCGGCGTGGCCCGGCGTATCGACGATGTTGATGCGGGTGTCGTGCCAGACGATGGAGGTCGCCTTGGCGAGGATGGTGATGCCGCGCTCCTTCTCCAGGTCGTTGGAGTCCATGGCGCGCTCGGTGACGCGCTGGTTGTCGCGGAAGGTGCCGGACTGCTGCAGCAGTTTGTCCACCAGCGTGGTCTTGCCGTGGTCGACGTGGGCAATGATGGCGACGTTGCGCAGGTTCATGAGGGGTCCGGTTTGAAAAACAGGCCGCCGCGCGCCGAGACAACCACTCGAACGCGACAACGTTGCGGCCTGTAGCTTGGTTGCGGCGCAATATAATGACGGAAGCCCCGGAAGCAACGGGTTTATCGGGCCCCGGACCGGCTTTTTGCGCCCGGAGCCCCCTCTTATTCGGCGGCGAGGCTCGGCTTGCCGCGGGGCAGGGGCTCATGATGGCGCGGGACGTTCTCGGGCCGCAGCACCAGCACCGAGCGCTGCTCGGACAGCGCCGCCCGCGCCTGGTCCAGCGCCAGGGTGAAGGTCGCGAGGCCGATTTCGTCGATCTGGCCGCGCTCGGTCTGCTGGACGATGTCGCACAGGATGGCGTCGGCTTCGTCCTGGAGCGCGTCCAGCTCCTCGATGGCGTCCACCGACCGCGCCTTGCGCACGAGCTGCAGCAGGCGGTGCAGCTCGCGGATGCGGCGGGTGTTCTTGTCGGCGCGGAAATAGCCGGCGATGCCGGCGAGGCAGGAGCCGATCACCGGAAACACCAGCAGGCCGTAGAAGATCGCGTCGCCGTAGCGGTCGAAGAATGTCTTCTGGTTGTCGCCGAGATAGGCCGCGGCGCCGGCGTGGACCAGCACGGCGGAATCCTTGTCGGTCGGCGGCGAGGAGATGGCGATGGAGCCCGGCAGGTCGTAGGCGAGCGCCTGGCGCGAGGTGTAGAGGAGCTTGGAGAACGCCGCGATCTTGTCCTCGTCGAAGGTCCGCCGCGCCACCAGGTAGAGCGGATAGCTCAGCGTGGTGAGGTCCTCCGACGGCGACGGCGGCACGCCGCCGAACGCGCCGGCGGAAACCTCGATCTTCTCGTAGGGCGGATTTCTTTTGCCGATGCCCTCGGCCTGGTCGATCTCGATGAAGCTCGGCCCCTCCTTGCCGAAGGACGCGGCCTGCACCGCTTTTTCGAGCACCTTGCCGGTCTGCGGGCCCGAGACCAGCACCGCGTCGATCCTGCGGTCGCGCACAGCGTCGCGGACGTCGTCGAGCGCGAGGGGGACGGCCTGCACCTTGTCGAGCGGCACGCCGTAGTGGTTCAGGATGACGTTGAGCAGTTCCTGCCCGCCGTCGGTGGAGGCCACGATGCCGATGCGGCGGCCGGCGAGGTCCGCGACCTTCTCGAGCTTCGGCGCCGCGGCCTCGCCCTTGCCCCGGCGCTTGCCCTCGGCCGGCGCAGGCGCGCGCGCCGCCGCGGGCGGCACGATCAGCGCGACCACGTTCTGGCGCAGGATCGCGACCACCGGCCAGTCGCTCGACAGCGGCATGTTGCCGCGAACCACCGCGAGATCGAACTCCGGCCGGCCGTGGATGTCGCCGACCGTGACCGGGGCGTCCTTGACGACCGGCTCGACGCGGATGCCGGTATTCCGGGCGTTGAGCCGCCGGGCGAGCTTCTCGACGAAAGCCGCGCCGTCGCCGTTCGGGGGCCCGGCGGCGATCCGCAGTTCCGTCGGCTTCAGGCTCACGAAGACCGAGACGCCGACCAGCCCCGCGAACAGCAGCGCGCCGATTCCCACGACGAACCAGGTGTGGCGCACCCAGATGGCGCGCAGGCGGCGGTTCATGGCGGCCTCGATGGAATCGACGTCGATGCCGCGCGGGGTGATGATGCGGTGGTGGCTTGCGCCCGTAGGCTTCTGGTCCCGCACGTCTGCGCTCCGTCGGCGAAGAGCCGCCGCCCCCGCCAAGCATTTGAACGTGTCCCGGCGACGGCAGTTATAATACCACGCTCCGGGACGCGGGTTCCACGGCCCGCTCCGAAAGTTAACGCCAAGGGAGGTGCCGATGCCGACC